>OLGD01004151.1_pt1 | contig 12396 bp, 11 predicted proteins | sample 1605311 | NCBI WGS metagenome assembly OLGD01 (sample SAMEA3888917, study PRJEB22519) | human gut metagenome | biome: human gut; feature: human-associated habitat; material: faeces | place: Denmark | collected 2010 | reverse complement strand
AAGGCGGCGCATGTCCGCCTTGTAAACGTATTGTATTTGCAATTCTTATCTTTATAGACAAGCTCAGGAGCCGCATATCGCGGCTCCTGTTCTTATGCACGACCGCCGGACAATTCGGATTTTCAGATGCAGGCGCGTCTGCTCGCGCCGCTTCTTTTTCCGTAGGTGATGAAAACATTACAAACCACATGGTGATCTGTACTTAATTTGAGAGATCGTACTTTTTTTGATCGGTATTTCGGTAAGCGGCACGGATTTAAAGGGAAAACAGTAAAAATTTATGGAATAATTAGTTTATTATTTTGATTGACATTGACCGTTTTGTTGCTATAATGAAAGTATAAATCGTACAATTTGCATAATTCTAAGGAGGTATTTTCATGTTCAAAAAAATTCTTTCGCTTTTGCTTTGTGCGCTGGTGCTTGTCGGCTGCCTCAGCCTTGCGGCTTTTGCCGAGGAGGGCGTTGCGTACATCTCGTATGCTGCGACCAATGACAACGACGGTTTGACAGAAGCAACTGCAAAGAAAAGTATCGATGCAGAAGGTGTCGGCTGTATTGCGGTTATTCCGAACGGCGGAACGATTGTTGCCTGCCAGAAGGCTTACTTCGGCGGCAATTACACGCTGAATTTCGGCGGTCCTGTAACCATCACGGGTAATTACGGCGGAAAAGACTATAAGAATCCGGAACCGGCAGAAAACCCGGCTTCAGGCGTAGTCAAAATGAGCAGCGGCGCTACGCTGTCTCTCATGAGCGATCTTGTCCTTGATGACATTATCATCTTCCAGGAAAATGCGCAGAATACGATTTCGGTTGGCGCCGGCGCAACTTTGGTCGTTACGGACAGCTGCGTGCTTTTGACCAAACCGGGCAACGATTATCATTTCAAGATTGTTATTGAGCCGGGTGCGACTGCGATTCTGAGTCAGGCCGCGCAGGATACGTTTGATGTTATGAACATCGGCGGAACACTGGAAACCTACGGCGCCGCTTCGACTGAGAAAACCGAGATTAAAATGACGATCGGCGACATGAACGGCTATGTAAACGGCGTTGCCAAAGCGCTGGACGCGGCGCCTATTATCCGTCAGAATCGCACCATGCTTCCCGTGCGCTTTGTTGCCGAGAATTTGGGCGCCGCAGTAACTTGGGACGGAACGACCAGCACGGCTACGCTGACGAGAAGCGACATTGAAATCAAAATCACAATCGGCGCGACAACCGCGACGATCAACGGCGTTGAGAAACCGCTTGACGCGCCCGCGTTTATCGAGAACTCAAGAACTTATTTGCCTGTCCGTTTTGTAGCGGAAGCGCTCGGCGGAACGGTTGCGTGGGACGGTGCAACCAGCACGGCGACCATTACGAAGTAAAAACATTGTATGCAAAAAGGCTCCGGCAGATGGTAGTTTCCAATAAGACAGGTTAAGAACATCGCAGACATAAATTCAAACAATCATGGCGACCAACTTTTGTGGTTGGTCGCCATGATTGTTTGTGTTCAGTATGTTTTCTACGCCAACATAATTATTTATGCTCTGCGGTCAATTCTATCGCATTCATATAAGAAAAGAAACGAACGTTTATGGTTAAGCCGTTGTTATCTGTTCCCCAAAAGGAGTATGTATTATCCTCGTTATCGTTGTTAAATCCAGCTTCCTTACACATTTCGATATATTCCCTATATTGGTCAAATTCAATATCATAGGCAGTAAACTGAAAATAATCTTCTTCGTCATAGTCAATTTCCAACACTCGAGTCTCCGGTTGAGGAATGGTTTTTGCATATTCGCCATCGGACCAATTAAATAGCGTCTCGTTGGCAGTCGAAACAGAATACCCATTATTTTCAGCATAATAATTTACTGTGTGTCTCTTTCCATCATTGCCGATGTAGTCAATCCTTGCAGAAACAATCTCAATTAAATCACATTGTTTGGTATCGGTTGCGGTATAATTTCCTTTGATATAGAAGTGAGCTCCGTCTACGGTTTCACCGGGATCACAAACCATCCAATCTCGGACATATGGTGAAATTTTAAATAAATCTTCGTCAGAGATATTAGCAGATTTCTGGATGGCCTCAAAAACAACCAACTGCTCTTGAGTAACATTTTCTATGAGACGATATTCCAAGTCCAAAAGTAGAATGGTATATTTTGAATTGTTTGTATATCCAACCAGCACCGCTGGTTCATCATATACAACGCTGTTAGTGTAGGCTATGTTAATTTCTTCTATTTTAGGGTAACCTTTATCGGATTGGTGAGAAGATTCTGTCTGACCTTCGTTTTCCTTGTTTTGTTCAGGTAATTTGTCTGTACCGTTTTCACATGCAGCGAGTGTAAACATCAATGCAAGCGCAAGTGTTATCGATAATATTTTTTTCATAGCAGTTCCTCCTAAATAAAATGATAAAGTAAAAAGTGCGGCTACCGAAGCAGCCGCACAAAAAACGCAAACTCCGGTAGTCGCCAAACCAACTCTGCGGAAAGGAATCCCTTGTGCCTACAGAAACGGAATTTGCATTTTTATCGAATTCACATTGTAGGCACGAAAAGGGTATAATATCCCCGTGGAAGAAATTACACTTTTCGCATGTTAAGTTGGTTTGGCATTAATATTATACCACGCTTTTTCAAAAATGGAATACATACTAAAAATATTTTATTTTATCTTTTGCGGATTTTTGCGGTAGCTATTATTTATTTAAGGAAAGAAGGAGAAAAGACAGAATATCTGAGGTGCATAGAGCAAGATTCTACCATGGGGCCAAATTTCACCTTTGGCTCATTCTGCCCACGGTTATCTTGTTGGGGAGTGCCCTCCCCAAACCCTGCAAATATAAAAGGTCATGCACCAAGCTGATACACGACCTTTCACTGTTTTATTGGAACCTTCCCGATCCGAAGCTTTTTTGATTGCCGAAAAACCAAAGCTTTTCGGAGGATATTGCGGTATGACCGCCGCACAGACCCTTGTTTTTGCAAAGCCGCGCGCGTTCGAAATGGTTTTTTCGGCGTATATGCACCTTAAAGGCAGCGTGCTTGCTTTGCGGCAAAAACAGCGTTCCGTTTTTTAAAAATGGGCTGTCGCAAAAATGGAATATTTTGCTTCTAACTGTCAACTTGTACAAAAAAGCTTGCCATCCATATTGGAGAGCAAGCTTTTTCTTGTAGAGGAAGCACAAACAAAATTAAATTTGACTCAATTTGCGACAGCCTCATTTTGCTTTTTGAAAATTGATCGTTCAGATACCGTACAGCTTTTCGGCGTTTTTATGAAAGAGCTTTTCATATTCTTCCTCTGAAAAATTCATGGCAAGCAGGGCGGAAAGCTCATCTTTCGGCGACCACATCGGATAGTCGGTGCCGAACAAAATTTTATTCATATCGAAACGCCGGATATAGCGTTCGGCGCGCTCGGCGCCGATAAAGCCGATGGTGGAGGAGGTGTCCACATACAGATTGTCAAATCCGGCCAGCTTGCGGGAAGCTTCTTCCCAGACCGACCAGCCGCCGAGGTGCGCGCCGATGACCGTCAAATCCGGAAAAGCGCGCAGAACGCGCGCCACGCGGTCCGGGTTGGAAAAGTCATAGCGCTTGTCGCCGGTGTGCATCAGAATCGGAAGCCGCCCGCGGCAGAGTTCATAAATCTGCATACATTTCGGATCGTCCACGGCAAAGCGCTGAATATCCGGGTGCAGCTTGACGCCGCGGAGTCCAAGTCCGAGCAGATGCTCCACATCGCCTGAAATATCCGCGCTGTCCGGATGCAGGGTGCCGAGTCCGACGAAAACGCCGTTGCTTTTTTGCACTTCATCCGCGATGAATGCGTTGATGCTTGCCACCTGATGCGGCGTTGTCGCCACGGATTGCACGATAAAGCGGGAAATGTGCGTTGTTTCCTTGATGTTCAGCAGTTCAGCCGTGGTTCCGCCGAATGCGGAGCCTTGGTTAAGTTCATAAAACCGGTCTGTTCCGTGCACCGCCTTGGCTGCGATTTTTTCAGGGTAGATATGGCAGTGCGCGTCGATGATTGTATAGGATTTCATAGTTTTGGTACTCAGTTGTTCAGTCCGAGACGCTCGGCCGCCTCCTCGCGCATTTTGTATTTGAGGATTTTTCCGGCCGCATTCATCGGAAATTCACGGACAAAGTCGATGTAGCGCGGCACTTTGTGCCGTGCCATGTGCGTTGCGACAAATTCCTTGATTTCCTCCGGTGTGGAGGTTTCGCCCTCTTTTAAGATGATGCAGGCCATAATTTCCTCGCCGTACCGCTTGTCGGGAACGCCGATAACCTGTACATCGCGCACTTTCGGATGTGTGTAAAGAAATTCCTCGATTTCTTTCGGATAGATATTTTCGCCGCCGCGAATAATCATGTCCTTGAGCCGTCCCGTAATCCGGTAGGTGCCGTCGGGGGCGCGGCAGGCAAGGTCGCCGGAGTGCAGCCAGCCGTCCTTGTCGATGGCGGCGGCGGTGGCGCCCGGCATTTTGTAGTAGCCTTTCATGATGTTGTAGCCGCGCGCCACAAATTCACCGTTGACGCCGTCCGGAACATCAAGGCCGGTTTCCGGGTCGATCACCTTGCATTCGATGTGCGGGAAAGCGTAGCCGACCGTCTCGCAGCGCATATCCAGCGGGTCGTCGAGTTCGGTCATCGTACAGCCGGGCGAAGCCTCGGTCTGTCCGTATACGCTGACAATGCCGCGCATGTTCATTTCGTCGGGCTGCGCGGCGCGGCGCATAAGGTCGGCCGGGCAGTTTGCGCCCGCCATGATGCCGGTGCGCATATAGGAAAAGTCGGTTTTCTTATAGTCCGGATGATTGAACATGGCGATGAACATGGTCGGCACACCGTTGAAACAGGTGATGTGCTCGCGGTGAATGCAGTCCAGCGCAGACTGCGGTGAGAAATAGGGCAGGGGCAGCAGCGTGCCGCCATGCGTCATGGCCGCGGTCATGGAGAGCACCATGCCGAAGCAGTGGAACATCGGCACCTGCACCATCATGCGGTCCGCGGTGGAGAGATCCATTCGGTCGCCGATGCATTTCCCGTTGTTGACGACGTTGTAGTGCGTGAGCATGACGCCTTTCGGAAAGCCGGTCGTACCTGAGGTATACTGCATGTTGCAGACATCCTCCGGCATGACTTTGGCCGCCATTCGGTAGACCTCCTCGACCGGGGTGTTTTCCGCGCGCGCCATGGCAGCTTCCCAGGTCATACAGCCCGGCATTTCAAAGCCTACGGTGACAACATTGCGCAAAAACGGCAGACGTTTGGCATGCAAAGGCTCTCCCGGACGCAGATCCATCAGTTCCGGGCAAAGCTCGGCGATGATTTCCGCGTAGTTGGAGTCGCGCCAGTTTTCAATCATAATCAGCGTGTGCGTATCCGACTGGCGGAGCAGGTATTCGGCCTCGTGCACTTTGTAGGCGGTGTTGACCGTGACCAAAACCGCGCCGATTTTGGTTGCAGCCCAGAATGCGATATACCACTGCGGCAGGTTGGTCATCCAAACGGCGACCTTGCTGCCCGCGCGCACGCCCATATCGATCAGCGCGCGCGCGCAGTCGTCCACATCGCGGCGGAACTGCGCATAGGTGCGCGTATAATCGAGGGTTGTATATTTGAATGCGTACTGATCGGGAAATTCCTCCACCATACGGTCGAGTACCTTCGGGAACGTCAGGTCGATCAGCAAATCTTTTTTCCAAACGTATTTTCCGGTATGCAGCTTGTTTGCGTACAGGGTGCGCTCGGCGCGCGCGGTGTCCGCGAACTTGTCCATAAAGCTTGCAAAGTGCGAGAAAATGATTTCCATGTCGTCCAGTTCCGGCATCCACGCGGGATCCCAGACGAGCGAGATAAAGCCGTCGTAGTTGACCGAGCGCAGCGCGAGCATCAGTTCGCCGATCGGCAGATCGCCCTCGCCGATCAGGCAGGGAACCGTTTCGCCGTTTTCTTTTTGCGCGTCCCGGATGTGCACATGGCGGACATAGGCGCCGAGGTTGCGTATGGTTTCCTCAGGCGTTTCACCGGCTTCAAAACAGGTGGCGTGCATGTCCCAGAGCGCGGCGAGACTGTCGCAGGCAAAGTCGTCAAGCAGCGCGCAGAGCGTCTTTGTGTTCTTGAAAATACCGGCGGTTTCGACCAGTACGGCGACTCTTGCCGCTTCAGCCGCGGGCAGTACCTGACGGATCAGCGCCGCAATGTGCGCATTCGGATCCGCGAGGTCCGCGCAGGGAAGCGCGCGCACACGCACATAGGGAATGCGAAGATTCGCGGCGATTTCGATGCAGTCGGAGATTTCCTTCAGAAATTCGGCCGCGCGCGCCGGGTCCGCGGGGTTTTCGATCGTGTCGATGCAGGGAATCGAAAGCTGCATCTCATACAGGCTGCGCACGGTCGCCGCGGCGGCGTGCGCGTGGAACGGACTGCTTCGGTCGCTGAAAAACGCGCCGCCGATGTTGTGCAGTTCAATTCCCGAAAAATGCATGGATTTTGCGGCTGTACAGAAGTCATTCCAGGAATAACCGTGCCAGCCCTTGGTGGAAAAAGACAGTTTCATACCTGTGACTCCTCGTATTTGATTTTATTGAGCGCGTTCATATAGGCGCGGATGCTGGAACCGATGATGTCGGTCGAGATTCCGTTGCCCGAATAGAGCTTGCCGCCCGAACGGAGGCGTACCAGCGCGCTGCCCATCGCCTCGCGTCCCTCGGTCACGGTTTGAATCTGGAAATCGTCCAGTTCATAGTGATGGCCGACGATCTGCTCGATGGCGAGCAGCGCCGCGTCTATCGGCCCGTCTCCGGCGGAGACGCCCTCGTACTCTTTGCCGTCCTTTTCGAGCTTGATATACGCGGTCGCGCCGATCAGGTTGCCGTTGTTTATGACATAGCTGACAAGGCGGTAGACCGGCGGCACCTGGAATGCGGCGCTTGCGATGATGGCGTCGAGTTCTTTCAGCGTCACGTTTTTCTTGACGGCAACGCGGCAGAATGCCTCGTATACCTTGGCTACGTCCTCCTCGGAGAGGTCGTAGCCGAGTTTTTTGACGGCGGCGGCGATCGCGGGGAGGTCGTCGTTTTTGGTCAGACTGATTTCGCTGCTTCCCGCGGCGGCCGCAAGCGCCGGAATCGCGGATTTTTTCTGCTCGGCCTCGCGCTCATTGGCGATGCGCGCGATCTGCGCGGACAGCCGTCCCGCCTCGGCCATGTTTACGGTCGTGCAGAGATCCAGCTTCTGCGCGCAGCTGCGGAGCAGGTTGCTGAGGTCGTCAAATGCCAAAATTGCGGGATCGGCGATCGCGGTTTTCACCATGGTCACGCCGGCCGGCAGCGAAGCGATGGCCGAGGCCAGCGCAAGGCCGTATTTGTTTTCGCAGAGTACGCCTATCGTTACGGTTTCAAGCTCCGGTACGGAAGCGGTGATCTCGCGGACGAATGCGCCGAATTCTTCGGGCAGCATCGTCGCGTCGTTGTCGCAGAGCGTGATGGTTTTCGCGCCCGCGTGCACGGCGGCGGCGAGAACGCCCGAAAGAAATTCCTTATCGGCTCTTGTACAGTCTACGGCGCAAAATTCCACGTCCTCGCAGCATTCCGCCGCCGTGCGAACAAGGCTTTCGGCCAGTTCGGCGGCGCCGGGCGCCTTCAGTTGACATTTGTACTCCATCTGCACGGGCGAGAGCGGAAGCTCTATGCGGAGACGTCCGTGCGCCGCGCCGCGCAAAGCGTCCGCCGCCTCGCGTACCGATTGTTCGGTCATGCCGGCCGCAAGCGAAAGCACGCTTTCTTTGACAAACGAGGAAATCGTACGGATGAATAGGGTATCGGTACGGACATTCTTTAGCAGCGGAAGCTCAATGACATCGACATGCAGATTGCTCAGCAATCGCGCGATTTCAATTTTTTCCTTGAAACTGAGCGGATTTTGCGCCGCCCGGTTTGTTTCCGTCAGAGTTCTGTCTGAAATACATACCTTTTTCATCGTCAAATCTCCTTAAACTTGAATTAAAATTCAGGCTTTGGAACCGATTTCCATAGCCGTTTTGTTGACTGCAAGCATATCCTTATGTCTTGCGGAAATGACCTTGGCCAGCGCGCGATCGACGCTGTCCCCCTCAAACTGGTCCATTTCGGCAAGCAGTTTGCCCATGATAATCATATTTGCGAGCGTGGGCATGTTGTTGTCCGAGGCGAGCGCCGTTGCGGGAATATAGTGTACGGTCACGTCGGTGCGCGCAACCTTGCGGCCGATCAGCGTGGAATCCACGAAAATGGTGCCGCCGGGACGCACGGCAGACTCGTATTTGTCCAGCGAGGGCAGGTTCATGGCGATCAGAATGTCCGGGTGGGACACAATAGGCGATCCGACCGGCTCATCGCTGAGAATCACGCTGCAGCTTGCGGTGCCGCCGCGCATTTCGGGGCCGTAGGAGGGAAGCCAGCTGACCTGTCTTTCGTCCATCAGTCCTTTATATGCGAGAAATTTTCCGGCAAAGAGGATGCCCTGCCCGCCGAAGCCCGCAATCAGAATGTTTGTCGTCATAGCGCTGCCTCCTCAGTTTTCCGTATTGCCCGCGGAGCGGTCTTTGTAAACGCCGAGCGGGTAGTAGGGAATCATTTTATCGTCGATCCATTTCAGAGCGGCCTCGGGCGTCATGCCCCAGTTGGTCGGACAACTGGAAATGACCTCGACCAGCGAAAAGCCGCGGCCGGCAAGCTGATTTTCAAAGGCTTTTTTAATGGCCTTTTTCGCATTCTTCACGTTTTTGACATTGTTGACCGCGACGCGCTCCAGATACTCAGGTCCCTCAAGCTGCGCGAGCATTTCGCAGACCTTGACCGGATAGCCGCAGAGCGAAACATCGCGTCCGTAGGGGGACGTTTGGGTGACCTGACCCGGCAGGGAGGTCGGCGCCATCTGGCCGCCGGTCATGCCGTAGATCGCGTTGTTGATGAAAATAATCGTGATGTTTTCGTTGCGCGCGGCGGAATGCACGGTCTCGGCCATACCGATCGAGGCGAGGTCTCCGTCGCCCTGGTAGGTGAATACAACGTGGTTTTCCGGGTCTGCGCGCTTGATGCCGGTTGCAACGGCGGGCGCACGTCCGTGCGCGGCCTCCACCATATCGCAGTTGAAGTAGTCATATGCCATAACGGCGCAGCCGACCGGCGCCACGCCGATTGCGCGTCCCTCAATGCCGAGTTCGTCGATCACTTCGGCGACCAGGCGGTGCACGATGCCGTGTGTACAGCCCGGACAATAATGCAGCGGAACGTCCGCCAGCGCATGGGGTCTTTCAAATACGACCATCAGTTCGCACCTCCGTTTTCATGAATCTTTTTGATCTTCTCCAGCACCATTTCAGGCGTCGGAATCATGCCGCCCGTGCGGTTGCACAGGTAGACGGGTTTTTTGCAGCGGCAGGCCAGTTCGACGTCCTCGATCATCTGACCCATCGAAAGCTCGACCGAAAGGAAAGCTTTTACGCGGCCGGCGGCTTCGTCGATCGGCTTTTTCGGGAACGGCCAGAGCGTGATCGGGCGGATCATGCCGGCGCGGATGCCCTGCTTTCTCGCCTCGGTAATTGCGTTTTTGGAAACGCGCGCCGCGATGCCGAATGCCACGATGCAGATTTCCGCGTCCTCCATCAGGTAGGACTCGTACATCGTTTCGTTTTCCTCGACGGTTTTGTAGCGCTCGTAGCGCTCGAAATTGACCTGCTCCAGCTTTTCGGGGGAAAGGTAGAGCGAATTGATAATGTTATGCGCTCTCTGCATTTTCGTTCCGGTGACCGCCCATGGCTTATCGACCGGAGCGTCGCCGGAAATGTCCAGCGAAACCGGCTCCATCATCTGTCCCATAGTGCCGTCGGCCAGCAGCATTGAGGTCATGCGGTACTTGTCGGCAAGGTCGAAGCCTTTTACCGTCAGATCGGCCATTTCCTGCACGCTGCTCGGCGCGAGCACGATCGTGCGGTAGTCGCCGTGACCGCCGCCCTTGGTCGCCTGGAAGTAGTCGGACTGTGAGGGCTGAATGCCGCCGAGTCCCGGACCGCCTCTCTGTACATTGACAATCAGTGCGGGCAGATCGGCGCCGGCTATGTAGGAAAGTCCCTCGCCTTTAAGCGAGATTCCGGGGCTGGAGGAGGAGGTCATAACACGTTTGCCTGTGCCGGAAACGCCGTAGACCATGTTGATCGCGGCAATTTCACTCTCCGCCTGCAAAAACGTCCCGCCGATTTTCGGCATACGCTTGGCCATGTAGGCCGCGATTTCGGTTTGCGGGGTGATCGGGTATCCGAAGTAGAAGCGGCAGCCGGCGCCGATCGCGGCCTCCGCAATCGCCTCGTTGCCTTTCATTAAAACTTTTTCAGCCATTTGTTTTCACTCACCTTTCTACGGTTATGATGCAGTCGGGACACATCGTCGCGCAGAACGCGCAGCCGATGCATAGGCTCTCGTCGGTCATCTCTACGGGATGATGTCCCTTCAGATTGATTTTGTCGTGCGACAGGATCAGCAGTTTCTTCGGACACGCGGATACGCAGAGTCCGCAGCCCTTGCAGAGATCTGTCCTAAAGGTCAGCTTTGCCATGTCTTTTCTCTCCTATCTGAATATAAATTTTATTTGATTTTTTTCTGAAGCTTCAGCGGGTACAGGTTTTCAATCCTGCCCGAAAGCGCGGAAACAAGCGATTCTTTGACGGTTGTCATTTTAATCGGAAGTCCGGTTTTTTGCGCGACCTCGTCCGCGTAGCGAAGCGAGGCGAGCACATCCTCTGGCGAAGTCTCTTCGCCGAGGTTTGAATTGTTGACGATCGCGGTGAACGGCAGTCCCCCGGCGCGTTCCACTTCGCGCAGAATTTGCAGGGCGCTTTCCGCATCGCGGGTCAGCGGGCGGTATCGGTTGATGACAAACAACATTTCATAGTCGTCCTCCGCGCGCAGAAAGGGCGTATAACGTCCGAGTGCGAGCGCGCCGCGGTCGTCGCCGCCGACATCCATGACCGCGTGCAGCGTGCGGTCGTCGGTGATTGAGTAGACCTCCTGCGGCAGAGCGGGCAGATCGACGTTGGAACCGGCAAAAGCCGAACTGATCAGCGAAATGCCGGCCTTTTCAAATTCCGCGGCGCTGTCTTTGGTGCGAAAATAGGGATTTACGATGTCGAGGTCGGCGATGGCGACCCGGTCAAAGCGCGACCGCATCTCGAAAGCGATGTTGACCGCAATATTGGTTTTGCCGCTGCCGTAGTGTCCGGCCAGCAGCACGACGCGTTTGTAATTCATACACTTGCTCCGTAGCGCCGCGCTTTGGCCGCGGGCGCGGTTTACAGTTTGTTTCTCTGGATTTTTCCGCTTGTGGTTTTCGGAAGCTCGTCGCGAAAGACGACGATACGCGGATACTTGTAGGGCGCGGTTTTTTCCTTGACGTAGTTTTGGATCTCCTTTTTGAGTTCGTCACAGGGAACGGTGCCCTTGGTCAGCACGATGCTTGCCTTGACGACCTGACCGCGGATTTCATCGGGCGCGGCGGATACGCCGCATTCCAGCACATAGGGAAGCTCCATGATGACGCTTTCGATCTCAAAAGGCCCGATGCGGTAGCCTGAGGACTTGATAACATCGTCCACGCGGCCGACATACCAGTAAAAGCCGTCCTCATCCATCCAGGCGACATCGCCGGTATGGTAAAAACCGTCCCGCCAAATCTGGGCGGTCTTTTCCGCGTCGCCGTAGTAGCCGACCGAAAGTCCGCAGGGAATCCCGCCTGAAATGTCGATCACGATTTCGCCGGTTTCGCCGACGCCGACCGGTTTGCCCTCGGCGTCAATGAGCTGTACGTTGTAAATCGGCGCGGGCTTGCCCATCGAACCGATTTTATGCGGCGCGCCGATCAGGTTTCCGATGATCTGCGTGCTTTCGGACTGGCCGAAGCCCTCCATGATCTGGAGTCCGGTCGCCTTTTCAAACTGCCGGTAGACCTCCGGGTTGAGCGCCTCGCCTGCCGTGGTCATATGATGCACCGAGGAAAAATCGTATTTGGAAATATCCTGCTTCACCATCATGCGCAGCATGGTCGGCGGCGCACAGAAGGTGGTGATGTGGTATTTGGCGAACATGGGCAGGATGTCGGCCGCGTCGAAGCGGTCAAAATCATAGACAAACGTGGCGGCCTCACACAGCCACTGGCCGTAAAATTTGCCCCACATGGCCTTGGCCCAGCCGGTATCCGAAATGGTCAGATGCAGGCCGTCCGGCTCCACATTGTGCCAGTATTTGGCGGTGTGGAAGTGCCCGAGCGCGTATTTGTAGTTATGCACCGCGATCTTCGGATACCCGGAGGTACCGGAGGTAAAGAACATGAGCATGGTATCGTC
>OLGD01004149.1_pt1 | contig 12406 bp, 10 predicted proteins | sample 1605311 | NCBI WGS metagenome assembly OLGD01 (sample SAMEA3888917, study PRJEB22519) | human gut metagenome | biome: human gut; feature: human-associated habitat; material: faeces | place: Denmark | collected 2010 | reverse complement strand
GCTCCTGGGAATCGAACACACGGTCTGTATCAGAAGTAAACTGGTCAAAAGGTGCTGAATGTAAAGCTTCATTTGTGGCCATCTTCTCAGACATCAGTTCTAACTGTCCGATATATCGTACTAACTCCGGTACATTATCAAATGCAGGATATTCCGGGTGAAATATATCGCAAAGTGTGGAGTGCAGATTGCAGGAATGATTTTTCAAACAGGCTCCAGAGCTCTCGGGCAGACAGGAAGTGGTTTCCAGCAGGACAGGAGCAGCTGGTACAGTCTGATGGTCACTGGTTGCATTTTCGTGTCGAAGAAATGTACCGCACAGAAATCGCAGAATCTGTGTGCCTGTGGTGAATCTGGCAGAAAGTGCATTGTGATAATCCGATATAAAAATATCACACGCCGCAGCGAAATCCGGTACATCGAAATCTTTTGGCATTTCTTTTATATGTCTAAATTCAGAAAAATCAATTTCCCTCTCATGATCCAGATGCAGATACAAAACCTGATGATCGGAAAGTTCACAGTCAAATATGTAGAGGGCTGCCATGAAATTCCGGAATGTCTGCTCGGTGTCCGCAATATAGGACCCTGGAAGCAGCGGCGCATACAAAATAGTCTGCATGGAATCCATCTGCAAGCTGCGGCGGAGCTTTTCCCTGTGTGATTCATTGGGAATCAATGGAATGTGGGTGGAAGAACCGATAATGTAAGGCGTTTTGCAGATATTAGCTGTCATACATTCCTGCAGGTAAATATCCCGGTTCTGTACATTGTTAAAATACAGGCAGTCTGCCATAAACATAGTATGCTGCCAAAGCCCTGTATCAGCGGTGGAATCCGGTGTGTTCAGAACGGTTTCCGGATACAGATTGTGTCCGCAGTAAAGCAGCACAAACTGTCCCTCTTCCTTCCGGAAATAGTAGGGTAAAGGTCCGTCTGTGATCACGTAGCCGGAGAGTGCAAGTGCCTTGCCGTATTCTTCGCTGTCCGGGCACACCAGAGTAATATTCTCAGACAGTGCAGTGCTGTCAGAAAGATAGCGGTTCAGAAGAGCCTGAAACAAGGCATGCTTCTCCTGAGTCAGGGAGACAATGATCTGGTGCTCTCCAAAATTCCTCAGAAGATGCACAAGTAATTTCAATATCCAGGTAGGAATTTCTTTTCCACGGCTGGCTTCCAGAAGAATCTGCTCCGGATCAGGAGCAAGGCTTCCGGTATAGGCAAAGCCATAAAACTGGGAGGAAGTTTTTTCCCGGTGGATCATCTCAGCAGGCTGATAGCTGGGAGATGTTTTGTGAGAAAGCTTGTAATCCTTTATCCAGGCTTTCTGCTGCTGTACGGTCATTCCGTTGCAGGCCTCTATGAAAGAAATCATTTCCTGTCTGGAACCATAAAGACAGAGCAACCGCCCAATATGTGGCGGAAGTGAATATCGGACATAATGATTGTTCTCCCAGTCCGGAATATTGGACTCCATATAATCGAAAAGCTCATTGATCAATTGCAGCTTCAGTTCTTTCTGGTCAGTCTCATAGTTGGTGAGAAGCTTCCAGAAACGGTAGAAAAAATGACGCACAGCAATGAAATCCAGCTCTGTCTGATATTGTTCAAACAGCCCCAGCTTCTCCATTTCTTCCTTCATAAAAATAATGGCATTCCGGATGTGAAGGGTGGAAGGCGTGAGACGGCTGAGGAATCCTACATTTTTTCTGTAATTATAGAAGCACTGATCCACGTATCCGATGGAACGGGCTTTCACAGCCAGAAGATAGGCCACTGGAAGATCTTCAAACCGGATTCCTTCCGGGAAACAAAGTCCGTTAAACAGGTCTCTGTGAATAAACTTGATCCATGGGTATGGAGAAATCGCAGGTAATTCATAGGGCTTGTCTGCAACCCGGAAATTCTGATTATGGCAGGATGCAATGTATTCCTTACGAATTCCGGTCTCAGAGTCTACATTATAGTAGCGGAAAAGAACCAGGTCGTTTCCGTCGGCGGTAGCCTTTTCATAAAGAAGTCTGCAGGCGTCAGGCTCTACGAAGTCATCGCTGTCTACAAACCAGACATATTCTCCATGGGAATGGGCAAAACCATAATTTCGTGCCCTGCTGACGCCGTGGTTCTCTGTGGAAAATATAAAAAGCTTCTCCGGATTTAACGACTGATAAGCCTGCAGAATCTGCAGGCTTCCATCTGTACTGCCATCATTGACAGCTACAATCTCTATTTCCTCAAGTGTCTGTGCCAATAAGCTGTCCAGGCACGCGCTCAAGTATTTTTCCACGTTATACACCGGTAAAATGATGCTGACTTTAAAAGACTTCATCAAAAACTCTCTACCCCATTCCTAATTCCGATATTTCAAGTCAAAATTGCAGTTATTTCGTCAATCTTTTACCTATAATAGTACCAGTTCGACAGGGGGATTTCAAGGGGAAAAGGAAGGGAGAAACTTGTTTATTTTCTGTTTATCTCTTTCTCACCAAATGAACACATTTATATAGTACCATGGAAAACGAGAAGGAGGGTTTTTACTTATGACTGACAAGGAATATTATGGGCTGATTCAGCCGTATGAGGATGCGATGAAGCTATTGCTGACACGTCTGGAAGTGCTGAACCACTCTATTTATGAAACGAAGACGGGGAAGCCCATTCACAACATACAGTACCGGATCAAAAAGAAGGACAGCATTGAGGAAAAACTGGTGCGTCATGGCTTCGAGCCAACCTTGGAAAATGCCAAGGATCAGTTGCAAGATATTGCAGGGGTGCGTATCATCTGCTATTTTGTTGGGGATGTGAATAATCTGGTAAACATGTTAAAGAAGCAGCCCGACCTTATTTTCATCCGTGAGAGCAACTATATTGAGAACCCCAAGCCCAACGGTTACCGCAGCCACCATGTCATTCTCGGTGTAAATGTCTGCTGTCTGGATGCAAACGAATACTATCCGGTAGAAATCCAGCTGCGCACCATCTCCATGGACTTCTGGGCCGCCATGGAACACCGCGTCTCCTACAAGAAACAATACGACAACAAAGAACAACGTGTGGCCGAACTCCTTCAATACTCCAATATACTGGAAAAGATGGAAAAGGAGTTTGAGAAATATAATGATCATCCGGTTGAAATGTGAGTAGCAATCTGATAAAATAAAGAAAACATTTGTTCGAAGGAGGCTATAAACATGGTGTTTGTAAATGAAGCATGGAACGGAACTGGTGAAATTGTAGTTTACAGTAACTATCATAAATATTGGCTGGACAGAGAACGAAAGATAAAGAATCCATTGTTTGATGTGTTTAGCGGGAAAATATTGGATTTGAAGGATAAGAAACCATCGGCGATTAAATATTTTTACAATTTACTGGATTGTGAGATATGCCCCGGAGTAACTATTTGTGTGGTACCTTCCAGTAATGCGGAAAAAAGAGAATCCGGAATTGGAAAACTAGGAGAAATGCTTGCTGCCAATGGAAGGGATAATAAAGTATATTTTTTAAGAAGAAGCCATTCAATCAACAAGCTTGCAACAGGAGGAAGCAGGAATCTGTCAGTTCATATGCAGTCTATTGATACGGTAGAGGATATAGACATAAGCGGAGACATTGTATTATTGATGGATGACGTAACTACAACTGGAAACTCTCTGTATGTCTGCAAAGAAATTTTATTAAATCGTGGAGCCGCTAATGTAGAAATGTTTGCATTGGGTAAGGCAATATAAAATGGAAAAGCTTATGGAAGAAAAGAAAACAACACTATGGCAGGAAATAAAAATCTGTCGAGTTGATGAAACAAATTATCCATCTGATTTGAAAAAAATAAAAGACCGGCCAGAGGTTTTGTACTATAGAGGAAATATTGATATTTTGAATGAGCATAAAAGTATTGCGGTTGTAGGATCACGTAAGATATCGGCTGTAGGTGCTAAGTTGGCTTATAATGCGGGCAGTATTATAGGCAAAAATGGTTTTAATCTTGTAAATGGTCTTGCACTTGGCTGTGATGCAGAAGCTCTAAAGGGGGCTCTGGCAGCAGGGGGGAAATGCGCAGTGGTTCTTCCTTGCGGAATAAATGAAATATATCCGAAATCTAATCAATGGATTGCAGAAGAAGTTTTAAAGCAGGGCGGATGTCTTATTAGCGAATATCCCGAAGGAACAAGACCTGAGAAATATCGTTTCGTGCAGCGCGACCGACTTCAAAGTGGCATGTCTCAGGGGGTTCTGGTAGTAGAAGCTATGGAAAAAAGTGGTACTATGCATACTGCAGAGTATGCAAAAAAACAGAATCGCCGCCTGGCTTGTTATTATCACGGTTTGTTGAAATATTCTACAGGAAATAATGTTTTGGAGAATTTATATCAGGCAGCAGTGATTAAAACCAATGAGGATTTAGAGAACTATTTATGTGAAATTGCAGATATAGAAGAATATACGCAATTGAGTTTTGATTTTGTATAACTATTTCCCCACGAGAAACAGAAAAGCAGCATTGTTTCTCGTGGGGATTTTTATGTTCTGTTTTAGTACAAATTTTATTGAAAAATATTCTACATCATTTCTACTTTTTTATCTTATTTTTCGTACGGAATAAATGGCAAAAATGCCGTAGTTCGCATACTCTTTTCATATTCTAACAGTTGCGAAAGACCCTGACTTTTGCAGCTAAATGGATATAAAACACCCGTCAAACCCAGTAAATACAGGGCTTGGCGGGCTTTCTGCTTTGTCAGATTTTCATGGTGTTTTTTCTATTTTTGGGTCTTTGCTAAAACTTTTTTTATTTCCCCTAGCGTACGGATACGTTTTCCAAAATCAATATCTGTAACTCTTTCGATATCTTTTAAAACTTCATCGTAATAATCAAACAGATAATAGTTTTGCTGGATTAGGTTGCATTTGGCTTTTGACAGAGATTCCAAAATAGTTCCGATGCTGTATTTTCGCTCCAGTTTATTTTCCAGTATTCTAGCGATTGTCAAAGCTACAAAACAGGTAAGGAAATGTGCTTCGATATGTTCTTTTGTTCAGACATACACGGGTCTGGCTTCCAGTTCACTTTTGGTTACTTTAAAAGATTCCTCAATTCTCCATAAACCTCGGTACATATCGATAATCTCGTCGTCAGATGTCTCCATTTCGCTGGTTAAGAGCATGTAGTAACCATCCAGTGATTCTTCCTCCCGGATTTTGTCCTCATCAATGTCCAGCCCAGAAGAGGCGGTAAGGATTTCTCCGGTTTCTTTGTCATAGTCTATTTTTTGACATATTTTGCAGCACCATAAGACGTGGCTCTTGTATAATTCCCTGGATTTTTTGCCAGGTCTCTTGCTTTTGTCAGTGCAGCTTCACGCTCTGCTTTTGCTCGTTTGGCATATTTTTCACTCCAGAAGACAACCTGTTTCTCATTTACCTGCTTTTTTATTTTTTTGCCCGAAACAGAGGATACTTGGATTGTTCTTGGAGATTTGCGGGATTTCCGCTTGTATTCTGTACCAAGCCATTCATAACCTTCCTGTTCCAGAACATAGTCCTTGATGCTTTTTTCTGCGCCCCGGATGGACATACTGAAAACATATCCGTCATGAGTGGGCGTGTTGATCGTGTACCAGATGTTATCACCTGTTGTCATTCCTTTGTCAGCAACGGAAATGACTCTGCCAAGATCAAACTGCTTTTTGATGCGTCCAAAGTTAGGTCTGTAGGTCAGACAGTTATTGGTATTTCCGGGAAAAAGCTCATAAGTAATAGGAATTCCCTGATTATCCATGAAAAGTCCCATCTGCACAATTGGATTTGGACGATGTTCTTTTGAAACTCCTTTACGGAGAAAATCGGTTTGCTCATCTGTCTCAAAATAGTAGTTTGTAACATCATAATAGATGAGGCTGGTATCCCTGCCATAATTCTCTTTGATATGGTCATTTAGCCAGATCTGCAAGTTTTCTTTATGTTTGTCAAGGAAAGACAGACAGCGGTAAACATCGTCTAAAGAGTAGTCTGTTTTCTCAAAGAAATGTTCCCGATCATCATAGGAAGATTTCTTTGAAGCAGGGAAAAGAAGTCTGGAATAGACCAGCATCTTCATGATGGTATTGGCATCATACTGTTCTTTTGAGCGGCGCTGCCGGTTCGTTAGAAAAGTATGGAGACCGAGCTCATGGTAGATCTGGCTCAGTGCAGCATAGCCAAAGTTTTTTCTCAGCTTGTCACCTAAACAAAGGCAATCAGAATCGTAAAAAGTAAAGTGGATGGGAGCCTGTCTGGCTGCTTTTTCAGCTTTTAGCTGCTCGACTCTTTTTTGAAAGTGAGCAATAGGGTCATCATATTTTTTTTCTAATTCGTCTAGCCAGCCAATAGATTCTACTGTTTTCTGGCGGGAGCATTTCTTAGCTTTATCGTAATAGGTGTCAACAATGGAAAGGCGAATCCGACCATTCAGGTTTGGTGTTTTTTGAGGTACATAGCAAGCACTCCGTTTCGTATAATATTTATTGCACCACAAAACGATACAAAACGCTAGTAAAATATGACGAAATTTAAAAATAAAAAAAGCCTGAAAGCAAGGAAACAAAAGGCTTTCAAGCGATAAGTGAGCATATGTTACTGCAAAACTGTGGTGCATGGCGAATCTCGTTGGGCTGCGGTTTCGGTCGTTCGCATCCTTCAAAATGAAAAGTACAAGGGAGATCTGCTTATGCAGAAGTATTATATCCGGGATTTTCTTACGAAAGAGCTGGAAAAGAACGATGGAAAACTGACCCAGTATTATGTGGAAAATGATCATGAAGCAATCATAGAGCGGGAAATATGGGACGCGGCACAGCTGGAAATCAACAGAATCAAAGAGTTTAAACGGAATCATCAGATCCGGGAATTGGGAAGCAGCAGTCTGGAACCTTTTTATGGAAAAATTTTTTGTGGGTGCTGTGGCGGAAGGATGGTGAAGAAGAGTAGAAAAAGTGTGTGGCGTTGCATAAATTCCGGCAAAGAAAAGGGTGGATTTTGTAAAGCCAAGCCTGTTGAGGGGCATAAGATGGAAGAATACGTAAGCGCTGCCTGGGCACAGCTGGTATCCCAGAGAGAAAATCTTCTGTCAGGTTGGGAGAAAGATATTGCCCAGGGAAATGCCCTGGAGCGCTTACGCGCAGCACAGATGAAAGAGCTGACCGAAAAGTATCCTGACTGGTTCCAGGTGGCGAAGAATACGAGAATGGTGATTGGGGAAATTATAATTGGGGGTGATAAGGGGTGTGAGATTTTGTTTATGGATGGCGTAAGGCTGGTGACGGATTAGAGCGTGTTTGAAAAATCATTCCCGTTACCAGGGGAATAGGCTGTGAAGAAAGAAAGCAAAAGAATTTAGCAGACTTTCGAAAAATACTTGTAAATCAAGAACTTCAATGTTATTATGATAAAAAGCATATTTCTCATATAGTTCAAGGCATATCCGCCATCTGATTTATCTAATCACACATCAGAAATCCATGCTTTTTACCCATTAACGAAGAAGAGCAGGAGTTCTGAATGAAAGGTATGTATGCTTAGCTTGTCTTTTCTGACTCCTGCAAAGAAAAGGAGGACCAGCCTATGGTAAACAGAAACTACAAGGTCACGATATTCCGGATGCTATGAAGGCAGTAACAGGGAATTGATGGAACAGTGCCAGATACTAAGGGAATATGCAATATATGTAGCGCGGGTTCGTAAATATGCAAAATATATGCAACTGGAAACAGCTGTTCAAAAAGCTGTAGATGAATGTATTCAGGAGGAAATTCTGGAAGAATTTCTTCGGAAAAATAGAGCGGAGGTTATCGCAGTGAGTATATTTGAATATGACAAAGAAGAGGAAGAACGTAAATTGAGAAAAGCTGAGTTTGAGGCTGGGGAGCAAAGTGGAATACAAAAAGGAATACAAGAGGGAATACAGGAAGGAAAGGAATTGAAAACAAAAGAAATTGTCAATTCGTTACTTCAGGATGGAATGGGCATTGAAAAGATTGCGGCTTTACTGAAAATTAGCAAAGAACATGTTTTGGAATTAGCAGGAAGGAGCAAAAATTTATGAAAAAGAATCACCACCTTCATCGGCTGGTTCGTCTTTGCCTCATCATTTCCCTGCTTCTGCTGTGCAGTACAAGCCAGGTATTTGCCGCTGCAAAGGTAAATCTGAAAAACACCAAGATTAAACTATCAGCCACCAAACTCACCTACAATCAAAAAGTCCAGCGCCCGAAGGTAAGCGTCACCTATAAGGGCAACGTCCTGAAAGAGAAGAAAAACTATGTTCTGAAGTATTCCAAGGGCTGCAAAAAGGTAGGCACCTATACGGTTCAGATTATTGGAAAAGGTGCTTATACCGGCAAAGTGAAAAAGCAGTTTACCATTTTGCCTCCAAAGACCCAGGTAATGGGTGGTTATGTTGGAAAAAAGACTGTCAGTGTGATAATAAAAAGGCAAACCGCTCAGACCAGCGGTTACCAGCTGCGCTATGCCACAAATTCCAAATTAAAAAATGCGAAAACCATAACAGTCAAAGGAAACAAAAACAACACCGTTTCCCTCAATGGACTGAAAGCCGGAACTACATATTATATGCAAGCCCGTACCTACATGGCCATTAAAGGAAAGAAATATTATTCCAAATGGTCTTCCACAGAACATTGCAAAACAAGCGGAAAGTCAAAAGGAAATACTTCAAATACAACGCCTACCCCTAAGCCGGTTCCGAAATTAACGCTCGAAGAGGGAAAAGCAAATATAACCCTGGAAAGCGGAAGGTATTATGAGATTGAAATTTCAAATGGAATCAAAGACATTAATATTTCTGATCCGGCTGTTGTATATTCCACAGATGAAGCTGAAGGCGGAAACAGCCACTTATTTGCGACGCTTGAGCCTGGGAAATGCGTGATTACCATCACGGATATTTATGGACAAAAAATTACTTCCACGGTTTCAGTTACCCAGAAGCTATACAATCCGCATACTGAGACTTCTTATGTAGTGACATCTGAAACCGTTGACAGCACACTTCCTGTTCCCACCATCAAGTCAATAGATTATGGTGACGGATGGGTGGATGTGAACTGCCCGGGAACTTTTTCCCAGTCAGATCCTTATGTTGGTTACGAAGGTTATCTTTCTTACAATGATAAGTTTGCATACAGTGTTCAGGATATGCGAACAATCGGTGAAGATGACGGGATAGGAAGTGTGAGTTTCTATTATTTAGACTCAGGCCGCAGTTATTATGCAAAAGTACGTTCTTACACCATCCGCAATAATGTAAAAGTCGTTGGACCGTGGAGTGAAATCCGTAAAGTGGATTTGCCAATATATGATACGAAAGGCACAACACCTGCTAAATATACATATGAAATTTATGGTCTGGACAAACAGAAGGCAGATATTTACACCGATTGTCCCAAACCTTTTTTTATAAAGACAGACAATCCGGATCCGAACTCTTTTTCCTGGATTTTTAATGGAAATGACTCTCGGACCAGCGCATACAGAAGTGGTTCATCCCGTTTCTTTGATGATATTCCTTTAGAAAACAATGACTCAGAAACTACTTCATTAGAGAAAGTAAAAGGCGGTTATATCGGATACGTGCATTTTTCCGAAGCAGGAACCTACACTGTAGAATTCAGGGAATATTCATTATCAGGTTATACGGTTGCAAATACAGTGACATTAAATGTTCTGGATTATGAACAGGCCAAAAACGCATGGATGATTGACATTATTAACAAAACTACAACTGCTGATATGACTCCTTTTGAAAAGATGGACGCTATAAGTGCCTACCTCAGAGAACCAGGCCGCTTTAAATATTTAACCAGATATAACGATCATACAGTCTCTCTGGCAGCAGATCCCAATGCTCCATTTTTTGTAACTTACCGTTGGGACTCTAGCACATCACCGGCAATTCTCGGTGAGTTCGCTGAATTAGTCGGTGGATTTGATGATATTCATTATTGCTTTGGTGATTATCTGGTTGGCTCTCCATCATGGTCCATATGGCATTATGTGGTAAAGCTTACTATAGGAAATGAGACGCGAAACTACGCCGTTTGCCCAATGGGTTCAACCGGCAACGTTGAAGAAATCAAAATGATTGATTTTTCCGATCTGAGTAATATGCGAAAGTTCGGATAATCTTAATTTAACAAATCAAATAAGTCCCCATCCCACTGTTTTAATTGCAAAAAACAGTGAATGGGGACTTTTTTCGATTATTCTATTTCTTAAGCTTCATTTTTACCGGCTCATACGTGGTATTCGTTTCATAGTCATATCCCCGTATTCCGATTTCGTCGGCAAGGTCCGTTTTCTGATAGCTTCTCTGGAAGGTGGCTTCTTTTCCAACCTCTGCCACCTCTGAACCACCGCCAAGGTCGGAAAGCTGCCACAGATTTCCATTCAGATCCATTACATCAAGGGAAATACTGTCGCACTCTTCTAAGAAGATGCAATGGATTGTGACGTAATCGCCCACTTCTGTTTCTTCTATATCTGCGGACAGGATCTTTACTTTTCCATCTGCAGTTATCCCTTCACCATCCACAGGCACATAGGTCATGTTTTTCCCCTGGCTCTTATCTTCCAGCTGAAAAGTAATATTTGTACGCATCACATCATCAACGCACTTAGCATCAGGAAGCGTGGCAGTTCCGATGCAGGAAACGGTAAGATTCTTACTCTCATTTGTCTTTACCGCGGAAGAATAGAAATCTACTACATCATCTTCCAGATTTCGATAATCTCCCACTGCTGTTTCAATGCCAAGATCTGAATCAAAATCAAAGCTGGCTCCAACCTTTACTATGATCAGCCCTTTTTCTGCGGCATATTCTCCTATTGTCTTGTCACTTTCAATTCCAAGATTTCTTACAGGATCCTCATTCATGGTATCTTGTCCTGCCAGAAGATACTTGCCTCTTTCTTTCGCTGTGACTTCCATCACCACCTGGACGCTGTTCTTATCACATAGGGCTTCCTTCACGGTGTAAGTGAGAATGGAATCGCCATCTTCCTGCTGCACCGGATCTTTTTCAATCATCCCCTTGGCTTCTTCCGGCAACTTATTTCCAACTTCCTGGAAAAAGCCGGAAATGCCTATATACTTCTCTGCAGCAAAAACAGTGGCACCAAATACCATCACTGCCGCAAATGTCAGGATCAAACTGCGCTTCCAGTTTTTCCGTGTACCAATTTTTCCCATTCTGTCAGTGCCATTTATTACTTTTCCCGTTTTTTCTTCTTTCCGATACCCTTTATCGGACTCTGCCGAATTCTCTATCATTTCCACTGTCTCATCTACACGCCTGAGCACACATTCCGGCACTTCTGTTTCTTCTGAAAAAATATCAAATAATTTATCATCCATGAATATATCCTCCTTCATACTCTGCACGAAGCTGTTTTCTGGCTCTGGAGAGCCTTGTAAGCACTGTATTCTGGCTGATTTCCAGAAGAGCGGCAATTTCCTTTACACTAAGGGATTTGCTGTAATACAAAAGCATCACCACCTGATACTTCTCATCCAGGGATGCCAGGATTTCCTTCCACTCACAGTCTACATAGCCAGGTTCCTCGAAAATTTCCTCTTCCATTTCCATCGTAGGGAAAACGCGGCCTTTGTGCCGAAGCATTTCATTGCAGTTATTGATCAGAATCCGAATCATCCAGGTTTTGAAGTAAGAATCCTTTTTTAAAGTGGAAAGCTTCTCATAACACTTTAAAATCGTTTCCTGTATGGCATCTGCCACATCTTCGTCATTCTTCAGATAGGCCCAGGCTACTTTATACATACTCTGGGTATTCATTCGGATGAGCTGTGCAAATGCACCGGAATCCCCGGATTTTGCCTTTTTCACCAAATTTTCCATAAGGTTTTTCGCTCCTTTTTGTGTTCTGCAGTACACGAAATTAATTGCTGTATTTCCTTTTACATACATTAGATGGAAATATCCTGGAAAATATTTCATTAAAATTATTAAATATAGCGCAAGAACTATATTGATAGCAATGCATCTGCGGCGACGAAAATCAAAGTAATGAAGATACAAAAAATATCCTGGATAAGTTACAATGCGGAAAAAGCTTTGTACTTACCAGGATATTTTTTTTAACGTTTTATTTGCAACGTTTTATTTGAAGTACTCAACACCGGACTCAAAGATCTGAATATCCTGCTGTCCATAGATGTTGATTGCAACGCCATTATCGCGGCGCTCGCTATGTGCCATCTTACCGAGAACACGTCCATCCGGGCTTGTGATACCCTCAATGTTATAGGTAGATCCGTTGATATTGGATTCTTCGGACTGATCCAGCTCTCCGTTTGGATTTACATACTGGGTAGCTACCTGACCGTTTG
>OLGD01004148.1_pt1 | contig 12409 bp, 10 predicted proteins | sample 1605311 | NCBI WGS metagenome assembly OLGD01 (sample SAMEA3888917, study PRJEB22519) | human gut metagenome | biome: human gut; feature: human-associated habitat; material: faeces | place: Denmark | collected 2010 | reverse complement strand
GGCTATTTTGAAAAGGTTTGTTCCGTTCATAATTTATATTTCTTAATCTTCATCATTTTTCGGTAATGCTGCCAGTGCCACTGCTGCCGATAGAATTTTCGTATTCACCGTGTCTTCCGTCACATGCCCGTCACGCAGACGAATGTTCCGGCTACTGTACTGGGCTATTTCGGGATTATGGGTAACGAATATAATGGTGCGTCCTTCGGCATGTAGTTTTTGGAAAAGAACCAATATCTCAAAAGAAGTACGCGTGTCCAGATTACCTGTTGCCTCATCGGCAAGGATTACCGCAGGGTTGTTTACCAAGGCACGGGCGATGGCTACACGTTGCATCTGTCCACCCGACATCTGGTTCGATTTATGTTCCAAACGGTCGCCCAGCCCTACGGCTTGCAGAGCTTCTATGGCCCGGCGTCTGCGTTCGGCTGCTGAGACAGAAGCATTATACATTAAAGGCAATTCTACATTCTCCACGGCAGTTGTCTTTGCCAGCAAATTATAGCTTTGGAATACGAAACCGATTTTCCGATTTCGTAATATGGCGCGCTGAGGCTTGCTCATGGTACGTACGGATATACCGTCCAGCAAGTATTCTCCACTGGTAGGAGTATCGAGGCAACCCAGGGTATTCAACAGTGTCGATTTACCGGAACCGGACGTACCCATGATGGTGACGAACTCTCCTTCGGCAATGGAAAAGGAGATGCCACGCAGGGCATGCACCGTTTCCTCACCCACTTGGAAATCACGCCGGATGTTTTGCAATTCTATGACTGTTTTACTCATAATATGATTACTTATTATTTTTCTTTTTATTGTTTCCCGGAGGGCCAGGCATGAAAGGACTTCTTTCTCCTCCTTCCTGTCCTTCGGTTACAGCTGCCTGTCCGCTGCCTGTGCTGATTACTGCATCAGCTACGACTTGCGTGTTTTCATTGATGCCACCTGTAATTTCCGTCATAATTCCGTTAGAGATACCGATGCTGACCGGATGTGCGGTAAACGTATCTCCTTCACGGGTCCATACCTTATGCTCTCCTTCGCAGTCCTTGATTACGGCATCCTTGCCTACCAATGGAACTGCCGGTGTAAAGCGTAAAGCCTTTGTTGGAACACTCAGTACTCCTTGTTTATCCAGTGTATAGATTGTAATGTTTGCTGTCAATCTCGGTTTCAATTTCAAATCTGGGTTATGGGCGGAGATCACTACTTCATAAGTTACCACAGTGGTAGATGTAGTGGTACTGCTTGAACTGCTGGTTGCTCCAAGACGGATTTGTGTAACTTTACCTTCGAATACATCATTCGGATAAGCATCTACTGTAAAGCTCACACGTTGTCCTTCTTCTACATCGCCTATGTCAGCTTCATCTACATCGGCCACTACTTGCATTTGTGTCAAGTCCGCAGCAATGGTGAAGAGGGTCGGAGTTTCGAAGCCGGAAGCTACTGTCTGTCCTTCTTCTACATCACGGCTGATAACAACGCCGTCGATAGGAGAGGTGATGGTGGCGTACGACAAGTTACGTTCTGCCTTGGCAAGAGATGCCTTACTACTGTCATAGGCGCTTTTGGCTTTCTGGTAGTTGTAGAGGCTTTGCTCGTAATCCGTATCGCTGATGAGTTGCTTCTCGTGCAGACCTTTGTTGCGTTCGTAGTTCTTCTGTTGATATTCATATTCGGCTTTGGCACCATCATAGGTTGCTTTTTGTGAAGCAAGCTCACTTTGCAGGGTCACTTTATCCATTTCGGCAATGAGTTGCCCTTTGGTCACTACCGAATTATAATCTGCATACAGCTTATCAATGATACCACTGACCTGTGTACCTACTTCCACTTCAGTCACCGGTTCAATGGTGCCTGTGGCAGTCACAGAGTTGGAAATGTCGCTACGACTTACGGTAGTCGTCTCGTATACCACTTTCCGTTTTTTGGCTTCTCCGCCAAATGCCCAAATAGCTAGGCCGGCTACAATGATGACTCCGACCGCCATACTGATAATTTTCTTCTTGCTCATATCGTTTCTTTTATTTATCACTAATCACTCTATCACCTTATCATTCTATCACAACCTTATCCCTTCTCCCTGGTAGAATCGCAATAACTGTGCATTCAATATAGCCATATATTTGGCTTGCAATGTTTCCTGTTGCGCATTGAGCAGGTTATTCTTCTCTGTCAGCAGTTCTACTGTATTCTTCATGCCCAGGTTGAACTGCTCTTGAATGAGATCGTAACTTGTCTGTGTACTACGTAGTTTCTCGGCAGCTGCTACATATTGTTGTTGTGCACTATTGGCATCTAACCATAAACTTTCAATAGTCTTGTATAATGTCTTCTGCTGATCCTGCAAGTCCAGTTCGCTGGTCTGTTTTTGCAGGCGGGCTTTCTGTACCGCACTTTTGGTTTGACGGTTGTTGAAGATAGGAATGCTCACGGTCAGACCTAATGAGTTGTTCCAGTTATTCTTCACCTGTTCGGAGAAAGAGAAATCATTGCCGTTGGCGTTCGTTGTACCGATACCGGCACTGAGGCTCAGTGTAGGGATATATCCTGCTTTGGCAATGCTGATATCCAAATCGGAAGCCTGTACATTCAGCTTGCCCGATTCTATCTCAGGACGGAAAGTGAGAGCAGCTCGATACACATCTGTTTTGGTGGGCAGGGGCGTCAGCACATTTTCATCACCTAAGGCAGGCAGATAGAGATTCATTTCACTTTCACCATCCAACTCCAGAAGTTGTTTCAGTTGTAATTTGTAATCTTGCAAGGTGGCTTGTGCCGTCACTAACTGATATTTATCAGTGCTGACCTGTGATTCCAACTGTGCGAGGTCGCTCTTGGCGATACTTCCGGCCTCCAGCAACTGTTGTCCGCGATCACGTTCGGCCTGGCTGACGGCAAGAGTATTCTCATTTACTTTAACAGCTTCGGCAGCGTAGAGTATCTGCACATATATTTGTGCAATGCTCTCTTCGATAGAATTTTCACTTTCGGCTACATTGAGTTCGGCAATGCGGTTGTTCAGCTTCTGCTGCTTGATGGTGTTCAGGCGCTTGCTGCCATTGTAGAGGGTCCAACTGGCATCAATACCATAGCTACCGTTGTACGACGTCTTACTGGTGCTACTGGTGATGTTGTCACCATCGATAATCGTATTCGTCTCGTTGTTGGGGCGGTTTACGATACGTTGGCTGACACTTGCCGACAAACTGGGAAACAGGGCTGCTTTCGCAGTTTTCACATCCACTTCGGCGCTTTCCGCACTGATACGGTTACGCTTCAGGGTGATGTTGTGTTGCAGGGCATAGTCAATGCAGGTTTGCAAGTCCCACTGAGAGGGGAGCGCCGCATCGTCTTGCGATGAAGTACTTTGTACTGTGATTTCCTGCGCTGCAGTGGGAGTCGCATCCTGTGCCTGCAGAGTCGTGCTGCCGACACAGGCGCTTGCCACACTGAGTGTTATCACTGTCAATCTTCTTACGTTTCTCATATCTTCGTTATGCTATATTGTTTTACGATTGCGAAGATACAGTGTCGTAAAATGCCCTGCAAAATAGATAGACGGTTCGGAATTTTTCGACGCCGGAATGCTTTTTTGTGTCGATAACTAACTTTTTGCCCTTTTATTTGTTATTTAGAATATAAAAGTTTTATATTTGTAATGATTATAATTTCTCTATTATGAAGAATACAATCCAGAAAATCTGGCGGTTTTACGTCGATGGATTCCGGGGTATGACGCTCGGGAAAACTCTGTGGCTCATTATTCTGGTGAAACTGTTCATCATGTTTTTCATATTGCGTATATTCTTCTTCCCCAATTATCTGAACTCGTCTGCGGTAGGCGAAGATAAAGAGGAATATGTAAGTAGGGAACTTATTGACCGTGCTCTTGGTGATCCTCCTTCTTCCACTCCGGATTGACCAGCGCTTAATACTGTAAATTACTTATAACTTCATAATTAATAACTTGATTTCTTATGCTTGAACACATCGACACTTCTCTGATTGACTGGTCGAGGGCGCAATTCGCACTGACAGCCATTTATCACTGGATTTTTGTGCCGCTCACATTGGGGCTGGCAGTCATCATGGGTATCATGGAGACCATGTATTATCGTACGGGGGATGAGTTTTGGAAACGCACCGCCAAGTTTTGGATGAAATTGTTCGGTATCAACTTTGCCGTGGGAGTGGCCACGGGACTGATTCTTGAATTTGAGTTCGGAACCAACTGGAGTAACTACAGCTGGTTTGTGGGCGACATTTTTGGAGCACCACTTGCCATCGAAGGAATTTTGGCTTTCTTTATGGAAGCTACTTTTATTGCAGTCATGTTCTTTGGCTGGGATAAGGTGAGCAGGAAATTCCATCTGGCATCTACCTGGCTGACGGGATTGGGGGCCACAATATCTGCTTGGTGGATACTTGTGGCGAATGCATGGATGCAGAATCCGGTGGGGATGGAATTCAATCCTGATACGGTGAGAAATGAGATGGTAGATTTCTGGGCAGTAGCATTATCACCTACAGCAGTAAATAAGTTTTTCCATACCGTGTTGTCCGGTTGGGTGCTGGGTGCTGTATTTGTGGTAGGTGTTGCCTGCTGGTTCCTGCTGAAGAAACGGGATAAGAAGTTTGCATTGTCAAGCATAAAGATTGCTGCCTGGGTAGGTTTGGTTTCGGCTGTGCTTTCTGCATGGACCGGTGATGGGTCGGGTTATCAGGTGGCGCAAACGCAGCCGATGAAGCTGGCAGCAATGGAAGGTTATTACGAGGGGCAGCAAGGGGCCGGATTGGTAGCAATCGGTATGCTGAATCCTGAAAAGAAGACATACGATGACGGACAGGCTCCTTTCCTGTTCAGGATGGAGATACCAAAGATGCTCTCTTTGCTTGCTGAAAGAAAAATGGATGCATTTGTACCCGGTATTACAGACTTGTTGGAGGGTGGATATGAATTGAAAGACGGTACCAAAGCACTTTCCGCAGAAGAGAAGATAGAGCGTGGGAAGACAGCAATTGCTGCATTGGCAGCTTATCGTGATGCCAAGTCGGCAGGTAACGAGGAAGATGCGAAGATAGCGGCCAAAACGTTGAAAGAAAATGTAGCTTATTTCGGCTATGGATATATTAAGGATGTGAATGATCTGGTACCTAATGTACCGTTGACATTCTATGCTTTCCGTGTGATGGTGATGCTGGGTGGTTACTTTATATTGTTCTTTATTGTAATACTGTTCCTGGTATATAAGCGTGATTTGTCGAAGATGAAGTGGATGCATTGGGTTGCATTACTGACCATTCCGTTGGGCTATCTGGCGGGACAAGCCGGATGGGTAGTTGCAGAGTGCGGACGTCAGCCGTGGGCTATACAGGATATGTTGCCTGTGAATGCGGCTATTTCTAAGCTGGATGTGGGTTCCGTACAGACGACATTCTTTATCTTCCTGGTGTTGTTTACTATTATGCTGATAGCAGAAATCGGTATTCTGTTGAAGGCAATAAAGAAAGGACCGGAGAATAATTAATAATTAGAAATTAATAATTAAAAATTAAAGTTCATGTCTTACGTTTTTCTACAACAATATTGGTGGTTCGTGGTATCATTGCTGGGGGCCCTTCTTGTATTCCTGCTGTTTGTGCAGGGAGGTAATTCGCTTATCTTCTGTCTGGGTAAGACGGAAGAACATCGGAAGATGATGGTTAACTCTACAGGGCGGAAATGGGAGTTCACATTTACGACGTTAGTTACGTTTGGCGGTGCATTTTTTGCATCGTTCCCATTGTTCTACAGTACGAGTTTTGGTGGTGCATACTGGTTGTGGATGATTATCCTGTTTAGCTTTGTGTTGCAGGCTGTCAGTTATGAATTCCAGAGCAAGGCGGGTAATCTGCTGGGAAAAAATACATATCGTACTTTCCTGGTGATTAACGGTGTAGTAGGTCCGGTGCTGCTGGGTGGTGCGGTGGCTACGTTCTTTACAGGTTCGGAGTTTTATATCAATAAAGCCAGTATGACGAATACGGTGATGCCTGTTATCAGCCATTGGGCAAATGGCTGGCACGGACTGGATGCATTGGCTAACCCATGGAATGTAGTGTTGGGATTGGCTGTATTCTTCCTTGCACGTATTTTGGGTGCATTGTACTTTATTAATAATATTGATGATAAAGATTTGGTGGCACGTAGCCGTCGTTCCCTGATAGGAAATTCGGTGTTGTTCCTGGTATTCTTTTTGTCATTCGTTATCCGTACACTGTTGGCGGATGGATATGCTGTGAATCCGGAGACGGGAGAAATCTTCATGGAACCTTATAAGTATCTGACGAACTTTATTGAAATGCCGGTGGTGTTGGTGCTTTTTCTTATTGGGGTGGCACTGGTGCTTTTTGGCATTGGGAAGAGTTTGTTGAAGCCTAAATTCGATAAGGGTATTTGGTTTACAGGTATTGGTACGGTGCTTGCTGTGTTGGCATTACTGCTTGTTGCGGGCTACAATCATACGGCTTATTATCCTTCTACAAATGATCTGCAAAGTTCATTGACTTTGGCAAACAGTTGTTCCAGTGAGTTTACATTGAGGGTGATGTTCTATGTTTCTTTCTTGGTTCCATTTGTGCTTGCGTATATCTTCTATGCTTGGAGAAGCATTGATATACATAAGATTAATGAGAAAGAGATGAAGGACGGAGGGCATTCGTACTAAGAGCTTATTGATTCATTTGTTCTATAATAAGGGATTGTTTTGTTCAGGACTAATGAATATAACGTTTGCTCTTAGGAATAATGGGATGTTGACCTTGGTTAACAGGCCTGTCAACGTTGGTTGACGGTCCTGTTAACCTACGTTGACAGGCCTGTTGACTACGGTCAACACCCAATAAGACTTACGGTAAAGATGCAAAAAGAGCCGGGCAAATACCTGTTTAGTTGGTTTCTTATTTATAACTAACCTGTTGCATACCAATCAGTCGGTCATACCTCTCTCCAAAAGGCCGGTGATAAACAAGTATCAGATATTCATTCTCCGTTTCATAGAAATTCCCCTCTGCCTGTGCGGTGCTTCCTACTGTACTTCCGGGGGCTACATACAGATACTGGTAATTATATGCTCCCTGCTTCAGCAATCGGGCACACTCATAAGCGTGAGTCTCCGGATTATATTTCAGCAGATTCTCTTCATTAAAATCATCATACGTGAAAGCTCCTTGCAGATAAAACTTTCCCTCTGTAAGCGGATTCTCCCATAACAGAGAGAAATGTACAAAGAAGTAATCTGCTTCCGTATTGTTATCCACCGCTTCATCATACCGTATTACAAAACGTCCATTTTGATCCTGGTCATAACTATAATTGAGTAGACGAGGCAGGTCCGGTTGCAGCGTGACGTGATAGTAAGGGGCATGATAGCGGATACTTTCCACACCTTGTGAGGCATATCGTGTACTCACCATTTCGAAACGGCGATATTCGTTTCCTGCTGGAAATATCAGCGCACGGTTATGTTCGTAGCGTAACTGGTCAGGACCAACGTAAGAAGGTTGAAGATTGGTAACTTCGTTGTCTGTACGATTATCTTGTAAAACGTGCACTTTGATTTCATTCTGAGGGTTACGAATGGGATATCCCTTATGCTGGATACTGAAGCTGACTTGCTGATGGGTCTTGTTACGATCTATCTCTGTATCACTGCTGACTTGTGCTGATATGTTTACCTCTTTCTCCAATATCCGGAAGCAAGTGCTGAAAGCGGGTTTATTCTTGCCCTCTGCATCATCATAAACCACCAGACGATAGTTACCGGAAAGTTTGGGACGTACCTGGTCATTAGGAAGCGTCAGGCGATAGTGTGTATAGGGTAGAGTAGTGTTGACAGAAATATCGTGATCCTCTATCGGATTATCATTGAAACCATCCAGGTATTCTGTTTCGGAAAGATCGGACGGGGTCCAGTCTGCATTGCAATGTGTGAGGACATACTGATAACGATGGTAATCGTGCGTGAGGTGGTCGAATGAGATTTCTACAGTTTCACCTTCACCTAACCGGATGGCGGCAGGAGCCATATAGTCGTTGTTGGCGATGACCTGCACCGTATGTATATGCGGGTTATAAACTTCTGTACGTTGGGCATGTGCTCCACAACAGATAAGTATGCAAATTAAGAACAATGGCAAGGCTTTCTTCATTTCTTTTCTGCTTTTTTTACCGGAGGGAATTTGGGAACTAACTTCATCAACCTTAATATCTGTGACTGCCTGCGCAGGATGTAAGCTGACGGGTGTGCAGAATTAAAGCGTATGGGGTTAGGAAGGGTTGCTGCAATCAATGCACATTGGCCTGCTGTTAGTTTGGCAGCAGTGGTGTGGAACTTGTATTTGGCGGTAGCTTCTGCTCCATAAATACCTTTTCCCATTTCGATAGAGTTAAGATATACTTCCATGATCCGTTCTTTCGACCAACAGAGTTCAATAAGCCAGGTGAAGTAAACTTCAAGTCCTTTTCGCATCCATGAAGATTGGGGCCAAAGAAATACATTTTTTGCTGTCTGCTGGCTGATGGTGCTGGCTCCTCGCTTCCGCTTTCGTGTTTCATTCTCTTTCATAGCTTTTTTTATTTCTATGAAATCGAAACCATTGTGAGTAGCAAAGCGATTGTCTTCCGAAGCGATTACCGCCATCGGCAGGTGAGGAGAGATTTTATCAAAAGAAACCCAACTGTGATGCCAGACCGGTTTTTCGCCTTTAAAAATCTGTTGAGTACTCCGGATAACCATGAGGGGAGTGAAGTAAACGGGAATAAAACGATAGATCACCACTGTGAGAATAGTGGAGATAAAGAAAAAGAGTATCAGATTGCGTAGGATTCGCAAAACCTTCTTCATATTTATTGCCGTGGCTTTTGTTGGTTAGTAACGTACTACGAGCTACAAGTACGGACGCTTTTAGGTGTGATAGCAAAATCTTTGCTTTTTCCTAAAAAACATTGCGTAGCAACTTGTAGCTCGTAGCTTTGTATCTTGTAGCTTATTTACCTGCTTCTGCGTTCTTAATCATCTGTTCGCTGGCATACATATAGATATCCACACGACGGTTTTGACTGGCTGTCATGCTGTCATCATACTGATTGTAGCCTACGCCTTCCACTTGCTTGAATTGTGCAGGAGAAACGCCGCAATCCTGCAGATAGTTTTCTACAGTATATGCACGGTCTTTTGAAACTTTCATGTTTGCTTCATACGTACCTACTTTATCTGTATGGCCTACGATAGCAATGTCCGTTGTAGGGTCTTCCTTCAGAATCTGGGCCAGTTCGCGCAAAGAAGCTTTTGATGTATTGCTCAATGCTGATGAATTAAAACCAAACAGGATGCCTGATTCGAAAGTTACTTTTACAGCAGCAAGTCCGTTGGTATCGGTTACTTTCTCTACTTGTGCACCTTCAATTTTGGCAGCTTCGGCAGCTTTCTTATCCATCTTATGGCCAATGGCAACACCGGCACCTGTACCTACTGCCGCACCGACAGCCGCACCGATAGCTGCGCCCTTACCTTTACCGATAAGTCCGCCAATGATAGCACCGGCTGCTGCGCCTGATCCACCACCAATCACACCGCCTTTTGCGGTATTGTTCATTGTACTGCAACTTCCTAATAATATAGCACCGCTCAATAACAGTACACTAATTTTCATCTTTTTCATAATTTGTTCTTTTAAAAATGTTACTATGTTTATAATGCAAAGTTAGATATATAACAAATATGTTGATGTTATGTTTAGGTATTTTGTTCTCCTTTTTTAGAGAATTTTTCTTTTTATAAACCAGAATGTGAGTATAAGTCCCTTAGCAATGGTGGTTGCACTTACAGCCCACCATATGGCGTCTACCCCCATTCCCATGTGTACCAGAAGCAGGGCTACGGGAATACGCATATAGTTACATGATATACTGATGATGGCTGGCGGAATTGTTCTTCCTAATCCGTAGAATACGCCTTGCATGGTGATTTCCAGCATCATGAAGAGCTGTGAATAACCGTCTATACGCAGGAAATCACCACCTACGCGGAAAGCCTCCGGTTCGGGTACGAAAATGGAAAACACTTCACTTCCAAAGAAAATGAAGAGTAATGAGCATAGGGTACCGAATATAGATGTCATCCACAGTGTAGTATACCAAGCCCTTTTTACTCTCGATTTTTCTCCGGCAGCATAATTCTGTGCAATGAAGGTACTTAATGCAGTAGAGAATCCTTGCGAAGTATTCCAAGTGATAGCTTCTATTTGTCCTCCGGTAGTGAAAGCCATAAGTCCGATATGTCCTCCTTGTTCCGAAGCCGTACGCGAAAGGAACATATTGACAAAGGCAAACAAGGTATTCAGCGTAGCTACCGGAAGCCCGAGCTTGAATATGCGGCGGGTGTATTTCTTTTTAAGATGGGTAAGAAAAGGGAAGCCTCCCAACAGATTGTCTTTGTACCGTAGCTGATAAATGAAAATACCGAATACAGTAGCTTCGGATAACCATGTGGCAAGGGCTGCACCCACTGTTCCCCAGCCAAAACCGAAGATAAATAACGGGTCGAGTATGATATTCATTATCAATCCGGTACCACTGATGTAGAAAGGTGTCTTGCTTCGTCCTGCCGCATTGTATATTCCTGTGAAGGCGGCCGATAAAAATACGAAAGGTAATCCTGTTGAGACAATACGTAGGTAAGTTACGGCATTCTGTGTGATATGCTCTTTCAGTTCGAATATATGCAGGATAGGATCGGCAAATAGAAATAACAGGGCTGCCCAGCATACAGAAATGAGCAGGGCAATACTGATATTATGCGAAGCGAACTGCCGTGCATCTTGTTCGCTACGAGCCCCGATAGATTGCCCTACGCTGACTTCAGAACCTACTTTATTCAGCAAGGCTATGGAACCGGACATCCAGGTGAGTATACCTACTGCACCGACAGCAGCAACTGCTTCGCTGCCTAAACGGCCCACCCATGCCATGTCCGTCAGGCTGTACGCCATCTGGATAAAGGAAGTAGCCATAATAGGTATCGCCAGATTAAATAACTGGCGATTGATAGGCCCTTTAGTCAGATTCTTTGTTCCTTGCATGATTTACAGTCTGTAAATTTCGGACTGCAAATTTACAGATTATTTGTTAATAATCACACTGCCGGTTGCTTTTCTGTCTATTGAGTTACCGGGAACCTTTTTGTAAGCGACTGTGCCCGGTGCATCTATACTCCGGGTGAGGGTGGTTTTTCCGTCAATCAGGTCTATGGCAGCTTTAAATAAGTGTTCATTCGGATCTCCTAAAGGAAACATTTCAATGGGAGATACAGTTTGAGCATCAACGTATGTGAATGCTTCGTCAAGTTGTACATCCAGCGCTATTCCATCAGCATAATCAGTAAAGTCTACTGAATTGTATATTTGACAAACAATAGGGTGCATCTCCCACTTTTTGTCGTCGCTTGTATATTCCAGTGAACCGACGTTTTTACCTACAGTTGTTTCTCCAATTACCACAACATTCATAAAAGGTTCCAATGAGTTGATCACCATTTCCGAAGCGGATGCACTGGAACTACTTACTAATACATACAGTGTTTTTAGGTTCAGGTTTTTCCCGTTTGATCCGAGCAAACTCTTGTTTGTATTAAATTGGACCTTTTTGTTTTTTTGTTTATCATTGTATTGTAGGTAACCTAATTTGTTGCCAACTTGATTTTCCGGTTGGAGAATAGTACATAATAAGATACCGGAAGATAATGCTCCACCATTGTTGTATCGTAAATCCAAGACAAATTCATCCACTCCGTTGAAGTCAGAGCCTGAAAGAGATTTTAAATGGTCGTCGTAAGACGTGTCATCATCGCTTTTCCCTGCAGTGAAATGGTTGTAAAGCAGATAACCTACTTTTTTATTTTTAACAGGACTTTCGATGACGTTCCATGTATACACCGGATCATCTTCAACTTTCCGGGCTGATGCTAAATTTATTTTTTCATTCTGAATCACAAACTTCTTTGTTGCCGGGTCCCATTTGGCTATTGTTAATGAACAGGCCTCACCTCCGGATAATGATGCAAAATTAGCATCTGTAACTGGAGCATCATTGATTTCTGTAATCCAGTCGCCTCGTTGCAATCCGGCATCATCGGCCGGAGAACCTTTCACTACATATAGTACGAGCGCAAGTATATCCTGATGTGTTTTATCAGCATAAATACCTGTAAATTCAAAACCGTATGAATACTCTTCATTTATCGTGCTACGTGTATTTTCTCCTGTGAGTTCTTTGATGTAGGAGAAATATTGATGTTTGCTTCCACGAACTTTCCCGTCTTTATCAGACAATAATGAATAAAAGAAAGTTTCCGGATCATTC
>OLGD01004134.1_pt1 | contig 12443 bp, 7 predicted proteins | sample 1605311 | NCBI WGS metagenome assembly OLGD01 (sample SAMEA3888917, study PRJEB22519) | human gut metagenome | biome: human gut; feature: human-associated habitat; material: faeces | place: Denmark | collected 2010 | reverse complement strand
AAAGCATTGTAAATTTTTCGTTCCTGTCGTATAATAAAGCAAAGAAATATTCAGAAAAAATCAGATCAGGTATCTGAATTACGTTACATCTGTCCTGATTATTTTTACGAATTCCAGGAGGCTTTTTAATGAAGAAAAATGGACACAGACTACTTACTCTTGCAGCTTTAGTCGGAACTGCCGCAGGTGTTATTCATATTGCTAACCGTTTCATAGATGCCACATCTCAGCTTAAAGATATGCTGGAACAGCCACACAGCAGAACCTATGACTGGCGTTTTGGAAAGATTTTTTATACAAAACAGGGACATGGCACCCCTATTCTTCTTATTCATGATATCATGCCAGGTGCTTCCGGTTATGAATGGAATGCCATAGAGAAGCAGCTCGCAACCGAACATACCGTTTACACCATTGATCTTCTTGGATGTGGACGTTCCGAAAAACCGGATATTACTTATACCAATTTTGTATTTGCTCAGTTACTCTGTGATTTTGCCAAGAATGTGATTCGTGAGGAAACCGATGTTATTGCCAGTGGTTTCTCAGGTTCTTTTGCGATCATGGCTTACCGTAACAATTCCGACCATTTCCGCAAGATCATGCTGGTCAATCCACCAAGCTTCAGTTCCCTGAAGCAGGCACCTTGTAAAGACAACAAGCTCTTTAAGTATTTTATCGAGCTTCCGATTTTCGGAACTCTGATCTATCATATGGTAGCTTCCCGCGAATCCATCAGCAGTCTGTTTATGGAAAAGCTGTTCTACAATCCCTTCCATGTAACAGATACACTGGTAGACACCTATTATGAATCCGCTCACAAGGGCGGTTCCAACGCCAAATATCTGTATTCCAGCTACATTGGCAAATACCTGAATATCAGCATTAATAATGCCGTAGAATCTTCCGATGCATGCATCTATATTATTTCCGGAGAAAAAGAAGCTTCCGCTTCTCTTATCGCAGAGGAATATCAAAAGCTGAATTCTTCCATTGAAACCGCTGTGATCCCGGAAACCAGACATCTTCCTCATCTGGAAGATCCGGAACATTTCCTGGAACAGGTAGCTATTTTCCTGTAAAAACAGCTTATGATCCGGCACCAAAAACAAAATTTATCTATAGTAATTTTGGAAATCAACGTATCAAAAGAACATTGTTCATGTTCGGAGCCGTTGATCTTCATGCAGTAATTTGTGGAAATGCTATAAACCAACAAAAAGCCAATAAAAAAAGAGTACTGTTTCACGTGAAACATAAGTTTTCCCTCAAACAAACGTGAAACAATACTCTTTATTTTTTACCAGACTCACAGCATGCATCCGGACATTTCTCTTATCTAAGTGCCTGCTCCAGATACATGTGTGTTGTATTATCGATCAGCTTATGTGTCAGCTCTGCCATATGCTGTGTACTCTCCTGATTCTCAGAAGACAGCCATGTCTTGATCATTCCCACGCATCCATTCAGACAAAACGCATACGCATACTCAATATCACGGTTGTCTTTCGGCAGACGAATTGACAAGCGATGCAGCACTGTATCTGCGATCAGTTTTTCTATACGATTCACAAAAGCCATATCTCCATTCTTTCCAAGAAGTGCGATACAAATATCCTTATTATGATCCAGGATCGTAAATATCTGCTCAATAAAAGGATACGAGCTCTCCTTATTATTAAGAGGATCCAGAGGATAGTCTGCCACCAGATGCGTGATTTCCTCCATCAATTCAGCCTCTATGGATTCCAGCATCTGATAGATATCTGTATAGTGAAGATAAAATGTGGAGCGGTTGATATCAACTTCTTCCACCAGTTCCTTTACCGTAATTTCCTTAATACTCTTCTTCTGCATAAGACGGGCAAGCCCCGCTCGCAACTGTGCCTTGGTCTTACGTACTCTTCTGTCAACTTTTTCCGCCATCTTAATTCCCCCTGCAATTCAAAAAAGCAAGCACGTTTCCTCCGCCTCAATCACCTGTTACCTACGATACTCTGCAACTGTCATACAATGCATAATGCATCCTTCAAACGAATAAAAGCATTCGCTTTCTCTACGCCGATCTGCATGATACCAGATATCTGCTGTTGTTAAGAATTGACAAGATCAAAATTGTTAACGACGCCGACCTACACGATACCAGATATCTGCTGCATATTTGTGTTGAAACATAGGAATCCTGTCTGCATTTAATATTACCAACTGCACATAAATTCAAAGGAAATAACGTACTTTTTGTCTATTATGCAGTTTTTTATTTGTAATAGACACTTCCATTATTTCCGTCTATTAATATACATTCAGTAAAGATTTAATGGTTGTATCTGTGGTATGTGTTTAGTATAATACATCACGTAAAGAAAATCAACACTTTGTTTGATAATGGAATATAAAGCTATTAATAGATTTTAATATGATTAATAGATCTCGTCGCCATTACTGGAATAAAGTTTGATTAATCAACTATGTTTGATAATACAATTTAATAAGAAAGGGATAGGTAATATGATCAAAAACGAATGGAAAAGCTTACTTCGTAACAAGCTCATGCTTATCGTCGTAATCGCCATTATCGTAATCCCGATCATCTATGCAGGTCTGTTTCTGAAATCCATGTGGGATCCTTACGGAAACGTAGACAGCCTGCCAGTGGCCGTGGTAAACGAAGACAAACCTGTCGAGTATAATGGCAAGACCTTAAGCATAGGTAAGGACATGACGGATGAGCTGAAAGACAACGACTCAATGGCATTTAACATTGTAGACAGCAAGACAGCAGAGGACGGTCTGGCCAACGGAACCTATTACATGGTTATCAAAATTCCGGAAAATTTCTCCGCAAACGCAGCCACTGTAATGGACAACAATCCAAAGCAAATGGAGCTATCCTATGAGACAAACCCTGGAACCAACTATATCGCCTCCAAGCTCAGTGAGACAGCAATGCTGAAGCTTCGTGATAACATTGCTTCCAAGGTTACGGAAACCTATACAGAAACCGTTTTTGATTCTATCTCAGAAGCAGGTGACGGAATGCAGGAAGCTGCAGACGGATCCGGAAAGATCGAAGACGGACTGAATACAGCAGCTGATGGTAACAAAACAATTACCAAAAACCTTAAGAAGCTTTCCACCAGTACTCTTACTTTCGTAAGCGGTGCTGACAGTCTCACCGAAGGTCTTAAGACCTACACCGATGGTGTTGCAAAGGTTAACGATGGTGCAAAGAGCCTGGACGATGGTGCAGATCAGCTGAACAGCGGCGTTGCAACCCTCACAGAAAAGGTTCCTGAGCTGACAACCGGTGTGGATACTCTGGATAAAGGTGTTCAGCAGTACACCGCTGGTGTGGATGAGCTTAATAAAAATTCTGATGCACTGAAATCCGGTGCAAGCAGCCTGGAATCCGGTGCAAACCAGCTGAACAGCGGCGTTGCAGCTCTGACAGAAAAGGTTCCTGAGCTGACAACCGGTGTAGATACTCTGGATGAAGGTGTTCAGCAGTACACCGCTGGTGTGGATGAGCTTAATAAAAATTCTGATACACTGAAATCCGGCGCAAGCAGCTTGGAATCCGGTGCAAATGCATTAAGTGCAGGTATTGATACTCTTTCCGACGGAGCAACACAGTATGTAGCTGGTGCTGACACTCTTGCAGATGGAACTACCACCTATGTGGCTGGTGCTGGCAAACTCGCAGCCGGTGCCAAAGAGCTTGCAAAACTTGAAGACGGACTCACAACAGTTTCCAATGGTATCTCTCAGCTGAATACCGGTGTTACCAAAGGAACCGATGACTCACAGTCACTGATATCCGGAACACAGCAGCTGGAAAACGGACTGAAATCCCTAAACGATAAGGTTTCTGCTCTGAAAGAGGGAACAACACAGGAATCCATCAACAAGCTTGCAGCCGGCCTTACTTCCGCAAAGGATGGTATGGACACAGCCGCAGCTGGTATGAACAGTGCTGCAGCTGGTATGAACAATGCCGCAGACGGAATCAACAACGCAGCCGGATATATCACTCAGGCCGCAGGCATCACAAGGCAGACCAGCAGCAGTATCACAGACAGTCTGATCCCTGCTCTCCAGAATGCAGGCACACAGTTCTCACAGGTAGGTGATCAGGTCAGCAGCATCCTTACAGGATACGGACAGCAGACAACGGAAGCACTTACTGATGCAAATACCAAGATCGGTACTGCCGGACAGACAATGACCGATTTAGCAGCACAGCTTCAGGCGATTCAGGCAACCGCTTCTGAGGACGGAACCATTTCCGCAGCAGCTCTGAATGATGTGATCAACGCTTTAAACAGCGTAGCCGGTGGAATGACTGGCGTGGACGGTTCTTACATGAGCAGCTATTCTGATCAGGTTTCACAGCTTGCAGCTGGTGTATCCGGTCAGCTCTCTTCTACTCAGGAAAATCTGAATACTGTTGCTTCCAAGCTTAACGAAGCAGCTTCCGGACTGACTCAGATCTCCGGAGGACTGACTCAGGGTGCCGGCACACTTTCTGAGGGTGCAACAACCATGACAGATGGTGCAAACCAGATGAGTGCAGGTGCAACAACCATGAGCGCAGGTGCAGAGCAGTTATCTGCAGCTACAAGTCAGCTTCCTACAGATCTGATCGCTCAGCTTTCTGCAGGTGTTACCCAGCTGTATCAGGGTGCACAGGCTGTAAACGCAGGAACCAAGAACGTTTCCGCAGGACTTCAGTCTCTGGAAGACGGCACAGTCGAAGCCTTCCCGGCTGCAGCAGCAGGAATCAAAGCTCTGAACGATGGATTTGACCAACTGACATCTTATGATAAGCAGCTCAACGACGGTGCAAAGAATCTGAAAACAGCCGGCAAACAGATCACTGGCGCACTTCCGGATATCAAATCCGGTGCAGGTCAGCTGGCAGATGGTTCTAAGGCACTGACAGATGGAATCACAACTTACACCGATGGTATTGCTAAGCTTTCCGAAAACAGTGCTGCTCTTACAGACGGCACCAAGAAACTGGCAACAGGAGCCAATGCTCTTTCCAGCGGTGCTACTACTCTTGCAGATGGAACAAAAGCATTAGCCGATGGTTCCGGAACACTGACAACCGGAATCACAACCTACACCGATGGTGTTGCTAAGCTTTCCGAAAACAGCTCCGCTCTTACAGACGGTACCAAAAAGCTCTCAACAGGAGCCCAAACCCTTTCCAGCGGTGCTACTACTCTTGCAAACGGAACTAAGACATTAGCAAACGGTACCTCAACACTTCTCAGCGGTACCGAAAAGCTTGTAAGCAACAACAGCACACTTAACAATGGTGCAAAACAGCTTGCAGATGGCGCTGCCCAGATCCAGAGCGGTTCCTCTCAGCTGTATGATGGCTCCAAGAAGCTTGGAAGCGGTATGAAAGAACTGAAAGACGGTTCCAAGACACTGACCACAAGCCTCAGCGATGGAGCTACCACTGTAAAAGACAATTCAGCAAGTGATGAAACGATCAAAATGTTCGCAACTCCTGTTGTAAACGATGAAACAAAACTTACCGATGTCCCGAATAACGGACACGCAATGGCACCTTACATGATGTCTGTAGGCCTCTGGGTCGGCGCACTGGCATTCTGCCTGATGTATCCTCTGGCTCAGTATAAGGGCAAACTGAAATCCGGTTTCGCATGGTGGGCAAGCAAAGCTTCCGTCCTTTATCCGGTAGCGATCCTTCAGGGAATCTGCCTGATCCTGCTGTTACGTGCATTTAACGGATTCACACCTGCAGAGATGGGCAAAACCGTACTCTTCGCCTGCCTGACATCAATGACCTTTACCTCTATCATGTACTTCTTCAACATTACTCTTGGTAAAGTAGGAAGCTTCCTGATGCTGGTATTCATGGTCGTTCAGCTTGCAGGATCTGCCGGAACTTATCCGGTTGAGGTTTCACCTTCATTCGTTGCAAAGATCCATGCATACGTTCCGTTTACTTATACGGTCGACGCATTCCGTGCAACGATCAGCGGTGGCCGGAGCATTACCACTTCCATTATTGTAATGGTTGCACTGTTAGTGATCTTCACAATCCTGACGATCCTTCAGTTCAATCACATGACCAAGAGAAAGAAAGCAGAAAAAGTTGTTCTCTTCGACTGGCTGGAAGAAAGAGGTCTTGCATAATACTTAGTTACTGGCAGAAGCTCCCCCGAACCTTCTGTTAGATATAGAAAAATTAAAACTGTACAGTTGCTCAGATGAGCTTCTGTACAGTTTTTTTATGTTGTCTCCACCAATTCTCCACGCTACAATTATAGCAGCTACAGAAAATCAAGCTCGCCAGTACACCGTGCCTGACCTATGCAGCAGATTTCAGTTCAGAAACATTCCTGTCAGATTCAGAAGAAGAGGCAATATAACTTCTCAGATCTACTCACAAACCGGAGCTCTTTCTGACTGCAAGCCTGCGGTTTTCAATGGAAAAGCAACCTGGTATGCATCTAATCCACTGACCGCAAAAACAGACGGAATCATCACCTATGCTACACCATTTACCGTCTTCATGGTAAAATCTGGAAAGCTATCGGCAATACAAAAAATACAACCTACACCGATAAAAAGCCAGGCACCGCAACCAAATACCGTATCCGTGCATACCGCATCACAAACGGTAAAAAAATATACGGACCTTATTCATCTGTAAGGACCGTAAAATAATAGCAACATAAAAACACCCCGGAAAATCCTGATCTGTGTGGTGTCTCCGAATATCTGATCATCAAACGGATATTCGGAGATCACCTTATTATTTACGGATCTCCGAGGTGTTTTTATTTATTTTCTTAATATTTTATTTTTCCGCCTCAGCTGTTGGTGTTGCTGTGGCTTCTGTCTCTGTTCCACCGTTTACCATGGTTTCATATGCATTGAACATTTCTTTTACTGTCATTTTGTTTACAAGAAATACCTTGTCTCCAACGACAGCTGCATAATAGTTTGTGTCATATGTGTAGAAGGTAACGGTTGTTTGGTTCTTGTCAGAGTCTGTGAATACAGCGGTCATCTCCGGGTCTGCAGCTGGTGTATAAACGTCTGTCAGTCTCTTCTGTCCTGCCATGTTTATCAGCTTGTTGTAAAAGGTGGTAAAGGTTGTACTTTCTATTTCCTTACCATCCAGCTGATAGGTTATTGTTTCTTTTTCGTTTCCGTCATCATCTGTGGATGTTTCACGTGAAACATTTACAGTACTTGTTGTTTCACCGTAAGTAACCTGGAGCTGATCCAGATTTTTTACAGACAGATAATTGACGATCAGTGACCAGAGATCTGACGGCGTCTTGTCAATAACTGCACTCAGTGTATCCGTTGACATTGTATAGATCTGTTTGTTATCTACCGTTACATATCTGCTGCCATCTCCTGCCTCATCACCAACATAAATGACAAGCTGTTTATCCACTGTGGTTGTCTTGCTGTCTGCATCTTCTGAGTTGCTGTCCGTGTCAGCGCTGTCGCCGCTCTCAGAATCGCTCTCAGAGGCCGTAGAATCGTTTTCTCCGGATTTTGTACTGTCTGTGCTGTCATCCTTCACCTCTTCCTGATAATCCACTGTAATCGTCGCATAGGGCTTATCAAGGCCATACTGGGAAAGATCCTCTGCATTGTAGTTTACAAACTGGTCAAATGCAAAGCTTCCAAGTCCGGAGGTTACATTTCCTGCTGCCGTTGTATCGGCAGACTCTTTATCGCTGCTTCCGTCACCGGAAACATTCCAGGTAGCTCCGTCGGAATTTTCTTCCAAGACATAGGAATCTTTATTCTCACTGACCTGGACCTTTTTCACTGTGGAAGAATCAATTGTTGGGAAATCTTCTCCCTGTGCATAATCGTAAAGGGAATTCATAAACGGAGACACTGTATCCGCTGCCACTACATATACCGTGCTGTCATCATCATCCTTGGAAATGTAATACTGATTCGTAGACGTATTCTCATCTCCGATGTTGAGCTTCGTTGTCCCATCAGCGGTATCAACGGTTACTGTGTTAGATGGAGAATCCAGTCCGTATTCCGTAAGATCCTCCACATCCTCCAGGACTCTGTCCGCTTCCACCTTTTTGATGGCGGAAGCTGCGGAATCCAGAGTTGTCTGATTTACAGGAAAAGCAGTCTCATCCTTTTTCACCCAGGAATCATCTTTTTTCTCAAAGGTCACTTCCTTCTTATCTACGATAAATTCCAGGGATTTAATGTCATCCGTTTTCACGGAAAACACTTCTGTTTTGCTTTCCTCTTCGCTGCTCTCTGTCTTTTCTTCTTTGGATACGTAGGTGTTCAGTCCCACATAAACGCCGCCGAGAACTGCCAGAACAACAACTGCTGAAACAAGTTTGGTCGATTTTTTCATTATGCTTTTCTCCTCTTAAGCCAGATCAGGAATCCTGCAACAAGGAATACTCCCGGGATCAGACCAATGGTACAGATCTTCCAGAAGGCTGCAGCATAATCGGTTACTGTCAGGCTTGTGGACTCAAGGCTCTTGGATGGAATAGAAACGGAATTACTGTCATCTGTGCTGGTCATCCAGTTTAAGGACTCCAAAAGGAGCTTTTCATTTCCGCCGGATACCATCTGGTTTATCTGGCTCTCCATCAGATTTGCTGTGGAGTAGTAAACGATCTGTGTTTCCTTATCATCATCCAGTTTCTCAGTGATGGCAACACCAAGATCAAACGGTCCGTCTACATCTCCGTCTTCCTTTTCGATATTGCTGCTCTGCATATTTGTTTTGGAGTAAGCCTTGTCAGAGGTTGTCAGGATACTGTCGATGGTTACGGTATCTCTTACATCATCTGTTTTCTGAATGCCCTGTGCATACGGTGCCAGTACGTAGGAGCCTGCAGAAGCTGTCTCAGAGCTTGCATCTGTGCTGTTGACTGTTGGTACAAGATAATATGGCATCTGCATTCCATAATGCTGATTATCACCCTCAAATACGATTCCCTCTGCACACTTTACACCATAGTTTTCAAGAACCGCATCAAAGTTCGGCAGATCATCCTGTGTATAATCCGAGAAGATCATAGCTTTTCCGCCTGCCTCCAGATAATCCAGGAGCTCTGTTTTTTCTTCCTCGGAAATATCGCTGGTCGGAGATACGATCATCAGGCAGTCTGCATCATCCGGAACCTTTCCCTCTGTGAGAAGGTTCAGCTCCTTAATATCAATGTTTGCTTTCTGGATATCTTCTTTAAAGCTGGAATCCAGATCTTTTTCTCCGTGTCCGGATAAGGTGTACATGATCGGAAGATCCTTGGATGTTACATAACCGATCGCACTGGTGATCTGTCCTTCTCCATCAAATCCGGTAGTAGTCTGCTGCCAGGTATTATAGTCTACTGAAGAGGAATACATATCTTTGTAATTGATAACCTTGTTTCTGTCGCCGCAGACTACGATCAGGCTGTTTGACGCAAGATCATCGGTTGTATATTCCGATGCAAATTTCGGATTTACAACAGGGTCTTTCACCTCAACTTTAATATGCTTGGACTCATCTTTATAACGTGAAAGCAGATTGGAGATCGTGTCGTCCTCAGAACCGCTTGCCGCGATCTGATAAATGGTAACATCCTTATCCAGTGCCTTCAGTACCTTCTTTGTTTCATCACCGATGGTGTAAAGCTTGGATGAGCTTACATCCAGCTGTGAATATTTGGATGGGATCGCCCCGACGATCATATTGATCACAACCACGATCACGATAAAGACAGCTGCCATAGCCATGCTGTAGGAACCATTTTTGATATGTTTTTTGCTGATGGTGCCTACCAGCTTTTTTGGATCCGGTTTATGTTTCTTTTTGCCGGAGTCCTGTGCGGTCTCCGGTACGGCTGCCTCGCCTTTATTTTTCTTAAATTTCTCACTGAATTTCATTTCCATTCACCCCCTAGTTCCAGCGTCTCTTCTGAATGGACTGCATGGTAAGGAACAGGCAGATCGCAATAACAGAAATAAAATAAACGATTCCTGTCACGTCAAACACGCCTTTTGTAAAATTATCATAATGTCCGCTCAGGTTAAATACGTTCAGCACCTTCTGGATACCACCCTGGAAAATACTGCATTTTACAACGTATACGATCACAAGGGCAATCTCTCCCACAGCTCCGATCACTACAGAGATCAGGACATTTTTGATCATGGTATAAATGATGATCGCGATCGCCACGATCAGAAGTCCGAATGCCACTGCAGTTGACATGGAGGTCTGTGAAAAGAATGAGGAAATTCCGTTCATCATATAGAAAGCAAACAGAATTACAAATGTCAGTACTGCCGCAATTACCTGACTTTCTGTCAATGAGGAAATAAACACACCAATTGCAAGATTTGCACATCCCAGAAGGAAAAATCCAAGGATTGCAGTGTATGCTGCTCCCAGAGATACTGTTCCGAATTTTGTCATGAGCAGTGGATACAGACACATAATCAGCATCGGAATCGCAAAGATCGTAACCAGTGCAAAATATTTACCAAAAACAATTTTTTCAATAGACACCGGTGCTGTAAGAAGCAGCTGATCTGTTTTCTGTTTACGTTCTTCTGCAAGGACTCTCATGGTAAGGATCGGTACACTGATCAGAAATACAAAGGTCAGTGCACTTAATGTGTACTCAAAACGCGGATATGCTGCTCCAAGCTGATATGCTGAAAAATAAATACCTGTCAGAAGCAGGATAAAAAATATGAACAGGTAGCCGATCATGGAAGTAAGGTAACTTCTCAGCTCCCTTTTATATACTGCGATCATTTATTTTCCCCCTCCTTTTTGTCTGTCTCTTTTTCGTTCTTTTTCTTCTTATCATCTTCGGTCAGTTCAAGGAAGATTTCCTCCAGAGATACTTTCTTCGACTGCATTTCCAGAATTGGGCAGTGTGCATCTGCCATTTTGAAGAACACCTCTTCACGGATATCCATATCCTCTTTTGTAGAAAGCATTACATTCCATGCATGTTCTTCCTTTGCATCCTCTATCTTAATATCTTTGATATCACTGATCTGTCCAAGTGCAATGCGAATATGATCTTTATCACCTTTTACCAGCAGATTCAGTGTATTAGAACCTTCTGCAAGTTTACCAAGGTTTTCCGGTGTATCACTGGCAACCAGTTTTCCATGAGAAATGATCAGTACATAGTCACAGACTGCACTGACTTCTGACAGAATATGTGAACTTAAGATAACTGTATGTTTTTTCTTAAGACTCTTGATCAGATCACGGATCTCTATGATCTGTTTCGGATCCAGACCTACCGTCGGCTCATCCAGAATAATCACTTCCGGATAACCAAGAATTGCCTGCGCAAGTCCGACTCTCTGTCTGTAACCTTTGGACAGGTTTTTGATCAGACGGTTTTTCATGTCTGTGATTTTTACCATTTCCATGACTTCTTCAACCATGGATTTCTTTTGATTTTTTGGGATTTTTTTGAGATCAGCAACGAAACTCATATATTCGCCTACTGTCATGTCGAAATAAAGAGGCGGCATTTCCGGCAGATAGCCGATGCATTTTTTTGCCTGCTCCGGTTCATCCAGTATGTCATGACCATCAATGGTTACCGTTCCCTCCGTAGATGCTATATAACCAGTAATCATATTCATAGTCGTAGATTTACCAGCTCCGTTTGGCCCCAGAAAGCCGTAGATTTTGCCTTTCTCGATTTTAAAAGAAAGGTGGTCAACTGCCGTATGGTCTCCATAGCGTTTGACCAGATTGTTTACTTCAATCACAAGTCTCTCCTCCTTTTTCTTTAAACAGAATATTGTATTCTGCAAATATTTACAAAACAAAAGATGCCTCCAGGTGAAACAGAGATAGGGGGTACCTGGAAGCATCTTCCATCATGAGCCGGCTTTAACGTCTGCTCTGAAAATATTCTATGAGGAAGTTGTGATAAAAATTGGATAAATCTGTGATGATTTTGTGAAAATAAAACGTATTTTTGAAATAGTTTTTCTAAAAACAGTTTCTGTTTATGAAAGAGATGGAGTATACCAAATATATACCAAGGCAATGGAGGAAGATGGAGTAGGAGATTTATACCAAAAATTTCAAGAACTAAAACAAAAACTTGAAAAAGAAGGCTTTTTTGATCAAGAAAATAAAATGCCAATTCCTAAAATGCCTAAAGTAATAGGAGTTTTAACTTCAAAAACAGGTTCAGTTGTAAAAGACATAATAAATGTATCAACAAGAAGAAACCCAAATGTTGTTTTAAGAATTTACCCAGTACCAGTACAAGGAGAAGGTGCAGCACAAAAAATTGCAAATGCAATAGAATACATGAATAGAAATAAATTAGCAGATGTATTAATTTTAGCCAGAGGTGGTGGTTCTTTAGAAGATTTATGGCCATTTAATGAAGAAGTTGTTGCAAATAGCATAT
>OLGD01004131.1_pt1 | contig 12444 bp, 8 predicted proteins | sample 1605311 | NCBI WGS metagenome assembly OLGD01 (sample SAMEA3888917, study PRJEB22519) | human gut metagenome | biome: human gut; feature: human-associated habitat; material: faeces | place: Denmark | collected 2010 | reverse complement strand
TGCCATAAATGGTACGATTGTTTCCGTAACTTTTGCAATTCGTTTCATACCACCCATGAATACAAAAATTGCAATCACCGCTACTACAAGACCCATGATCCACTGTGGAATACCAAACGCTGTATGGAAAGATGCTGCAATAGAGTTAGATTGTACAGCATTACCCATAAACCCAAGTGCCAGTGTGATCAGTATTGCAAAAATTCCAGCAAGAACTTTTCCAAACGTCCCCTTGAATGCTGCTCTTATGTAGTAAACCGGTCCTCCTGTGACCTGTCCGTCCGCTCCGACCGTCTTATACTTCTGAGCCATGATAGCCTCTGCATAAATGGTTGCCATTCCGAGGAATGCTGCGATCCACATCCAGAAGATTGCTCCCGGACCACCGACTGCAATTGCAGTTGCAGCTCCGGCGATATTACCGGTACCAACCTGAGCAGCAATCGCTGTTGCAAGTGCTTGGAAAGAAGACATTCCGTCTTTTCCGGCATCCCCTTTCTTGCTAAAAAGTCCGCCAAAAGTTCTGTTCCATCCTTCTTTAAAACCACGGATCTGGATAAATCCAAGCTTAAATGTGAACAGCAAGCCAATACCTACAAGTGCTATGATCAGCACCGATCCTGTTAGGACATCATTTACCTTTAATACTAAATCGTTCATACTCATACGGTAACCCTCCTTTTTAATAGACATCCCTTATAGTTTTTATCTGTTGAATCTATAATAACCTATTTATAGTTTTTATGCAATATTTTCAGTTAATTTATTTATTTTTTGTGTATTATCACCATGTTATTACGATAACATAATAAATTTGCTCTAAATAAGTGCGTTTTTTCGCGCTTTTCTGTGTTTGTCAAAAACTCAGTTTTCATATTTTTCGTCAAATTGTCTAATTAATGACGATTTAATATCTATGCATTTCCATGGGATTTATAGATTCTTTCAGATGAACGCATTAATTCTTTACTATATTGATATTTCAAAGAAGTTATTTTCAGACCATGAAACATAAATAAAAAGCAGGAAACAATCTTCCGTCTTACCCGGAAATCTGCTTCCTGCTCTTTCATTCTGTTTATTCAGTTATTCTATACATTGATCTCTGCTTTTACACCAAGCAGCTCTTTATTTTCATCCAGGATCGGCCGGATCACATTCTTAAGGAATGCTTCGACCTGTTCTTTAGAACGTCCTACATATTTGGATGGATCCATTGTTTTCTGAAGATCTTCCAGACTCAGATTAAATGCATCATCTGACGCGATCAGTTCAAGAAGGTTGTTGTCCAGACCTTTTTCTTTAACATTCTTTCCTGCTTCCATCGAAAGTTCACGGATTCTTTCATGCAGTTCCTGACGGTCTCCACCAGCTTTTACTGCATCCATCATAATATTCTCTGTTGCCATGAACGGAAGTTCTTTTCTGAGTCTTTGTTCAATAACCTTTGGATAAACAACAAGACCGTCTGCAACATTTGCATAAAGTGAAAGGATACCGTCAACTGCGAGGAATGCCTCCGGAACGCTGAGACGCTTGTTGGCGGAGTCATCAAGTGTTCTTTCAAACCACTGTGTGGCAGTTGTAAAGTAACCGTTGAGAACATCAACCATAACATATCTTGAAAGTGAACCGATACGCTCACTTCTCATTGGGTTACGCTTGTAAGCCATAGCCGATGAACCGATCTGATTCTTTTCAAACGGCTCTTCAACCTCTTTGAGGTGCTGAAGAAGTCTGATATCATTTGAGAATTTAGCAGCTGACTGAGCAATTCCTGCAAGAACATTGAGGAACTGTGAGTCAAGCTTTCTTGAATATGTCTGACCTGATACAGGGAAACAAGCCTTGTAGCCCATTTTTTCTGCAATCTTATGGTCAAGCATTTTGCACTTTTCGTGATCTCCGTCAAAGAGTTCAAGGAAACTTGCCTGTGTACCTGTTGTACCCTTTGAACCGAGAAGCTTAGCCTTTGAAAGCTGATACTCAACATCTTCAAGATCCATAAGGAGCTCCTGAAGCCAGAGAGTCGCTCTCTTACCTACTGTTGTAGGCTGTGCAGGCTGAAAATGAGTGAATGCAAGGGTTGGAAGAGCCTTGTATTCATCGGCAAACTTTGAAAGGTTGCGGATAACGGTGATAAGCTTATTTCTGATAAGCTTGAGTCCTTCTGTCATAATGATGATATCTGTGTTATCACCTACATAGCAGGAGGTTGCTCCGAGATGAATAATGCCCTTTGCGTTCGGACACTGAACACCGTAAGCATATACATGTGACATTACATCGTGACGAACAATTTTCTCTCTTTCCTGTGCAACTTCATAGTTGATGTCATCAGCATGAGCCTTGAGTTCGTCAATCTGCTCCTGTGTAATTGGGAGTCCGAGTTCTTTTTCCGATTCTGCAAGAGCAATCCAGAGTTTTCTCCATGTTCTGAATTTTTTATCCGGCGAGAAAATGTATTTCATTTCCTTGCTTGCATAACGGGCTGACAAGGGTGATTCATAAGTATCTTTTACCATTATTTACATCCTTTCAATTAGTTGTCCTTTTTATTGTTTTCATCGAAGTTCATTCCGCCGCGCTCTTTGCCCTTAAAGGTTTCTTTTGTGATAGGAGCGGGGTAATTACCCGTAAAGCAACCGTCACAAAAGCCTACAGGAGCGTTGTGAATCATCTCACGAAGTGACTCGACAGGGAGATATCCGAGGGAATCAGCCTTGCTGAGCTTTGTGATTTCTTCGATTGTATGGTTGCAGGCAATAAGTTCTCCTCTTGACGGAATATCTGTACCGTAATAACACGGCCACATAAACGGAGGTGAACTGATACGCATATGTACCTCTTTTGCGCCTGCCTCTTTGAGCATTGTAACAATTCGGTCAACAGTTGTACCACGCACAATGCTGTCATCAATAATAACAACTCTCTTGCCTTTGATTTTGTCGGCAATCGGGTTGAGTTTAATTTTTACGCTTTTCATTCGTTCCTTCTGACTTGGCTTTATGAAGGTTCTTCCGATGTAGCTGTTCTTCACAATAGCCTTTTCATAAGGAATTCCGGATTCTTCGCTGTAACCGATTGCGGCATCAATTCCCGATTCGGGAACACCGACAACCATATCAGCCTCAACAGGGTATTTCCTTGCAAGAATTCGTCCTGCCTGCTTTCTTGCCTCATAAACGCTTACTCCGTCAATAAAGGAGTCTGAACGGGCAAAATAAATATACTCAAAAATGCAAAGTGCCTTTTTCTTGTCACCAAAGTCGGGTTTCATACTGCGGACACCGTTTTGGTCCACAATTACGATTTCACCCGGCTCAACATCACGGACAAATTCTGCACCGCAGGCATCAAGAGCCGCACTTTCACTTGCAAAAACATAGGAATCGTTGTACTTGCCCATACAAAGCGGTCTGAATCCGTGAGGATCACGAGCCGCAATAAGCTTTCTCGGGCTCATAACAAGGAGCGAATAAGCTCCCTCAATTACCTGCATCGTTCTTGCAACGGCATCTTCAACAGAATGACATTTAAGTCTTTCACGGGCAATTACATAGCAGATAACCTCGCTGTCGATTGTTGTCTGAAAGATTGCGCCACGCTGTTCAAGACTTCTGCGGATTTCAAGCGCATTGGTAAGGTTGCCGTTATGGGCAATTGAAAGCGTACCCTTTACATAACGCATAACAAGCGGTTGTGCATTTTCCAGCACAGAACCGCCTGCAGTCGAGTAACGGACATGTGAAACCGCCATTTGTCCGTTGAGAGAATCAAGAATTTTGTTGTTAAAGACCTCGGTAACAAGGCCCATATCTTTGTGATAATCAATTACACCTTCGTCAGATACAGCGATGCCGCAGCTTTCCTGTCCTCTATGCTGGAGAGCAAGCAAGCCGTTATAACAAGCGTATGCAGGGTTAATTGTGCCGTCGCTGAATATGCCGAATACTCCGCACTCTTCGTGCAGACCTTCTTTTGCAAAATTATCGAAAGAAAATTCCAAGGTGCCACCATCCGATTAATCAAAATAACTATCCAAAGTTTAATTCACATATCTTAATTCAAAAATTCACAATGTAGTTATTATGCAAGACCTACACGCTTCATCATTTCGGCATAAGCCTCTTCAACACCGCCCATGTCACGACGGAAACGGTCTTTGTCGAGTTTTTCCTGAGTATCCATATCCCAGAAACGGCATGTATCGGGAGAAATTTCGTCAGCAAGGAGAATCTTGCCCTTATATCTGCCGAACTCAATCTTGAAGTCGATAAGATCAACCTTGCACTGCTTGAAGAATTCAATCATAATCTCATTAATCTTGAAAGCCATTTCTGTGATTGTGTCGATTTCTTCCTTTGTAGCAAAGCCTGCTGCGAGGATGTGATATTCATTTACCATAGGATCGCCGAGTTCATCGTTCTTATAGCAGAATTCAAGAACAGGAGTCTTCATCGGTGTACCTTCGGGAAGACCGAGACGCTTTGAAAGACTGCCGGCAGCTTTATTTCTTAAAATTACCTCGAGAGGAACAATTTCAACCTTCTTGAGGACTGTATCTCTGTCGTTAAGCTCTTCAACAAAGTCTGTTGCAATGCCGTGCTTTTCGAGAAGCTTGAACATAAAGTTTGACATACGGTTGTTTACAACACCCTTGCCAACGATTGTACCCTTTTTCTCGCCGTTGAATGCAGTTGCGTCATCCTTGTAGGAAACGATGCAGAGATCGGGATCTTCTGTAGAAAATACCTTTTTAGCTTTTCCTTCGTAAAGTAATTCTTTCTTTTCCATAATCCGGACACTAATTGCATAAGAGAGCAGTATGAGAAGTACTGTCACTACCACTGCAATTCCTGCAAGTATCCAGCCATTCATTTGGTTTAAAAATGAAAAGGCACTTAATACATTTGTCTTTACCAGCTCCGCAAATGCAATGACAGACGCTCCCATTACACCACATGCCCCCGAAATGACTACTCTGCTCTTTTCTACTCCGGATACTAGCTGCAGCGGAATCAGCAATGCAATCAACAATGCCGTAACCGGCAGAAACACCAATACCACAGGAATCTGGGAAGCCATGTCTACCGGCATCTGCTGTTTCATTTCTAGGATCATGTAAAGTCCCGCTGCCACAAGCCATGAAACCGTTCCTCCTGTAAGACAGAAAAAATATTTTTCCCTCACATACGTTTCTGCATCAATCGGCAAAGTCATCAAAAATCCATATCCTTTATCAAGCTCGTCATAGGTAACTGTATTTATCAGAAGAATACTGATTGCAAACGGTAACCACCCCAGGATAACCGCTTCATTCTGTAATCCTATCACCACTCCAATGATAAGAAGGAAAATTAATGCCTGTTTATTACACCAAATTAACCGGAAATCTTTTTCTACTAATCCTGCCATTATCTGTACCCTCCCGTCATCATAAGAATTAATTCATCAATTCCGCCCTGCTCCACCGCAATCTGCGGATAATTTTCCTGATAAAATCTTCTGTCATTAGTAAAGCAGGCATAACCATAAGTTTCTTTCTGTACTTTTATGACTGCTGTCTTGTCTAATGTCCTGTATTGTTCCTCATTCACCTTCAAAATACCATACTGCTCTAAAATAACATCTGTGTCCTCATGCAAAATGATTTTTCCGTCATGAATGAGATAAATGTCGTCACAAAGTGACTCCAAATCTGTGGAAATGTGCGATGTAATCAATATTGTGCGCTTCTCGTCCTGCGCTATATATTCCCGTAGCAAATCAAGGATTTCATTCCTTGCCTCCACATCAAGCCCTGCGGTCGGCTCATCTAAAATCAACAAATCAGCTTTATGGCTGATTGCTGTCAGCACCCTCAGTTTTGCTTTCATACCTGTGGAAAATTCTTTTAATTTCTTCTTCCGTGGAAGCTTTAAAGCCTCACATTTTTGGTCAAAAAAATCCTTCTGGAAATCAGGATACATTTTAGCAAGGATATGCCAGACATCTTCCACCGTAAATTGTGAACTAAAGCCTGCCTCCGTCAAAGATACTCCGATTTTCTGCTTTACCGTAGCCGGAAGCTCTCCACCTTCGTTACCAAACACACAAATCTTTCCAGCATCCGGCTTTACCAGTCCAAGTATCAGTTTAATTGCCGTACTTTTTCCTGCGCCGTTTTTTCCTACAAACCCTGTAATTCTCCCCTCTGGTATTTCCAAGGATAGTTCCAGTTCAAAGTCCTTATATTTTTTTCGGACATTCTGCATTGTTATCATAATTCGCCTTTCTATTTCTCATCAAGTATGAGCTTTACAACCTCTAAGATTTCTTCTTTCTCCATCCCAATTGCCACTGCCCGGTCAATGGCTTTGTCAAAGTCCTCTTCCACAGCAATTCTTCTCGCCTCCGACGCAAGCTGTTTATCCGAAGCAGTCACATATGTTCCCTTTCCGTGAACAGTCGTAACAAAGCCTTCCTCTTCTAACTTGTCATAAGCTTTCTTTACAGTCAGCGCGCTGATGCGAAGTTCCCCTGCAAGCGTCCTCACAGACGGAAGGGCCTCTCCCTCTTTTAATACAGACTGGATAATCTCTGACTTTATCTGCTCCATAAGCTGTTCGTAAATCGGAACCATGGAAGAATGATTTAATATAATATGCATATTTTTCTTTTCTCCTTTGTGATAAACAGTATATAACAGTTGATGTGTGTTGTCAACTGTTATATACTGTTTATTAAAAATATACAAAATAAGAGCCACTCTAAGGTGACTCTCATTTATTTTTATATTTAACTTAACTAAAATATTTTACCTATTTTTCTGTTAATCTACAAGAAGTTCCCTACAATAATATTTTAATCCTTTTTGAGCATTCTCTTTCTTATAATCGGGTAGGAGGTAGATAATTATTTTATCTACCGACCTCCCACACCACCGTACGTACCGTTCGGTATACGGCGGTTCTTTAGTTTTCACATATTTTCAAGTAAAACTCTGTGAATGTTGGGTATCCCCATTCATGGAGTTTTTCATTATTCACAGCAAACTTCACCATTTTGTTATTGCTACAGTTCCAAATGCCCTGGCGCATATTTGCGTGCCATTGAATAAAATCTTCATTCATTCCGAGTTCTTTCAACTTTCGGTATTTCGTTTTAGTTTTCTTCCATTGTTTCCAATAGACTGCTCTTATTCTATGGCGTAACCACTTGTCATTACTCTGCAACAGACTTTTCATATCTGCCATTCCAAAGTAATTTACCCATCCTCTAATGAACTGCGTCAGTTTTAATGCCCGATATTCATTTCCCCATCCGTTATGTCTGTCAGTAAGCTCTCTGATTCTATTCTTCATCTTCGTTACTGATTTAGGATGTACTCGGAATCTGCATTTTCCCTTGTATCTATAGAAGCTATAGCCAAGGTACTTGACTTCGCTGATATGTGCCACGCCCGTTTTGGTGCGATTTACTTTAAGGAATAGTTTTCCCTCAATATATGGCATTATGTTGTTTAAGGTTCTCTCTGCACTTTTCCTGCTTTTACAGAAAATCATACAGTCATCTGCGTATCGGACAAATCTATGCCCTCTCCGTGTAAGTTCCTTATCCACTTCGTTCAGCATGATGTTACTTAAGAGTGGGCTTAATGGTCCACCTTGTGGCATTCCAGTCTCTGTCTTTTCAAACATTCCTCTGCTGATAACTCCAGCATTGAGATATTTGTGAATGAGCGATATTACCCGCCCATCCTTGATGGTTCGTGATAGTACTTCAATTAGTTTGCTCTGACAAACTGTGTCAAAGAACTTCTCTAAATCCATATCTACCACATATACATATCCATCATTGACATTTGTCTGGCATTGTTTCAGTGCGTCATGCGCACCTCTGTTTGGTCGAAATCCAAAACTATTCTCCGAGAACTGTTTCTCGTAAATCGGCGATAATACCTGTGTGATTGCCTGTTGAAACACCCTGTCAACTACTGTTGGCACTCCCAGTTTTCTAACCTCGCCTTTTGTTTCTTTGGGTATCTCTACCCTACGGACTGGGTTGGGCTTATATTTCCCATCCTTTATCTGCTGGATTAGTTGCTCTTGGTTGTCTTTCAGAAAGCCTAGAAGTTCATCTACGCTCATTCCATCGACACCGCCTGCCCCTTTGTTTGATTTTACTTTCTTATAAGCCTTGTTAAGGTTATCCTTGTGTAAAATCTGTTCCATTAGATTGTCCGTCTGAAAATCTGTGATGATGTCGTTGTTTTCAGCAATCCTCTGATGGGCGGACACTTCTGCATACTCTTTCTGTTCCGCAGATACCATTTGCAGATAGTCCTCAATATGAAGTTGTCTGTCCTTAAATCCATCTTTGGTTACTTTCATTTACTCACATCTCCTAAAGTTCAGTCCTTCTCACTATGTTTGCAACCATAATGATACTATGACCTCTGCTGACTTCTCATAGTTCGTTGTTACTATAGGGTTCATACTCTGTTTCCACCTACCTATGAGACCTCCCTAGGTACCACACGTTTCTTTCTCTCCATCTATCTGCCACATTTACCACAGTTAATCCCGAGTAGTTATTGGACTTCGATTTGGATTGCAATCTTATCCTTAACTGTAGCCTGGTGTGATTTCTGTTCGTCAGACCAGAGATTTGCCTCCACCTTCCTTCAGATTCCACCTCACGATGGACACCCTTGGTGTTCAGCTATATCCTTCCCACTACTAGGGCGGATTCGGGACTTTCACCCGTTAGAAACGTGCGCCGCTAGGCGCACAATATAAAAATCGTACCAAACTTTCAAAGTTTAGTACGATATCTCCACTATAATAGGATTATTTCCTCTCGACTATCCAACCAGCTTATCTAACATTCCTACAATCTTTTCTCTTTCACCACAGCCATTAGTCTTAAATCTTAATAATGGAATTTCATACAAATCCATTATGCGATCCTTTAATAAATCTCTTGAAGCCTGTACGGTATCCTTTTTATGAAATTCATATCCATCAACTTCAATCGCTAAAACCGGCTTTTTACTGATTCTGTTGTAAATCAGAAAATCCAGATGTGTTGCTGGATTCATTGCATACTGGCACTCCCTGTCATTTAATAGTTGAGGATTTTTAATCAGCATATTCAATGGAAAATGACAAACAACATCTAAACTTAAATATTTATTATCAGCAATTATTTCCTGTATCAATGAATACATAAGATTCTCAGAGTCATATTCTGATATCTTTTTATATTTCTGCAAATATGCTATTCTTTCCTCAGTATACTGCTTGTAAAGATAATCAAAGATTGAATAAATCTTACTCTCAACAACTTCAAAATTATTATACTGAATGTAATCTATTAAATCTGTTATATTGTGTTCTTTTGACTGCTCATTTCCAGTCACAACCAACATCAGTTTCTTTTTTGCCCTTGAAACTGCAACATTAATCAAATACGGATCATCCGCAAAATCTGATATTTCATCATCTACAGTGGATATAATAATATTGTCTTTCTCCTTGCCCTGAAACTTATGTACGGTAGCTGCATCAATATCTGTTATCTCCCTGTTCAATGCTTCAACCTGATTCCTGTACGGAGCAATAATCCCCGTTTCTTCCGGGTTGAAATTATATTTAGGCATAATTTCATTTTTTATAACATCTATCTGACGCTGACTGTAATGATTTCGTTCATGATTCCCGGCAACTGTTTTCACCACTGACAAAACATCATCTTCGCCATTATCCTTTGTCATAATAATCAGTTCACCACGATAAAATTTCTGATTGCAGAAATTAATTATTTTAGGATGACACCTATAATGCTCTCGCAATAATGTCTGTGTTACATCAGGCATAATATCCAGAATTGACTGCAAAAAGCTCTTTGTAAACTGATATCCTTCTTTCAGATTATATGTATCAAATATAGCTTTTGCTCTGACCCTCATATCTTCTGTAACAACATTTGGAAGCTGCTTAGTATCTCCCACAATAACCACATTTCTCGCACAAGAAAGTGCTAAAGCCCCTGTTGCAATATCTACCTGTGATGCCTCGTCCATAATAAGATAATCATATACCACATCTGAATTCAGACTATTTCTCGATGAAAATGTGGTACTTAATATAACCGGATACTCCTTCAATACATCATTGGATTCCTTCCACAGATTATCCTCACTAAATACTCTCCGGCTGTCGTTCCCTTCATATCTTCTTGCCAGCTTGTCTTTTAGTAAAATCATTGAATTGTCACATAAATCGTCAAGCAAATGCTTATCAACACCGTTTAAATATCCCTCAATATCTGAAATCTGCTTAGATAATTCTTTTTCTTTTGCCTTATAATACATAGCCTGAAATGTTGTAATTATCTTTGAAAATTCCTGCTTATAAAAACTCCAGTGTGTTATGCCATACTTGAAAAATGTCTTTATTTTAAACCAGAATCCTATTGTCTTTTTCTCCTCTGATATTGCCTGACACTCCTGCCATAACATCATCCATTGTTTTGATGATAACATTTTCTTGCACTTTATATTATCTGTATTAACATCGGATTCTTCAACATACTGGTTAAAATATTGCTGTTCTGTAACTAATTGAGATAATTCCTGCCTTAAATAAGCAAGTTTTTCCTGTTTATCAAAAAATTCTTTTAACCTAGCGGATTGCTCTGATATTTTCTTACGCATTTCACCAAATTCTTCAGACATTTTCCACGTTAAAAAGTCAGGATAAGATGAATCCTGATGCTCAACAAATGTTTTCTTATTTTTAGAACTTCCCAATGTTGCAGCAACAAATCCCAGATTATACTGTGGCGAAGACAGTTTGTCATATACATTTTCAGTTGCAGAATTATTATTAGATACAATCTGTACCGTTTTGTCCTGCATCAATATATTAGCGATAATATTTAATATCGTCTGTGTTTTACCTGTTCCCGGCGGTCCTTGTATTACACTTATCTGATTCTCCATCGCATTTTTTACAGCATTATACTGACTGTTATTACAGCCAAATGGAAATATCGGAACATATTCTCCCCCTCTTTTACCAGTATTCAATAAAGAAGGATTCAAATATTTCGCTAATGCAACCTCATTACCAACATAAGTAATTTTATCAAATCTTTTAGGTAATAATTTTTCCCCCGTCTCTTCATTTCTAATATTACTCAATTCAGCAATCTGCTTTATATATTGGAATACATCGGCAGACCTTTTATCATTCAGGCACGACTCAGCAATATGTAAATCGTGCTCATGGTAATCCCGTTCACTGCCGTCTTTAAAACAAATATGCCAATAAGACTCCTGTCTGCCTCTGAACACAGATATTGCATCTATATCAAAAAACTCCCGTCCCTCTCTGCTAATACGATACAACTTAGGATTTAAAACATCCGGCTTAGTTAATTTCTCAACATTCATATATGCATAGGGATAACTTTTCCCATTATTAAATTTCACATTCCATTTATGTGTCTCCGTGTCGTACACACATGACATTACTTCGGTTGTCTTTATCTCGCCCTTGATAATAATCATATAATATCTTTTATCCATTTAGGCCTCACTGTTTCTGGTTGTTATTATATTAATCTACATTAAAAATTGCATAACAAAAGTTACTGTACTAATTATACAGCTTATCAATGCTATTATAATAGAGCTAAATGCATATATCTTATTAGAATCTTTCTCATTCGAAAATTGTTTTGCTGATATTATTATTACACTTGCAAAAAACAATATATTAGAATTATTTATTCCCTATTTTCTCTACATTCATTTATTCTTTGTATTATCAATTATATCTTTGAAAGAAGAAATCATATCTACCATCTTACTCATCTTTTTTGCTTTTTTTCTTGCTATTCTGCTAGAATCTCCAGATATTATTGAAAAATAATATGTAAATTCTTCAGAAATTTTCTTGATTACCACCCCAATAAAAGCCACTATCAAAGATCCTATAATATACGGACCAACTATAATAAATGACTGATACATACCATTCATAAATGATTTATACATCAGTTCTCCAATATTCACCATATTCTAATTACCTCTCTTATTATCAAAATTTATTACCCGTAAATACTTTTCTATCAATTTCGGCTGTATCAACGGATATGTCCAGTTCTCAGGCAACTCATCCATAAGCACAACTTTCTCCATCTCGCTATGTAATTCTTTCGCAAACTCTGTTATCTCTGCAAAACAAAGCAGTCCAAATGTTTCTTCACCAGTATCATTTACTCTAGTCTTACCTGTCACCGAATATACGCATATTGGTTTTATCTCAAATTTGATAGCTCCTGTTTCTTCCTGCAACTCTCTTTTAGCAGTTTCAAGAATATTTTCCCCAGCTTCTCTATGCCCTCCCGGCACTTCATATGTATCTCTTTCTTTATGCTTGCAAAATACCC
>OLGD01004130.1_pt1 | contig 12449 bp, 11 predicted proteins | sample 1605311 | NCBI WGS metagenome assembly OLGD01 (sample SAMEA3888917, study PRJEB22519) | human gut metagenome | biome: human gut; feature: human-associated habitat; material: faeces | place: Denmark | collected 2010 | reverse complement strand
GCCCGCCGGTGGGCAAAGGAGAATAAGCGAGTCGGCTTAATTGTCAAAGGAGAGGATTTTTCTATTTTTAATCTCTCTACGCAGTATTTGATACAGAAATTCCCCTATGTGGCCAAAGATCGGGATTTGGAACAGGCCAATGAGGGAATAACCATTTTATTTATTCAATAAAAAAATCGTGTTTTTCTGCGAAAAACACGATTCGTATGCGTTAATAGTTGCAAATCAGGCTTTAGCTACCGTCGTTTCCAGATAGTCTACAATATCGCCCACGGTGATTAGTTTTTTGATATCATCGTCATCAATCTGAATGCCAAACCGCTCTTCGCAAAGAAAAACGAGGTCTGCCAGTTCCAGGGAATTGATGCCCAAATCATTTTCCAGTTCCGCTTCCGGCCGGATATCGTCCGGATTTACGGAAAGTTCTTCGATAAGGATTGTTTTTACTTTATCGTACATAATGCGTGCCCTCCTGGTGCATATGCATAATTTTGTTCATTTCAACTTTTAATAGTATAATTTATTTTTATGATGTTGTCAAGCTATTTATTTCGTCAATCATTAGTATGTGTGCAAATTTGAGATTCATAGAATAAATTTAAGGTATTTCCGGGAAAGGGGGGAAAGATATGCAATATATTTGGCTCGGTGTATTGATCGCGGCGCTGATTGCAGAAGCGGTGACGGCCGGATTGATTTCCATATGGTTTGTTCCGGGGGCGCTTGTGTCTATGATTCTTGCTTTTTGCAAAGTACCGGAATATCTTCAATTGGTTGTGTTTTTCGGCATGTCGCTGATTTTTCTGGTATTGTCGCGCACCATTTGGAAAAAATACACGGCAATACGGCCTGTAGAACCGACAAATGCGGATGCGTTGGTGGGGATGACCGCGGTTGTTACCGCCGATATTCATAATATTGACGCGGTCGGCGAGGTGAAGGTCTCCGGTCAGTATTGGAGCGCGAGATCGGTTCGGGACAACGAGATTATCTCTGTGGGCACTCATGTTAAAGTGGTTGCGATTGAGGGTGTAAAGTTGATCTGCGAACCAATAACTTCGCAGCATACTGAACCTTAATGTGGTGAGTATCAAGAAACAATAATTTATATCAAAGGAGAAACGTAATGGAATATATTTTGATTGCACTGGCTGTGGTGGTTATTCTGATTTTGATGTCCTGCATCAAGATTGTGCCGCAGGCTCGCGCATATGTTATAGAACGTCTTGGTGTTTACAGCGGTACATGGAAAACCGGACTTCATTTTAAAATGCCTTTTCTGGATAAAATCGCGAAAAAGGTTGTTTTAATGGAACAGGTTGTAGATTTTCCTCCACAGCCGGTCATTACCAAGGACAATGTAAAAATGCAGATTGATACGGTTGTGTTTTTCCAGATTACCGACTGTAAACTCTATGCGTACGGCGTGGTGAATCCGCTTTCCGCAATTGAAAACCTAACTGCTACAACACTGCGTAATATTATCGGTGAACTGGAACTGGACAGCACGCTTACGTCCCGCGATATTATTAATACCAAAATGCGTGCAATTTTGGATGAGGCGACCGATGCCTGGGGAATCAAAGTCAATCGTGTGGAACTGAAAAACATCATGCCGCCGAAAGAAATTCAAGACGCTATGGAAAAACAGATGAAAGCAGAGCGTGAGCGCCGTGAATCCATTTTGAAGGCGGAGGGTGAACGAAATTCTGCGATTCTTGTGGCAGAGGGTAAAAAGCAATCTATGATTTTGGAAGCGGAAGCGGAAAAGCAGTCTGCAATTCTGCGCGCTGAGGCATTGAAAGAAGCGAAAATCCGCGAGGCCGAAGGGCAGGCGGAGGCAATTTTAAAAGTTCAGCAGGCAACCGCAGAGGGTATCCGTATGATCAACGATGCGGCGCCGGGTGAAGGCGTGATTGCCATAAAGAGTCTGGAGGCATTTGAAAAGGCGGCGGACGGCAAGGCTACAAAGATTATTATTCCTTCGCAAATTCAATCGATGGCCGGACTTGTTACAAGCGCCGGGGAATTGCTGAAGACAGATAAAGACGTATAAATCGTGTCTGTGAAAAATCAGCCGTCAAAAAGGACGGCTGATTTTTCAACGTTTAAGGAACAGATAATTGTTTTTACAGTAAAATTGAATTTGATTTTATTGACACACAAATGAAATTATGCTATACTTTTTATGTTTATGCGGGTGTGGCGGAATGGCAGACGCGCCAGATTTAGGATCTGGTGTCTACGACGTGCAGGTTCAAGTCCTGTCACCCGCACCAATACGGCGCGCCAAAAGGTTCGCTGTATTTTTTATAAAAATATGATTTTACTTTTCCTGCTATCATTTGTCTTATACTATCTTTAATATTTATTGCCGACACGGCATTTTGCGATTTCACCTGCATTGAATCACAAAATATAATATAATTTTAAGAAAAAAAGTAATTCTAAATGAATAGGAAATTGTTTAATGGAAGATTTCTTTTTTATGTTCACTATGTTGGAAATGCTCTGCGTGAATATGTATATTTTTCATATATGCTCCAAAAAAAGGGTTTCCTCTTTTGTGATTATACTTGTAATCAGTATTTTTACAGCATTGCTATTTGGGATATCTCATTTTTTCTTAAGCAATACGGCCCCTCTGGGCGGTGGAGGCGGTATCGTGTACCTTTTGCCGCTGTTATTTTTATATCGTCAGCCCGTCAGTTACAGCGTTTCTATCATGTGTTCCTGTTGGATTTACACTATGCTGATCTATGTTTTGTCTGCCCAAACTGCAAGTCTTTTTCCACAGTGGAATTATCAGGCTTCTTTACTGGCAGTACAGACAGGGCTATACGTGCTTACAATAATACCATTTTTCAGGTTTGTCACCAAAAAATTTATGTATATTATAAAAAACGCAGACCAAAAGACGAAAAAACTTTTGCTTTGGCTTGGAGTGTCTTGGTGTTTATTTAGTTTCCTGCTAAATTATACGATGCTTCTCGACATACCTTCTTTCGGCGCAAAGATTACAAAAATACTATTACTTTGTACATCGGGCGTAAATGCGCTTATGACATATCAAATTTTTTATTCATTTCGCCGCGAAAATCAAAACGCTTTGGAATATGAAAGCGCGCTCAGGTTTGACACGCTGACTATGCTGAAAAATCGGACGGCTTTTTTTGAAGAGGCGCAGAAAATCATTGACAACCAGATTCCGTTTACTATCTTTTTTATAGATTTAGATAATTTTAAGTCTATAAATGATAATTACGGTCATATGAAAGGTGATTTATATTTAAAACATTTTTCAAACAGCTTCTCTGCGGTTTTTTCTCCTTTCGGAACAGTTTATAGAATCTCCGGAGATGAATTTGTTTTCCTGTATATTAATGGGAAGCAGGACTGCTTGATTTCTAAAGAAATAGAATGCTTTAAAATGGATGCCTGCGACGGTATTCCCTTTAAGGGGTTCAGCATAGGCAGCGCATCCTATCCGAAAGACGCACAAACCTTAAATTTGCTTGTTGCAGTTGCTGATAAACGGATGTACGAAGAAAAAAAGACGAGAACTTAAAAAAGCAGAGAGATATTCCATTTTGACAAAGCAGATAATAAGCCGGACATTTATAGATTCTGTAAGACACTTACACCAGCCGAGAACCTCGACACGCAAATTGCGTGCGGGGTTTTTCTATATTCAGGTTTATGTACTTGCGTCAAAGCAGCCTCTTTTTTATACCCGGTAGACACTCCTTATTTTTTTCTATGTATTCGTATTCTCCCGAATCATAGTTTAAACACCACTTTGCCATTTTTATTTTTCCTCACGATTTATAAATGGATGCGAACGAATAATGACTCAGAGGCCTTAAAATTATAACAGGCTTTATTTGAGAGATTATTTTAATTAGTAGGAATAGTAGTGATTTTATGGTTGCCAAATCCTCGGAGATATAGTATAATTAATCTTATACATGAATCTTTAAATTAAATGTGTGAAAGGGCGGTCGAATGACCGGCGGAATTTTAAAATTGTCAACATTGCAAGAAAAATATCTGCAGGTTAAGCGGGAGCTTTTTGATTTATATTATGCAGATCTTAACGAAATGCAGCGCCGCGCCGTATGCACCGTATACGGACCGTTATTGGTTTTGGCGGGCGCGGGAAGCGGAAAAACGACGGTTCTTGTCCGTCGAATCGTACATATTTTAAAATACGGGAATGCATATTCCTGTGATTCGGTGCCGGAAAATTTATCGGAGCAGATTCTCGAGGCGTGCGAGGCGGCGAAACAGTTGGATCATGACGCACTGGGAGGATTTTTGCTGCGCTTTTCAGAAGATTTTTGCCCACCGTGGGCTGTGCTGGCGATTACATTTACCAATAAGGCGGCAAAAGAAATTAAAGAACGTTTGCTCGCTGCCTTTGACGATCCGCAGGCGGCGGACGGTATTTGGGCGGGAACGTTTCACTCGATTTGTATGCGTGTTTTGCGGAGCCATATTGCGCTTTTAGGGTATAAACCGGGATTTTCTATTTATGATACGGGAGATCAGAAAACGTTGGTTTCCGCATGCCTGAAAGAATTGAATTTGGATGAGAAAAAATTTCCGGCGAAAAATATTCTCAATTTGATCAGCCGCGCAAAGGATAAGCTGATGACGCCGGAGATGCTGCTTGCCGAATGTGAGACGGATTATTTGGTTTCGATTGCGGCAAAAGTCTATAAACTGTATCAGCAACGGCTAAAAGAGGCTAATGCGCTGGATTTTGATGATATTATTATGCTGACTGTGCGTTTGCTTGAAGAAAATCCGGATGTATTGGCGTTTTACCAGTCAAAGTTTAAATATATATGCGTGGATGAATATCAGGATACCAATCACGCACAATTTCGTTTGACGGCGCTTTTGGCGGAAAAGCATCGAAACATCATGGTGGTCGGAGATGATGATCAAAGCATTTATAAGTTCCGGGGGGCGACCATTGAAAATATTTTGAATTTTGACCGTACGTATCCGGAAGCAAACATTATTAAGCTCGAACAGAATTATCGATCCACAAAATGTATATTGGATGCGGCAAACGCAGTCATCAGCCAGAATTTCGGACGTAAAGGCAAAACGCTTTGGACTAATGGTGCGGACGGGCATAAAGTGACGGTTTTGGTTGCAGGCAACCAAAACGACGAAGCGCGGATGATTATCAATAAAATCATTTCTCTTTCCGCAGCCGGACGTAAATACAGCGATTTCGCGATTTTGTATCGTATGAACGCGCAATCCGGCGTGCTCGAGTCGGCTTTTGCCAAAAGCGGTATTCCATATCGTATTCTCAGCGGTGTGCGTTTTTATGATCGACGCGAAGTAAAAGATATTTTGGCATATCTTTTTTTGATTGTCAATTTTGATGATACCCAACGCCTGAAACGGATTATCAATGTGCCAAAGCGCAAGATCGGTTCCGCAACCATAGATGCGGCGGAGACGATTTCCAAAGAACTTGGCGTTTCTTTGTATGATGTCATTCAAAATGCCGCACAATATTCGGCGATTTCGAGAAGCGCTTTAAAATTTACGGAATTTTGCAGTATGATCCGCGATTTGAAAATTCTCACCGATATGATTGGGGTGCCTGAATTTGTGGAACGCGTGATTAATACCACAGGATACAGGCAGATGCTGGTTGACGAAGGGCAGGAAAGCGAAGAACGCCTGCAAAACCTTGAAGAACTTGTTTCTATGGCTGCTGAGTATGAAAACCGTGCAGAGGAGCCTTCACTCGTTGGTTTCCTTGAGGAAATTTCGCTGGTGGCCGATGTGGACAAATACGACGAAAACGCCGACGCTGTGGTGATGATGACAATTCATTCGGCAAAAGGACTTGAATTTCCGGTTGTATTTGTGCCGGGAATGGAAGATGGCATGTTCCCGGGTATGCAGTCGATGGACAGCACCGTTGAGTTGGAGGAAGAACGCCGCTTGATGTACGTGGCCATTACACGCGCTAAGAAAGAATTATATCTTTTGCGTGCCTGTGAGCGTTTTGTTTACGGTAAGACGCAGTGTAATCGGGAATCACGCTTTTTAACTGAAATTCCGGATGAATTAAAAGTGACGATTGGGGAGACCAAAAGACCGCAGTCTTCACTTTATGGAGATCACAATTCCGCAAGTGGATATGCTGCAGGAAGCTCATATGCTGCAAAATACGGCGGTGTTTCACGAGGCTCTTCTTCGGCCACAGAACAATTTTCGACCGGAGATTCGGTTTCACATCCGATATTCGGAAAAGGTATGATTTTATCGGTCACACAGATGGGCGCAGATCTGCTTTATGAGGTTGCATTCGAAAAAGCGGGAACAAAAAAGTTGATGGCAACCTATGCGCGGCTTTCAAAAAAGTAAGCGGAGAAAACAATGAAACCTACGAAAAGTGTTTTTATTTGTACTGAATGCGGATATCGAAGTTTGAAATGGATGGGCAGGTGTCCTTCCTGCGGCGCTTGGAACACGCTGGAAGAAACTCAGCCCGAACCGATTTCCGTTTCATCTCGAAAGACAGCTTCGGGTTCTGCAAGCCGACCGATTTTGCTTGATGAATATGAGATGCCGGAATATATGCGCTATGAAACGGGGTATGCGGAATTGGATCGCGTGCTCGGCGGCGGTCTTGTGCATGGTTCGGTTGTCTTAATCAGCGGAGAACCGGGCATCGGAAAATCAACGCTTCTGATGCAGATTTGCAATGTTTTGGGACAAGACCGGTGCGTTTTGTATGTTTCCGGCGAAGAATCCTGCGGTCAGCTGAAACTGCGCGCGAAACGACTGGGTGTACGGTCAGATAAGTTATATCTATTAACCGAGACCAATATTGACGAAATCTTAAAACGCTGCGACGAATTGCATCCGGATGTACTGGTTGTGGACTCCGTGCAGACTGTATACAGTGATAAGTATACAAGCGCACCCGGCAGCATCACACAGGTGAAAGAGGGAACGCTGGCCTGTATAAATAAAGCAAAAAATGAGGGCTTGTCCGTCATATTGGTGGGACACGTGAACAAAGAGGGCGGCATCTCCGGACCGAAAGTGCTGGAACATATGGTGGATGCTGTTTTGTATTTCGAGGGAGAGCGTCGGCAGGCGTATCGGATTATCCGTGCAATTAAAAATCGCTTTGGATCCACCAATGAAATCGGTGTGTTTGAAATGACGGATAACGGTCTTTGTCAAGTGGAAAATCCGTCGGAATCCCTGCTTTCCGGCCGACCGAAAAATGTATCGGGAAACTGCGCTGTCTGTGTTATGGAGGGAACGCGGCCGATCATTGCGGAGGTTCAGGCCTTAGTGACCCAGACGGCTTTTGCCGTACCGAGACGCACTGCGGGCGGAGTGGACTATAATCGGATGTGTTTGATTATTGCGGTTCTCGAAAAACGCCTCGGACTGAAGTTTTATCAAAATGATGTTTATCTGAATGTAACGGGCGGCTTGCGGCTGGACGAGCCCTCTGCCGATTTGGCGATTGCGCTCGCGCTGATTTCGGGTATTACCGATCAGATTTTACCGGACGATTTGATTGCATTTGGAGAAATCGGGTTATCAGGCGAATGTCGGGCTGTTGCGCATTTTGATTATCGCGTGCGTGAGGCGGCGCGGCTGGGATTCGGACAAATTGTCTATCCGAAAAAAAATGAAAAGAAAGCAGCTTTTAAAACCGATAAGAAACTGATTGGCGTCAATGATCTTTACGATACGCTGAAAATTCTAAGCGGTCAAAAATAGGAGAATATATGCAAAAGGATATACTCAGTAAAATTTCTGTTATTATTCCGTCTCTTGATCCGGATGAAAAGTTAAAGCAAACGGTGGACGCATTGCTCGAAGTCGGTTTTACGGATCTGATTCTTGTGAACGACGGCAGCCGCGCGGAATGTCTGAAAAATTTTCCCTTGCCGAATGAACATATTACATTGTTGGCGCATGAAGTGAATCGAGGCAAGGGGGCGGCGCTGAAAACCGCTTTTCTCTATATTTCGGAACACCGAAAAGACTCGCTCGGCGCGGTTACGGTGGACGGCGACGGACAGCACGATGCGAGCGATGTTTTAAGCTGCGCCGAGGCTATGGTGCAGTATGAGAACGCCGTGATTTTAGGCTGTCGTGATTTTTCACTGCCGCATGTGCCGAAGCGCAGTCGATACGGAAATCGAATTACCTCTTTTGTGTTTAAAATATTTTGCGGTTTGAAAATATCGGACACGCAGACAGGGCTTCGGGCATTTCCGGCATGTTGGTATCAGGCAATGCTTGAGGTGGCCGGTGAGCGCTTTGAATATGAAACCAATATGCTTTTGGAAATGCAGGCTCGAAAAATCCCGTATCGTGAAGTGCCGATTCGGACGGTATACATTGAGGAAAACAAGACTTCGCATTTCAGGCCATTTATGGATTCTGTTAAAATTTATTCGCTGATTTTAAAATTTGTGGCGAGTTCCGTGATTTCTTTTGTTGTGGACATTGTATTGCTTTTCGCGTTTCTTATGATTCTTTCGCATGCATTTGATATTGATCTGCAAGACGGCTTCTTAGGCAATATCATTGTTTTGGCATCAAAGGGAATTGCACGTATTTGTTCATCCTTTGTGAATTTTCTTTTGAATTGGAAAAAAGTATTTCATTCGGAAGAGCGTATTTCTCAAACTGTAGCCAAATACTATGCGCTTGCGATTCCGATTTTATTGATTTCCGTGGGGGTTACGGTGCTGTTCAAAGATATTTTGTCTATCGGCTCTCCTTTTTTGATCACATTGATGAATGCTTTGGTGGATTTGGTTTTGTTTGTAATCAGTTTTCGGCTTCAGCAAACATGGGTATTCGGGAGGAAAAATAGATGACGGAAAATAGAGAAGGACGAAAAATACGAACGTATAAGAAAAGAATGACGGCCGGCCGCGTTGTAGGACGTGTGTTTGTGTGTATTGCTCTTGTGGTCGTATTGTTTTTATATTCGTTGTTTTCCGCCGTGGCCGTAGTGGCGCACGGGCCGAGTACCACGGTGCGCGATTTGCTTGTTTTGTCCGCTATGCAGGCAAGCGCCACAAAATGGGTGCCGGGATTATTTTTGGATCGGGAAACCGTTGAGAAAATTGTTGCCGACAGTAAGGTTGTCAGTAAGGACACCGTTTCTATAGACGATTATGTTACCCCACCGGATGAGAAAGAAGCGGTTGACGAATGGGAAAACGCGATTGACGGGATGCGCTTTGAAACGATCAACGGCAGCACATATAAAGCATATGTATTGTTGATTCAGGATCCGTCCCGCGTCTTTGTCGGAATATCCAGTGATTTTAAAAGCGGAAAACAGGGTGCCAAAATTTTTGACGCGGCGAAAAAGTACGGCGCTGTGGCCGCGATCAACGGCGGAGAATTTCATGATGCAGGCGGCGTGGGAACCGGTGACAATCCAATCGGCCTAACCTATTCTGAAGGGCAGAGGGTCTGGAATGACGGACACAACAAACGAACTTTCATCGGACTGGATACAGAAAACCGCCTTGTTGTTTCTGAGGGCATGACGCCGGCGGAGGCCGAAACGCTCGGTATCCGGGACGGTGTTTGCTTTCAAACCGGAAATGTGTTGATTACCAATGACGGCGGGGAAGTCGCGCTGTATTATGCTGATAAAAATACCGGAACGGCGCAGCGCACTGCGATCGGTCAGCGCGCCGATGGTACGATTATTTTTTTAGTGACTGACGGCCGCAGTGCGAGCAGTCTCGGCGCCACGCATAATGATGTGATTGACATTATGGTTGACTATGGTGCGATAACGGCGGCAATGCTGGACGGCGGTTCTTCTACCATGATGTACTATGAAAATTATTTTGAAAAATATAGCTTTGATACAGACAAATTGGACCAATATCAGAAACAGGGATTGGTAAATAAGTATAAAGCTTTTACAACACCGAGAAAAATTCCTACATTTTTCATGGTTTCAGGGGAATAATAAATGAAGACAAAGAAAATATCCTTATTTTGGACGATCCTGCTTGCGGTTACCGTGCTTGTTTTCATTCTTGTGGAAGTGGGCAAATTCTTTTTGCGGGATGTATTGGAGGAATATGAAGATTCACAATATAAGTATGTCGCCGAAGACTTTTTTCAAAGTAACTTTGTTTCTGGTGACGGCGCGTCTCTTGCGCAATTGTTTGAAGATCAAATTTCAAAGTTTGAAACTCAAACGCGCGCTGCGGCGTATTTTACGGAGTTGACCTCGGGGAAAGAATTTACCATGCTGAGCGTCTCTACCGGACTCAACGATCATATACAGTACATTGTTCGTTTGGGAGATACCCGTTTTGCTTCCTTTTTGATTGTCAAGAGCGGTGAAAAAACCGAACATGGGTTTGATTTGTATTCGCTTTCCGATCTGAAATTGGATGCTGCGCTGCTCCATAGTTATTCGATTCGCATTCCGGCTTCATATACGGTATCGGTGAACGGTATCGAGGCTTCTGAGGAATACTGCGAAGGCGATCGTATCGAGACGGATTCCGTGAAATTTATGCCCGAGGGAACGGAGGGCGTTGTGTATACTACGTATACGTTCGAGAACCTTTGCGGCGTTCCGCAGTTTGCAGTCAAGAATGCGACGGGAAATGAAGCGCAGATTGTTTTGGAGGAAAAAGAAGACGTTTATGTCGCAGGCTTGATTTATGATGATGCACTTGCCGCAAATTACGGCGAGTATGTGGCTGCGGCCGCCAAAGCGTATGCGACTTATATGCAAAACGACACCAGTTTTGCTCAAATCAAAAAATATTTTGATCCAGAATCTGCTTTATATACCAATATTCGAACTGCGGAAACCGTTTGGGTAATCGATCATAACAGTTATTCTTTTGAGGATGTCACCGTTTCTGAATTTTATGCGTACGGCGAAAATGTTTTTTCCTGCCGAGTAACGCTGACACAGGTGTTGAAATATACGGGCCTGAAAGATTACAGAGATTATATGGATATGACTTTTTATCTTCGTCTGGTAGACGGAACGTATTTAATTTACAATACATTCAACAATAAATGAGATCGTTAAAAACGCTTGATTTGGTCGCGGCAGTCTTTTGCTGTACTGACAGAAATTAAGCGTTTTTTTCTCGGATGATCGGGCAAAATAATATCGTGACCGGTCATATGGGAAAAATGAATAAATACTTGAAACATTTTTCGGCTTTTTTACTTAATTTTATTCTTCCACTTTGTAATATTTGTATCTATAAATTTTATTCATTTATTGTTGATATGCATAATGTTATTTCCTCTAATACATCTAGCAATACCCTTACTGTATCTAAAGCTGTAAACATTGCTATATTATTTTCTACTGCACACCTTCTTATTATGCTACCATCTGTTTCTTGGTCTATTGCATCTACATCTCTTGTGCTTATTACGTAATTTACATATCCTTTTCTCATTGAGTCTAGTATCTCTTCGCTACCTTCACTTATTTTTTTCTTTAGTCTTGTTCTAATTCCATGTTCTTTTAAGAATATTGCTGTTCCTTTTGTCGCTTCTATATTAAATCCTAGATTATAAAATCTTCTTATTAAAGGTAAAGCTTCTCCTTTGTCTTTATCGGCAATTGTTACAAGTATTGTTCCATAATTTGCTAAATTCATTCCTGATGATTGAAGTGCTTTGTATAATGCTCTTGTAAGTTTTGTATCATATCCTATTGCTTCTCCTGTTGATTTCATTTCTGGTGATAGATATGTATCCATTCCATTTAATTTAGAAAAAGAAAATGCAGGAGCTTTTACATACCATTTTTTCTTTTCTTCTGGATACGTTTTTTCTATTCCTTGTTCTTTTAATGTTTTACCTAGCATTACTAGTGTTCCTATATCTGCTAACGAATATCCTGTTGCTTTTGATATAAAAGGTACTGTTCTAGATGATCTTGGATTTACTTCTATTACATATACATTTTCATCGGCAGCTTCCTGCAGTAAGTTCTCATAGGTCAATTCGCATCATCCTTTTTTTTAGGTCTTTTCAGAAGGTTCATATCAGTCTGCATCTTTTCTGTCTCATCAGGATCATCGGCATGATCATTGCGAGCAGCAGCCAAGAGGGTATCGTATGGAATCGCCATTGGAATAGCAACAGCTTTATGGTTAGCGGAATATTGCAAAATCTGAGATAATTCTGATATTCGTTTTAACGCCTCTGCTTTTCCCTCCGGATTTAAAATATTGTAGAATTCACATATTCTTTCAAACGTTTCATCGATGGATATGTCGGTATCTGGATCATCCCACCCCATAAGTTCTTGCGGAGTAATTTTTAATGCCTTTGCAAACTCACGGATTTTTGACTCTGCCAGATCGACTTCACCCTTTTCGATTTTGGCGATGGAAGATCTATCCTTATACCCAGTT
>OLGD01004127.1_pt1 | contig 12462 bp, 7 predicted proteins | sample 1605311 | NCBI WGS metagenome assembly OLGD01 (sample SAMEA3888917, study PRJEB22519) | human gut metagenome | biome: human gut; feature: human-associated habitat; material: faeces | place: Denmark | collected 2010 | reverse complement strand
GGACAGTGTACCAATCCTTATGGCTGGACCAAATCCATGCTGGAACAGATTCTTACAGATATCCAGAAAGCAGATCCGGAATGGAATGTAGTACTTCTTCGTTACTTCAATCCGATCGGTGCTCATAAGAGTGGTCTTATCGGTGAGAATCCGAACGGTATTCCGAACAACCTGATGCCATATATCACACAGGTTGCAGTTGGTAAGCTGAAAGAGCTTGGAGTATTTGGTAATGATTATGATACACCGGATGGAACCGGAGTGAGAGATTACATTCATGTAGTTGACCTTGCAAAGGGACATGTAAAAGCAGTTAAGAAACTGGAAGATAATTCCGGACTCAGCATTTATAATCTGGGAACAGGCAAAGGATACAGCGTCCTTGACATCGTTAAGAATTTTGAAGCTGCGACAGGAATCAAAATTCCTTACTCTATCAAACCACGTCGTGCAGGTGATGTTGCGACATGTTATTCTGATGCGACCAAAGCAAAGAAAGAACTTGGCTGGGAAGCAGAGTACGATATCAAAGATATGTGTGCAGATTCCTGGAATTTCCAGCAGAAGAATCCGAACGGATACGAAGACTAAATCTCAGAAGCATATATATAAAGATCCCCGATACCATTACGGTACCGGGGATTTTTTGGAATCTGATGAAAGTTGATTGAATTAATGATATATTTTTTCTTTTTCAAATTTTGGCTCGCAGGTCAGTTCAATGCCAAGTTTGCGGAACTCCCAGATATCAACAGAAGACAGCATGACAGAAGTATGCGCCTGGCAGCCACGAAGAGATGGTAACTGTTCCAGTGCCTTGCGTGCTTCCGGATTATTTGCTGCGCTGACGGAAAGTGCGATCAGTGTCTCGTCAGTATGAAGACGTGGGTTTTTGCTTCCGAGATACTGCGTCTTTAATTCCTGAATCGGTCGTATTGCTTCTGGTGAGATTACGTGGTTCTCATGAGGAATACCAGCCAGCTCTTTCAATGCATTCAGAAGAAGGGCAGAGGAGGCACCGAGCAGTTCAGAAGTTTTGCCGAAGATCATACGTCCGTCAGGCAGCTCCAGAGCGGCAGCAGGACCTTCGGTTTCTTTTTCTTTCTGAAGGCTTGCCGGAACAACTTTACGGTCTTCCAGAGAGGCATGAGCCTGTTTCAGAAGCAGTTCGATCTTACGGATTTCCTCTTCTGTACCTGTACCGGTGAGAAGCGCTGCACAGCTCTTATAGTAGCGGCGGATAATCTCCTGGCGTGATGCTTCACAGCAGGCTTCATCATCTACGATACAGTTTCCGGCCATATTTACACCCATGTCAGTAGGTGATTTGTAAGGGCACTCGCCCATGATCTTTTCGAACATTGCCTGGAGAACCGGGAAAATCTCCACATCACGGTTATAGTTGACCGTTGTTTCGCCGTAAGCTTCCAGATGGAACGGGTCGATCATATTTACATCATTCAGGTCAGCAGTTGCTGCTTCGTATGCCAGATTGACCGGATGTTTCAGCGGAATGTTCCAGATTGGGAATGTTTCAAATTTGGCATAACCGGCAGCTACTCCGCGTTTGTATTCGTGATACAGCTGGGAAAGACAGGTTGCCATTTTTCCGCTTCCCGGTCCTGGTGCAGTGATAACTACCAGCGGTCTTGTGGTCTCGATATATTCGTTCTTTCCATATCCTTCATCACTTACGATAAGAGGGATATTGCTTGGATATCCGGGAATACTGTAGTGGAAATATACTTTGATGCCGAGTTTTTCAAGACGTTTCTTGAAATGATCAGCACTTTCCTGACCGGCATAACGTGTAATGCATACACTGCCTACATAGAGACCACGTTCTGTAAAGGCATCGATCAGACGCAGAACATCTTCATCGTAAGTAATACCAAGGTCTCCTCGCATTTTGTTTTTGTCAATATCTGCAGCACTGATAACGATAACGATCTCTGCCTGATCGCTCAGCTGCATGAGCATACGTAGCTTACTGTCAGGTTCGAAGCCTGGAAGAACACGGGAAGCATGATAATCATCAAAAAGTTTTCCGCCGAATTCCAGATAAAGTTTGTTGTCAAATTTGCTGATGCGGTCACGAATATGTTCGGACTGCATGGTCAGATACTTGTCATTATCAAATCCAATTTTCATTTATCGTTTTCCTTTCCCATCACATTTAGCCGGAACAAACTTCCGGCTATTACGTTGATAGTATACTACACTTACTGTTCACAGGCAAGTAATGTACTGCAAACAATCACAGTTTTTCAGTTGATTTATACAGGAAATATCTTTATAATAAAGAAGATAACAAGAGGAGGACAAGAATGAACAATCAGATGGACAATCGGCCGGATCGAAACCGTCCGAATCGAAACAATCCTGGCAATCAGGGACCGAATAAAAACCGCCAGTCTGTTCTGGCTTTTTTGATTTGTCTGCTGATTTCACTGGTATGCCTGAGCTTTGTAACAGATATGATGAGCGACAAGTCCAGTGAGATCACATATGATAAATTTATCGAAATGGTAGAGAAGGATCAGGTAAAAGAAGTTACTCTTCAGTCAGGTGTGCTGACTGTTGTACCTAAGATCCAGAAATCCTACTACCAGAAGGTAAGTTATAAAGTAAACCAGATGGAGGATGCAGACGCCCTTACAAAACGTCTGGAGGGAACGGATATCGTATTCCATTATGAGCAGCCGGATGCTATGGGAGAATTTGTTTCGACCATGATCAGTGTTCTACTGCCGACAGTAGTTCTGTTTTTTATGCTGATGTTTTTTATGCGGCGGATGAACAAAGGTGGAAACGGCATCATGGGTGTTGGTAAGAGCAGGGCAAAAGCTTATGTTCAAAAAGAAACCGGAGTGACATTTAAAGATGTTGCAGGACAGGAAGAAGCAAAAGAATCTTTGCAGGAAGTTGTGGATTTTCTGCATAATCCGGGGAAATACACTGCAATTGGTGCAAAACTTCCGAAAGGAGCGCTTCTTGTAGGACCTCCGGGAACAGGTAAGACACTTCTTGCCAAGGCAGTAGCAGGCGAGGCGAATGTACCGTTCTTTTCACTTTCTGGTTCAGAATTTGTAGAGATGTTTGTTGGTGTAGGTGCATCCCGAGTAAGGGACCTGTTTGAAGAAGCGAAGAAAAATGCACCATGTATCGTATTTATCGATGAAATCGATGCAATCGGTAAAAGCCGTGATTCACGTTACGGTGGAGGCAATGATGAACGTGAGCAGACACTGAATCAGCTGCTTGCGGAAATGGATGGATTTGATACTTCAAAAGGGCTTCTGATCCTCGCGGCAACCAATCGTCCAGAAGTACTGGATCCGGCACTTCTGCGTCCTGGCCGTTTTGACAGACGTATCATTGTTGATCGCCCGGATCTGAAAGGACGTGTGGAAATTCTCAAAGTCCATGCCAAAAACGTCATGCTGGATGAAACGGTCAATCTGGAAGCAATTGCGCTTGCTACATCAGGGGCTGTGGGATCGGATCTTGCCAATATGATCAATGAAGCTGCAATCCTTGCTGTCAAAAATGGCCGCAGAGCTGTTTCGCAGAAAGATCTTCAGGAATCTGTTGAAGTTGTACTTGTTGGTAAAGAGAAGAAAGATCGTATCTTAAGCCCGCAGGAAAGAAAAATAGTTTCCTATCATGAAGTTGGCCATGCGCTTGTCAATGCATTACAGAAAGATGCAGAACCTGTGCAGAAAATAACGATCGTGCCGAGAACTATGGGAGCACTTGGTTATGTTATGCAGGTACCTGAGGAAGAAAAATATCTTAATACCCAGAAAGAACTGGAAGCTATGCTGGTCGGATATCTGGGCGGACGTGCAGCAGAAGAAATTGTGTTTGATACGGTCACTACCGGTGCTGCCAATGATATTGAACAGGCAACTAAAGTCGCACGGGCAATGATCACACAGTATGGTATGTCTCAGAAATTTGGACTGATGGGACTGGCATCTCAGGAAAATCAGTATTTGTCAGGACGTGCGGTGCTGAACTGTGGTGATGATACTGCAACAGAGATTGATCATGAGGTTATGCAGCTTCTGCATTATTCTTATGAAGAAGCCAAGAGACTTCTGAATGAGCACAGAGAGGCACTGGATAAGATTGCCGGATATCTCATCAGCAGAGAGACGATCACTGGTAAGGAATTTATGAAGATCTTCCGTGCGGTTGAGAAAGGACTGGAGATTCCGGAGAATCTGGATGACCTTCCGGATGAAGTACAGACGACTGCCGACAGGACAGCAGTGGAAAATACAGAAGGGTTGACAGCGGAAGAAACACCGGCAGAACCTGTACATGAAATTTCTGCTGTTGATGTGACTGAAACAGACAACGACGAATCTGATTCTGAGGAGTAATATGTTTCAGATTGAAGAAGAACTAAAAAAACTTCCCGCGAAACCGGGTGTCTATCTGATGCACGATGAACGGGATGAGATCATTTATGTAGGAAAAGCGATCAGCCTTAAAAACCGTGTGCGGCAGTATTTTCAGAGTAGCCGTAACAAAGGTGCCAAGATTGAGCAGATGGTCACCCACATAGCCAGATTTGAATATATCATTACAGATTCTGAACTGGAGGCCCTGGTCCTTGAAAGCAATCTGATCAAGGAACATCGACCGAAATACAATACCATGCTGAAAGATGACAAGAGTTACCCGTTTATTAAGGTGACTGTTCAGGAGGCTTATCCAAGGGTATTGTTCGCCAGAAGAATGAAAAAAGACAAGAACCGTTATTTTGGTCCATATACCAGTGGTGGCGCTGTAAAAGATGTCATAGAACTGGTACGTAAATTGTATCAGGTACGTTCTTGTAATCGGAACCTTCCGAGAGACTGTGGAAAGGACCGTCCATGCCTGTATTATCACATGAAACAGTGCATGGGCCCGTGTACCGGCCATGCGGATCAGCGTGCCTATAAAGAAAATATCCAGAAGGTCATTCGTTTTCTAAACGGAGATTTTCAGGAAACGATCGATCAACTCACTGAAAAAATGCAGAAAGCATCTGAAGAAATGCGCTTTGAGGATGCTGCAGAAGCTCGAGATCTGATACGAAGTATCCAGAAGATCGGCGAGCGGCAGAAGATTACAGCATATGGAGAAGAAGACAGAGATATCATAGCGTGTGATATGGATGAAAGCCTTGATCTGCGAGAACAGGATGCAGTTGTTCAGGTGTTTTTTATGCGTGATGGCAAGCTGATTGGAAGGGATCATTTTTATCTGAGAGTGGCCAGAGGAGATACCCGGTCACAAGTATTGTCCAGTTTTGTAAAGCAGTTTTATGCCGGTACACCATTTATTCCGGGAGAGATTACACTGCAGACAGAGATAGAAGATGCGGATGTTATTGAGGAATGGCTGACATCCAGAAGAAAACAGAAAGTTCGTATTGTTGTGCCCAAAAAAGGAACCAAGGAAAAGCTTGTTGAACTTGCATGGGAGAATGCGCGAATGGTTCTGGAGAAGGACCGTGAGCGTATTCGAAGGGAAGAAGGCAGAACGATCGGAGCGGTTCATGAAGTGGAAGATTGGCTTGGGCTTAAAGGTCTTAATCGAATGGAAGCTTTTGATATCTCTAATATCAGTGGATTTGAATCCGTAGGTTCCATGGTTGTTTATGAGAAAGGAAAGCCAAAGCGCAGCGATTACCGTAAGTTTCGCATTAAATCTGTGCAGGGCCCGAACGATTATGCCAGTATGGAAGAGGTTTTGACAAGGCGGTTTACACATGAAAGCAACGGAGAATTTGACAGCTTTTCCAGAATGCCGGATCTGCTTCTGATGGATGGTGGAAGAGGCCAGGTAAATATAGCACTGGGTGTTCTTGATAAACTTGGAATACGGATCCCGGTCTGTGGTATGGTAAAAGATGATCATCATCGAACGAGAGGACTTTATTTTGATAATATTGAAATACCAATCGACACCAACAGTGAAGGATTTCGCCTGATCACAAGAATACAGGATGAGGCTCACCGTTTCGCAATAGAATATCATCGATCGCTTCGAAGTAAAGAACAGGTTCATTCTGTTCTGGATGATATTCCGGGAATTGGCGAGACCAGGCGAAAGGCTCTTATGAGAAGATTCCGGTCTGTTGAGAATATCAGGGATGCTTCTGTGGAAGAATTAAGTCAGACAGAGTCTATGAATGTACAGAGCGCGGAGGCTGTTTATCAGTTTTTTCATAGAGCGCCAAATCAGACGAATGCATGATTTCTGTGCATCGCGAAGCGTGTTACTGTGAATAGAGCGAACAGTAACAGTTTTAACAAGATTCGACATTGAAGTTACAGAAAAAATTGTGTATAATACAGATAAGTGTGGATTTTTGGCAATGTATATAATTTCTATGTGCAGTGCAAAGAAACCGGCACAGACTGCATAACAGTTTTCACCTATTATGAGGAATCTTGTAACTGCAGGGAACTGCTTATGCGGGAAGGACTTCATTAGAGAAAAAGGAGATAAAAGCATGAAGGGTGTACAGCTTACCAAGCTGGCGCAGGAACTGAATCTGACCAACCTGACGCCTGATATTGACCTTACAGAGATTTATGTGAAGACAGCAGAAATAAATCGTCCGGCTTTGCAGCTTACAGGATATCTGGAGCATTTTGCAAACGAGCGTGTTCAGATCATCGGATATGTAGAGTATACTTATCTGATGCAGTTAAGCGATGAGGAGCGCACATTCAAGTACGAGCGTTTTATCTCCAGCAAGATCCCATGTGTCATCTTCAGCACTATGACAAGACCGTCACAGGATATGATCGATCTTGCATATAAATATAATGTACCTACATTTGTGACAGAGAGAACTACGTCCAGTCTGATGGCAGAGATCATCCGTTGGCTTGGCGTCCAGCTGGCTCCCTGTATTTCCATTCACGGTGTGCTTGTGGATGTTTATGGCGAGGGTGTCCTGATCACAGGCGAGAGCGGTATTGGTAAGAGCGAGGCAGCCCTTGAGCTGATCAAGCGTGGTCACCGTCTTGTCAGTGATGACGTTGTTGAGCTTCGCAAGGTGAGTGATGTTACTTTAGTTGGTTCCGCACCGGATATCACACGTCACTTTATTGAGCTTCGTGGTATTGGTATTATTGATGTGAAGACCCTGTTTGGTGTTGAGAGTGTTAAGGATACCCAGTCTGTCGATCTTGTTATTAAGCTGGAAGAGTGGGACCGTGACAAGGAGTACGACCGTCTGGGACTTCATGAGGAGTATACGGAGTATCTTGGAAACAAGATCGTATGCCATTCCCTTCCGATTCGTCCAGGACGTAATCTGGCTGTTATCGTTGAGTCTGCAGCCGTTAACCACAGACAGAAGAAGATGGGCTACAATGCAGCTGAGGAGCTGTACAAGCGTGTTCAGGCGAATATTGCCAAAAAAAGAGAAGAATAAAAATCAAAGTGTGCAGATTGCTGAAATAATTTTTTAAACAGGCTTTAAGGCACAGTAATGCATAGAACTGTAATGCATAGAATAGTAATTCATAGATCAGAAAGGATGGAAAATTACAATGGGTATGTATTGTTTTGGTATTGACGTAGGAGGAACTTCTGTAAAATGCGGTCTGTTTCTTACGAATGGAACTCTGGTTGAGCAGTGGGAGATTCCAACAAGACTGGAGAATAACGGTTCTTCAATCCTGCCGGATGTTGCAGATGCAATCAAGACGAAGCTGGATGAGAGAGGAATCACAAAGGATAATGTAGACGGTGTTGGAATCGGCATTCCAGGACCTGTTAATGAGAATGGTGAAGTTCCTATGGCAGTTAACCTGCACTGGGGCTTTAAGGCCGTAGCAAGCGAATTAAGCGCACTTACAGGTCTTCCGGCAAAGGCAGCCAATGATGCCAATATCGCAGCTCTTGGTGAGGCATGGAAGGGTGCTGCAGAGGGTTCCAAGAACGTGATCCTGGTTACACTTGGAACCGGTGTTGGCGGCGGTATCATCATCGACAGCAAGATCATCGCAGGTTATCACGGTGCCGGTGGAGAGATTGGACATGCATGTGTCAATCACAATGAAGTTCGCCCATGTAACTGCGGTAATCACGGATGTCTGGAGCAGTATGCATCTGCAACCGGAATTGTACGTGTGGCAAATGACATTCTGGAGGAGAGCAAGGAGGACAGCAAGATGCGTCATGTAGAGAAGCTTTCTGCCAAGAATGTTCTTGACTTCTACAAGGAGGGCGATGCTCTGGCTGTTAAGACTATGGAGAAGGTTGGCGATATTCTGGGAAGCACACTTGCCGTGTTTGCATGTGTAACAGACCCGGAGGCAATTGTAATTGGCGGCGGTGTATCCAAAGCAGGCAAACCTCTTACAGACTGTATCCAGAAGTATTATCAGAAATATGCATTCCCATCCTGTAAGAGTACTCCGATCATTCTTGCAAGCCTTGGAAATGATGCCGGTATCTATGGCGCAGCCCGTATGGTGATCAAAGACTGATTTCAGATCATCCAGAGAATTTCATAATACATAAAATCAGGAAACGCCCTGTGCAGAAGATTGCTGAATCCAGCAGACTCTGTGCAAGGCGTTTCTTTGTATATATAGTTCATCGCTTCCGCACTGAACAGCTATTATTTTGGCAGAAAAAAACTGCAGCTTTCTGGAAACGAAAACCGCAGTTTTAATTGTTTATAACTGACTGTCAGCTGAAAACTTTTTAGTAATAATAAATATCATCATTACCAGAATCTCCGCCGCTTTCATCTGGATACTGGATATCACCGCCATCGGTACCGTCACCACCAGTACCATCACCGCCAGTACCATCGCCGCCAGTGCCGTCACCGCCACTGCCATCTGCATTGTCTGTGCCGTCCGGATTTTCCGGATCTGGAGTCGGAGTGGCATTTGCATCGTAGATTTCCATATCTTCATCCTGACTCTCGTCATATTCGTAAAAATGCTGGTCACAGTACTCTGTAGGCATGGTTCCTACATCAAAGTACTCCTCTGTAACCGGGCAGCCAACTCTCGGAAGAAGTCCTGTATCAGCACAGATACTGATCTGTTCAATACCATCCGGAACTTCGAAATCTTTGTATTCCATTCCCTGATGGATCCGGTTCATGACCTTACGCCATAATGTCTTGTGGAAATTACGTGCATCACCTTCCGGTATCTTCTGGTTGCCGTCGTAACCGGACCATACTGCACATGTGTAATATGGTGTATATCCTACGAACCAGAGATCATTGTATGCGTCTGTAGTACCTGTCTTACCTGCAACTGCCATATTATCAAGCTGGCAGGCTGTACCGGTACCATTCTGAACTACATCCTCAAGGGCGCTTGTAAGAAGATAAGCGGTACTGTCTTTGATCACAGATCTGGAAACGGAGGAGTTCTCGATCAGAACATTTCCGTCATGATCAAGGATCTGTGTATAATAGATCGGTTTGATATAGTTCCCGCCATTAGCAATGGCTGCATATGCAGCACAAAGTTCCACGTTCTTGACACCTTTGGTGATACCGCCAAGAGCAGTAGCCAGGTTGGCGTCACTCCAGATATTTCCGTTGGCATCTTTATCTGCCTCAGTTCCGTGAGCTAGTGTGGTGAAACCGAAATCATCCAGATATTTAAGGCCGAGAGCCGGGGTAACCTGCTCCAGGCATTTAACAGCTACAACGTTGATAGAATTCTGGATCGCTTTGCGGATGGTGGTCTCGCCGCCGTAGCTTCTTGAGGCGTTGTTGACAGGAGATCCGTCCGGGTATTCGTAAGGCTCATCCATAAAGGTTGTAGCAAGGGTATCGCCTTTTTCGTTCAGCGCCGGTGCATAGGTGGAAACGATCTTAAAGGTAGAACCAGGCTGTCTGGTCGTATCAGTGGCACGGTTCAGAGTCAGGCTGGCTGTTTTTTCACCACGGCCTCCGATCAGGGCTTTTACGTAACCGGTATGCTGGTCAATGACAGTCATGGAAGACTGTGGCTGTGGCGCAAAGTTTACACGCTCAGATACTACGGTGCTTCCGTCTGCCAGGATGTTAGCCTTGTATTGATCCACATACTGCTGACCTTCTTCAGGAGAATCAAAGAGAAGATCAAATTCCGGATCCTGATCACGGAAATACAGCTGCAGCATTTCTTTGCTGTAGTTTGTCTGTTTTCCATCCGGGCTTTGTACAGTCAGTGCATAATCCAGTTCATACTGAACATTGGCCGGATAGTTATCAGGGTTTGCATATTCCTCATCAAGGATCTGCTGCATGTTGGAATCCAGGGTTGTCATGATCTTCAGACCACCGCTGTAAAGAAGATTGGTAGCCTGTGTCTTGGTATATCCTTTAATGTTCATCAGGTCGCTGATGACCTGATTGGTAACCTCATCTTCGAAATACGTGTAAACAGTACTTTCTTCTTCGGTGTTCTCAAGCTGTGCGGCCTGGATACGGGAATAAACGTCATCATTCAGTGCTGCATTATATTCATCCTGTGAGATGTAATTCTGATCCAGCATGTGATCCAGGACTTCCTTACGTCTCTTGGAGTTTGCTTTTGGATTGGTGATCGGATTGAATTTGGTAGGGTTCTGCGTGATGCCGGCAAGGGTGGCACATTCAGAAAGATTCAGATCCCATACGTCTTTGTTAAAGTATTTTTTGGAAGCGGCCTGTACACCGTAGGAACCTGCACCCAGGTTAATGGTATTCAGGTAATTCTCAAGAATTACATTTTTGTCATATTTTTTTTCAATCTGTACAGCAAGGTACTGCTCCTGGAACTTACGTGTGAAACGTTCCAGCTGTGTGGATTCGTTGGTCCAGTCAGTGAAAACATTATTCTTCAGAAGCTGCTGTGTGATGGTACTGGCACCCTCGGAAAAGTTACCGGTGGTGATCGCCTTCATTCCGGCACGTGCGATACCGCGGACATCAATACCGTTATGTTCATAAAAACGCTCATCCTCAATGGCTACCACTGCATGCTGCAGACTGACCGGGATCTGGTCCAGGGAGACCGGAAGACGGTTGGATGTAGGGGCTGAAAGCTGTCGGATCTGTGTTCCCTGGTCATCATACAGGAAGGTTGCATATCCGAGAGGTGAAATATCCACATCGTTGACGTCAGGTGCTCCGGCGATCACGCCCCGGAAGGAGCCGATACCAAGGCAGACAACCATGACGCAGACTGCGATCAGAGCTGTAAATAAAACCCGGATAAACGAAACATGTGCTCTTTTTTCCAGCATGGAAGTACGGGAGATCAGAGCATTCCGCTTCTTGGAAGTGGATCTTTTTCCGTAGTTCATAATATTCCTCCTTTATAATCCGTTTCATTATAACAAATATGAGATGTCAAATAAAGCCTTAAAAAAAATTTCACAATTCATGATATCTTATACATTGTGCAATGAAGATAATTATTATACAATAAAGAAAACTCTGCCTGAAACAGAGGGTTGGATATAGATAACGGAGGCGTAAACCATGCTGGAACATTATAAAACCATATACGAAGGCGGCGAAGGCGAACTTGTGGAAAAAAAATCCCGTTTCATCGCAACCGTCCGTCCTGTGGAAACAGAAGAAGAGGCCCTTGCCTTTATCGAAGAAATGAAAAAAAAATACTGGGATGCACGTCATAACTGCTATGTATATTCCGTAGGGATGAACCGGGAAGCCACCCGCTGCAGTGATGACGGAGAACCATCCGGAACAGCCGGAAGGCCTATGCTGGATGTGCTTCTGGGAGCCGGGATCTATAATGCGGCCATTGTGGTGACCAGATATTTTGGAGGTGTCCTTCTTGGGACAGGAGGGCTTGTGCGGGCATATTCCGGTGCAGTCCAGGCAGGACTGGCGGCAAGTACCGTCATTGAGAAGCATCATGGAATCTCTCTTCAGGTGACGACGGATTATACAGGGATCGGAAAGATCCAGTATATCGCAGGAGAAAGAAGTTTGCCGATCCTGGATTCCGAATATACCGACAAGGTTGTCTTGAAGCTTCTTGTGCCGGATGATCAGGTCGAAGAGGTGAAGAAGGCGATCACAGAAGGAACAAACGGAAGAGCCGGACTTGAGAAGGATGCAGAACTGTATTTTGCGAAAGTAAACGGAGAAGTGAAGACCTTCGAAAAGTAAAAGAAAAGAGAATGTCAGTATAAAAATACCCCGGGAAGAGGGCAGATGATCTGCGTTACAGTCTGCTCTTCGCGGGGCTTTTTTATTTCAGAAAATTATGCCTGTCAGCATTTCTCCGGTTCCGGATAATCCACACCAAAGGTATCAACAGTCATGGAGCTGATCTTCTGCTCGTCAAGAGGACGGTCACTGTAGTCCGTGTCTGTCTCTGCGATAGCATTTACAACATCCATACCCTCAATGATCTGACCGAATGCAGCATAGCTTCCGTCAAGATGCGGAGCAGCCTTGTGCATGATAAA
>OLGD01004126.1_pt1 | contig 12463 bp, 15 predicted proteins | sample 1605311 | NCBI WGS metagenome assembly OLGD01 (sample SAMEA3888917, study PRJEB22519) | human gut metagenome | biome: human gut; feature: human-associated habitat; material: faeces | place: Denmark | collected 2010 | reverse complement strand
TGTGGGCTAGCCAAAGATGATCATCATTCAACTGCTGTTTTAATTGATAGTGACTTTAATGAAATTAGTATTGATAAAAAAAGTGAACTCTTCTTTTTACTAACACGTATGCAAGATGAAGTCCATCGCTATGCGATTTCATTTCATAAAAATGTTCGTTCTAAATCTTTATTTCAGTCTATTTTAGATGATGTTGAAGGTATTGGACCAAAACGTAAAAAAGAATTATTAAAACATTTTGGTTCTGTTAAAAAATTAAAAGAAGCGACGCTTGAACAATTAGAAGAAGTCTTACCTAAAGAAGTGGCAAAAAATTTATTTACTGTTTTACAAAACACCAAATAATATAATTTTCATATACTACTATTAAGGAAGTGGACTATGAATATTATATTAACCCCAAGAGAAAAAGAAATATTTCATTTATTAGTCAAGAATTATTCTACAAAAGATATTGCTAGAAAGTTAAATATTAGTGAAAAAACAGTGAGAAATCATATATCAAATGTAATTCAAAAATTAGGTGTAAAATCGCGTATACAAGCAGTATTTGAATTGATTAGGTTAAAGGAATTACAGCTTTAGCTAATTCCTTTATTTTTTTTCTATAATTCTATATAATAGGGATGGTGATGAAGATGAAATTAAAAAGCTGGCATCTTTATGTTCTAGCAACCTTATGTTTTCTATTTGCTTTTACATCATTAAATATGAAATATGATCGTTTTTATCGAGTAAATGGTATAGATAATGATAATCGATCTTTAATAGAAAAATATTTAGATAAAAATTCTATTAATGCAATTGTTACAAATCCACCATATAAAAAAGAAAATTGTGGAGTGAAAAATGAAAATATAAATAAATTAATTTCTAGACATGAGATTACAGCTAATTTAGAGGATTTTATTTCCCATGGAAGTAATGTATTAAAAGATAAAGGCGCATTTTATATGGTAAATAGACCAGAAAGATTAGCTGAAATAATAAATTTATTTAAAAAATATAAGATAGAACCTAAAAAACTAAGACTAGTTTATCCAAAAGTTAATAATAAACCTAATTTAATTTTGATAAAGGGAGTAAAAAATGCTAAATCATTTTTAGAAATAGAAAGACCATTAGTTATATACAACGAAGATAATACATATACAGATGAAATATTAAAAATATATAATAAAAAATAGGGGGGAAGAATGAAAGGTAAACTTTACATAGTAGCAACGCCTATAGGCAATTTAGATGATATTACATTAAGAGCTATTAACACATTAAAACAAGTTGATATAATAATAGCAGAAGATACAAGGCACTCATTAAAATTATTAAATCATTTAGAAATTACTAAGCCTTTAATAAGTTATCATAGACATAATGAAGAAGAAAAAACAGACATGATATTAAATAAAATAGAAGAAGGGAATAACATTGCTTTAATTTCAGATGCGGGAACACCAGTTATTTCTGACCCAGGAGAATTTATTGTAAAAGAAGCGTTAGAAAGAAATATAGAAGTTGTTCCAATTCCAGGGGCTTGTGCAATAATAACAGCTTTAATGTCAGCAGGAGTAAATACAAGGAGCTTTACTTTTTATGGATTTTTATCTTTAAATAAAAAGCTAAGAACTAAAGAATTAGAACAAATTAGAAGCAATAGAAATACTATCATTTTATATGAAGCGCCACATAAAATTGTGAATACTTTAAAAGATTTAGAAAATTATGTAGGAGATAGAAAAGTGGTACTAGCTAGGGAACTAACAAAAATACATGAAGAATTTATTAGAGGAACTATTGAAGAAGTACGAGAAAAAATAACAACACCTAAAGGCGAATATGTAATAATTATAGATGAGAATAGTGTTATGGATGAGAATGAAGAAAATGAATTAAATAAATTAACCTTAGAAGAACATTTTGAATATTATAAAAAAAATCGGATTAGACAAAAAAGATATAATAAAGAGGATTGCAAAAGATAGAAATGTTCCTAAAAATGAAATTTACCAACATTTTATAAATTAATTTAAAAGATACAGAAAAAAGATTGTAATGTTAATTACAATCTTTTTTCTATATATAATTTATTTTATTTATCTTCTGTTTTAGATAAGTTTTCTATACATTTTGGGCAAACTAATTTATCCTTATAAGTTATTAATTTCTTTGTGCTTCCACAAAAGATACAATTAGGTTCATATTTTTTTAGAACTATGGAAGATCCATCAACATATATTTCTATTGGATCTTTTTCTTTTATGTCAAATTTATTTCTTAACTCTATAGGAATAACAACTCTTCCTAGCTCATCCACTCTTCTTACAATTCCTGTTGATTTCATTTACAATCCTCCCTAATCAAATTAAACGACAAATTATACTACAATAATACCATATTTTATCTTTTTGGTCAATAATTTAAGAAGAATTATATTTTCCTATTTTTGGAAATAGTTTGTATAAATTTAATCTTGAATTAATAGAATAAAATATGGGAGAAATACAATGTTAAATAAGTTATGGCCAGGTTTTATCATTATTTCATTTATTTATGCAGTATTTAAATTTAATATGAATGAATTAAATAATGCTATTTTTGAATCATGTAAACAAACAGTTGAAATGATTCTAAGTTTTATTGGTGTTATGTGCATGTGGAATGGAGTAATGGAGATTATTAAAGAAACTACTTTAATTAATAAAATAACAAAATGTTTATCACCACTTATGAAATTTCTATTTCCAGATATAAAAAGGGAAAATAAAGCATATAAAGAAATATCTATGAATATTGTGGCAAATCTATTGGGACTAGGTAATGCTGCTACTCCATTAGGATTAAAAGCTATAAAAACATTACAAGAGGAAAACTCAAACAAAGAGGAGCTATCAGACTCAATGATAATGTTTATTGTTTTAAATACGATATCAATACAACTTATTCCAACTACTGTGATTGCAATAAGAAGCTCACTTCGGTTCGAGCAATCCTTCTAAAATCATATTGCCTGTTTGGATAGCTACGATTGTTGCAGCTATAGCAGGAATAACATCTGTAAAAATATTATCTAAAAAAGGAGCTCGTAAATGAATTTTATAAATTATATTTCAACGATTATAATACCTTTTGTAATTGTATTTGCGATAGGATATGGAATTGTAGAGAAAAAGAATGTGTATGATATTTTTATTGTCGGGGCAAAGAAGGGAGTAAAAATAGTAATTAAATTATTTCCAACTTTATTAGCAATATTTCTAGCTATTAATTTATTAAAAAGTTCTGGAATAATTAATTTTGTGATAGAGTTAATTTCACCATTGCTAAAATTATTAAATATTCCTGCAGAAATAATGCCATTAGCTATTTTAAGACCAATTTCTGGAAGTGCATCAATGGGAATTGCAACAAATATTATGCAAGAAAATGGGGTTGATAGTAAGATTGGTCTAATTGCATCAACAATAATGGGAGCTACAGAAACAACTTTTTATACAATAGCTTTATATACGAGTTCTATTGGAGTAAAAAAAATAAGATTTACATTGGTTTCATCACTACTAGCAAATTTTGTGGGTGTAGCCACAGCCATTCTAATATTTAATTATATGTAGAAAAATGTCGAAGAGTTTTTGTTGACAAGTTAATAAAAAGAGAGTAAGATATAAAAAATTAATTCAAAGAGGAAATATGTTTTTTAAAATCTTAATTTTTATTTCAATTTATTTTTTTATAAAAAAAACGATTCAACAAATTATTTCGAAAAAAATCCAAAACAAATTAAAAAATAGTTAATAATCTTACAGAAGGAGCAATTTTTGCATGTATATAATTATTACAGCTCCCCCAATAAATGAATAATTACATAAAAAAATAATATAATGTTCCTTCTGTAGCCCCCATATATTACCAATGATAAGTTTCGTTATTAGAAATTTTAAAAGCTCTAAATAATTGCTCTAACAAAAATACACGTATTAATTGGTGTGGAAATGTCATTTTAGAAAAACAAATTTTTTCATCTGCGCAGTTTAAAACTTCAGAAGATATTCCTAAAGTTCCACCAATAATAAATGTAATTGAGCTATTATAATTAAGAGATATCGAATCAATTTTAGAGGAAAACTCTTCAGATGAAAATTGTTTTCCATGTAAATCTAAACAAATTTTATATGAATCTTTTTTTAAATGCGATAATATTTTTTTACCTTCAGTATTTTTTATATTTTCAATAATTTTATCATTTAGTTTTGAAGGTAATTTTTCATCAGAGAGTTCTATTATATTTAAATTACAATATTTAGAAAGCCTTTTAGAATATTCATTTATAGCATCTTTAAAAAAACTTTCTTTAATTTTTCCAATACATATTATATTAATTGATAACATGGTAAACTCCTTAAATTTATTTTTTGAAAGGTATTAAAAATGTTTAATAGTAGTTAGTATAAAAATAAACTGCTATATATGTTTATCTATAGCAGTTAAAAAATATTCTATGTTAAGAAACTGTAACTATTTTACTTGGTTCATTTCTATTAGCAACAGATACTCTAATAGAATTTTCGTCAAAATTACTGCTTATTAATTCTTCTATAACTGTTTGATAAGCTAACTCTGGAAAATTATTTTCTTTACTTAGATGGCCAAGCATTACTTCTTTTAAAGATCCTTTTAATAAGTAAGCAATTGTTTTACCAGCCATTTCGTTTGGTAGATGACCATTTGGACCTAAAATCCTTGTCTTTAAATAATATGGGTATTTTCCAGATTTTAATATTTCTGGATCATAGTTAGATTCTAATAAAATAAAAGAACTACCATCCAATTTATTTACAATTGACTTGGTCATATGTCCAATATCTGTTGCAATGCTAATTTTTTCATTATTATTTATAATGTTAAAACCACAAGGATCAGCAGCATCATGTGGAATAGAAAATGGATTAATTATTAAATCACCAATTTCAAATTTTTCATATGATTTAAAGAACTTTTGGTTTGTATCTGAAATTCTTTCTTTTTGCTTTGGCATTGCATCCCAAGTTTTTTCATTTGCATATACTGGTATGTTATACTTAGAAGAAACCATCCCTAAACTTTGAACATGGTCAGAATGTTCATGAGTAACAATAATGGCATTAATATCACTAAGAGATATATCACTAGAAGATAAAGCGGAAGTTAGCTTTTTCAAACTAACTCCACTATCTACTAATATTTTTGTATTGTCACTTTCTATAAATAAGCTATTTCCAGTACTGCCACTATATAAACTTCTAAAATTTAACATATTAATTTCATCCTTTGCTTATTCAGAGACTCTTTCTATTTTAGCCCCCAAGTTTCTAAATTTATCTTCAATGTGTTCATAACCTCTATCAATATGTTCTAGATTATAAACTTCAGTTTTTCCTTTTGCAATAGTTCCTGCTATTATTAATGCAGCTCCTGCACGTAAATCTGTAGAATAAACAGGTGCAGCTGATAATTCATTTACACCTTGAAAAACAGCAGATTTTCCAGAAGCTGTTATATTTGCTCCCATCTTATTTAGTTCAGCAGTATATTGAAAACGAGAATCCCAAATACTTTCATTAATTATACTAGTTCCGTTTGCTATAGCTAATACAACACCCATTTGTGGTTGTAAATCTGTAGGAAAACCAGGATATGGTGCTGTTTTTATTGTTGCTTTATTTGGTCTCTTTGAAGCCCATACTCTTAAGGTATCACCATCAATATCTTCTACATGAGCGCCTATTTCTAATAATTTTGCTGTTACACACTCTAAGTGCTTAGTAATACAATTTTTTATTGTTATATCTCCTTTAGAGGCAACTGCTGCTAGCATAAAAGTACCAGCTTCTATTTGATCAGGAACAACTGAATATGTAGCATTACCATGTAAAGCTTTTACACCATTTATTTTAATAATATCTGTACCTGCACCACGAATGTCTGCTCCCATTGTATTTAAAAAGTTAGCAACATCAACAACATGAGGCTCTTTTGCAGCATTATCAATTGTTGTTGTACCTTCTGCAAGAACAGCAGATAGCATAACATTTATTGTTGCTCCAACAGATACTACATCTAGATATATAGAATTTCCAATTAATCTCTTAGCCTTAGCTTGAATTTTCCCTTGGGAAACATCAACTTTTGCGCCTAAAGCTTCAAATCCTTTTATGTGTTGATCTATAGGTCTTGGTCCTAAATTGCAACCACCAGGCAATCCTACTTCTACATTTTTAAATCTACTAAGTAGAGAACCTATTAAATAATATGATGCCCTAAATTTTCTAGTTAAATCTAATGGAGCATGTGTAGAAGTTATATTAGTTGTATCTATTGTTAATGTATTATCATTGATCCAATCAATTTTTGCACCCAATTCTTCTAGTATTTTACAAGAAATTTTAACATCACTAATATTTGGTACATTTTCTATTGTACAAGTACCATTAATTAAAAGTGTTGCTGGTAATATTGCAATTGCGGCATTTTTTGCCCCGCTAATTGTAACTTCACCTTTTAAAGGAGTACCACCTGTTATTATCAATTTATCCAAATTAATTACCTCCAAAATAATTTTTTCAAATAGTAATTTATTACATAAAAAATAGAGTGTTATACACTCTATACCTAATAAAATATAACATAAAACAATGATATTGACAACTATATTATAAATAAATATTTTTTATTTTCTAAAATTATTAAAAAATTCAATTATTTTAAATTTAATTTTTATATCAGAAGTATTATTACTCTTATTTCCTTCACTTATAATCTCATAACTTTCGGAATTAATATTTTCTTTTAATGTATTTTTGGAATCATCTGGAACAACACCTGTAGAAGAATTTACAAAACAAAGAGGAGGGAATAATACACACCACCAATTTTGACCTATAGCATCACCAATTTCAATTTTTAAAGCATTATAATTGCCAGCGGGAAAAGAAATATCACCATATGATTTAGTAGGAAAATGAAAATTTCCAATTTCGATATTAACATCATAATTATATCCATTTCCTTTTATTGTATTTAATGCGATTTCCTTAAAGGAATCTAAGTGATTATTAACCATAGAAATAACATCTTTTTTATCTGAAGAGCTAGAAGTTAAAGTGTTCATATAGTTTATTATATTATCTCTAACTTTTAACTTTAACTCCTGATCAGCAGAAGAATCACTATTTGCAATGATATGCAATCTAAATACACTATCTGATAAGTTAGAAGAAACTGCCTTACTATAATTAAATGAAAGCAGAGCAATATATATAAATACTAGTATAGTTAGAATAAAGATAAAATTTAATTTTTTTTTCATATGTAACCTCCTATATATGATATATGCTAATAGGAATATGAACTGAATTTTAAAAAAATATACATAAGATTATAAAATATTTGTCGATGAAATTAGCAAAAACAAAAATGGAAAATATTGACAACAAAAACAACGAATGGTAAAATTTGTAAGTAGCCAAAAATATTGGAGGGATACTATGTATTGTGAAGAGAATTTTAAAAGGATGTCTAGTTTCTATGTAAATGAAGTACATTTAATAACTATGTTACTTCCATATATGGAAAGAAAAATTCATGAAGACTGCGAAATTTACACAGTTTTACAAAACAGTTTAGATAAAACAATAAAACTATTATTGTCAAAACTAAATCTAAAAGAAGAATTAAAAGAGAAAATTAAAGAAATAGACTGGAACGCTAAAACAATGAACGATTATAAAAATTTAGAAAAACAAATTAATAATTCTAGTAAGAAATACATTATTATAAATGGAAATGAAAAATATGTTAGGGAAATTAACAAAATGTTAAATAAGTATAAGAAAAACCATAAAGACGCTGATTTAGTACTAATTAATTGTTATGATATTATAGAATTTAATAAGAATATAGGAAGTATTTTAGAAAATACAGATAAGATTTTAAATACGTCTGGGGAACACGAAATAGAGGAAATTTTTCCTGAATATGTAAGAGAAGAAAAGAAAGCTTAAATAATAAATCCGTAGATATTGACGAAAAAAGTTTTATATTATAATATATTAATTGTCATTTATAATAATATAAAATTAAGAGAGGCAGATCGATGGAAAAATATGAAGAAGTAAAAGAGATACTAAAGAAAAATAATCAAGAACAATTGTTAGTTTGCTACGATAAGTTGAATGCAGAAGGAAAAGAAAAACTATTAGATCAAATATTAAATGTAGATTTTGATTTAATTAAAGATTTATATGAAAAAACAAAAAAAGGTATAGAGATGGGTGACGATATAATTGAACCTATCGAATATGTAGATAAAAGTAAATTATCTAAAGAAGAATATGAAAATTATGAAAAATTAGGAGATAAAATAATAAAAGAAGGCAAACTAGCAGTATTAACAATGGCTGGAGGACAAGGAACAAGACTTGGATACAATGGACCAAAAGGAACATTTGATATCGGATTAGATACGCATGAATCTTTATTCGAATTAATTTGTAAGCCAATTAAAGAAGCAAATGAAAAATATGGAATAACAATTCCTTGGTATATTATGACAAGTCATGAGAACAATGCTGAAACAGTTAATTTCTTTGAGAGCCATAATTATTTTGGATATCCAAAAGAAGATATAATGTTTTTCATTCAAGGTGAATTACCAATGATTGATAAAGAAGGAAAAATATTAGTAAACGAAGAAGGATTCCTAAAATTGGCAGCCGATGGACACGGTGGAGTTTTTGAATCAATGCTAAAAAGCGGAGCATTGGAAGATATGAACAAAAGGAATATTGAATGGGTATTTATAGGACCAGTAGATAATCCTTTAGTAAATATGGTAGATCCAATCTTTGTTGCTATTGCAGCAACTAAAAAATGTATGGCAGCAGGAAAATCAGTTGTTAAAGCAAGACCAGAAGAAAGAGTTGGAGTATTTTGTAAAAGAAATTCAAAACCAAGTGTAGTAGAGTATACAGAGATTTCAGAAGAAATGAGCAATAAAAGAGATGCTAATGGAGAACTAGTTTTTGGAGAATCTCATATCAATTGTAATTTATTTAATATTAAAAGAATAAATGAAATTGCAGCTAACAAATTACCATACCATGAAGCATTTAAAAAAGCAAACTATATAAATGCAAAAGGTGAATTAGTTGTAGCGGATAAACCAAATGCATATAAGTTTGAAACATTTATATTTGATGCATTCCAAAGTATGGAAAGTATGGCAGTAATGAGAGTAAAAAGAGAAGATGAATTTGCACCTGTAAAAAATGCAGAAGGTGTAGATAGCCCAGAAACAGCAAGAGAATTATATATAAATTTTCATAAGAAAAATTAAATATAAAACAAAATGAAAAATGGGCTTTATGGCCCATTTTTGCATTTGAAGGAGGAAAAATGGAATATTTAAATGAATATAAAAAATGGTGTACAAGTGATGTTTTTGATGAGGAAACAAAAAAAGAATTAATAAATATTAAAAATGATAATAAAGAAATTGAAGATAGGTTTTATAAGGAATTAGAATTTGGAACAGCTGGATTAAGAGGTGTAATAGGTGCTGGAACTAATAGAATGAATATATATACTGTAGGAAAAGCAACACAAGGGTTAGCAAATTATATAAAAAAACAACATGGAGAAGATAGAGGAGTTGCAATTTCTTATGATTCTAGACATATGTCACCAGAATTTAGTAAAGAAGCAGCGTTAATATTAAATGCTAATGGCATAAAAACATATTTATTTGATTCATTAAGACCTGTACCAGAATTATCTTTTGCAGTAAGAGAATTGAAATGTATTGCAGGAATAATGATAACAGCAAGCCATAATCCACCAAAATATAATGGATATAAAGTTTATTGGGAAGATGGTGCACAAATAGTTCCACCTGTTGATAAAGATATAATTACAGAAGTAAATAATATTACAGATTATGGAGAAATAAAAAAGATTTCACAAGAAGAAGCAGAAAACAAGAAACTATATAATATAATTGGAAAAGAAATAGATGAGAAATATATGGATACATTACAAAAACTTGTTTTAAATCCAGATATTATTAAGAAACAAAAAGACTTAAAAATAGTATATACTCCATTACATGGAACAGGAAATATACCAGTTAGAACAATATTAAAGAGACTAGGTTTCGAAAATGTATATATAGTAAAAGAACAAGAACTTCCAGATGGAGATTTCCCTACAGTTGATTATCCAAACCCAGAAGATCCAAAAGCTTTTAATTTAGCTTTAGAATTAGCAAAGGAAAAAGATGCTGATATAGTACTTGCAACAGATCCAGATGCAGATAGATTAGGGGTATATGCTAAAGACTCAAAAACAGGTGAATATAAATCATTTACAGGAAATATGTCTGGTTTATTGATTGCAGAATATGAATTATCTCAAAAACAAGAAAGAAATTTAATACCTGCAAATGGTGTATTAATAAAGACAATTGTTTCTTCAAATTTAGCAGACAGCATTGCTAAAAATTATAATATAGAATTAAAAGAAGTTTTAACAGGATTTAAATATATAGGAGAGCAAATAAAAATATTTGAGCAAACAAATTCAAATACATATTTATTTGGATTTGAAGAAAGTTATGGATGTTTAATAGGAACACATGCAAGAGACAAAGATGGTATAGCAGCAGTTATGGCACTTTGCGAAGCTGCAGCATATTACAAAGAAAAGGGATTAACATTATGGGATCAAATGATTAATATCTATGAAAAATATGGATATTATAAAGAAGACTTATTATCATTAACACTAGAAGGTGCTAGTGGTGCAAGAAAAATAAAAGAAATGATGGATAATCTAAGAAATAATGTTCCTTCAAAAATAGGAGAATATAAAGTAGAAAAGTTTAGAGATTATAAGACAGAGAAAATAATAGATATGGAAACCAAGGAAGAAGTAGAAACAGGACTACCAGTATCAAATGTACTTTATTTTGATTTAGAAAATGATTCTTGGGTATGTGTAAGACCTTCAGGAACAGAGCCAAAAATAAAATTTTATGTAGGCGTAAAAGGAAGCAATATGTCAGATGCAGAAAATAAAGTTAAAAAATTAAAAGATGATTTAAAAGAATTGATAAAAGAGTAATATATAACAAAAAAATAAAGTCAATATTAAATATTGGCTTTATTTTTTATACGTTTAATTAAACTTAAAATTAATTTTTGATCTGAAATATCCATATCTTTTAGTTCGTCCGTTATAGTTGTAATAATAGCTGCTGAATTGTCATCAAAAAATTGGTTAAATAATTGTGTTGGATTAGTATCAATAGCTTTACAAAGTAAGATAATATTGTATATGCTAGCATTATATTTGCCATTTTCAAATTTTGATAGATATTCAGGTGTTAAATCACTTTTTTCAGCTACTTCCTCTTGTGTAAATTTTTTACTTTTTCTAATTTGTTTATACGTATTACCAATAATTTTATTTGCTTCTTTTAAATCCATGTGCTATCCTCCTAAAAAATTTATATTAAGTATAACAGCACTTTAAGAATAATTTAATGAACTAAATAATAAAAAATAACATTTAAATTAAACTATAATTAAATTAAATATTCCAACCTTTAATTTTACTTCGTTTTATGGCACCATACATATTAGCTCTTACATGAGGTATTTGTTTACTTAAGTCATATAACAACTGTTTTATATCTTCACGTTTAGATTTACCATCCATTGGACAAGCTTTTGGCATAATAGTAATATTGTTATTTTTTATAAAACTTCTTGTTTGTTTTTCGCTAATATATATTAATGGTCTTATTAAAGTCATTTTAGACCTATCCATATACGAAACAGGTGCAAAGGTAGAAATGCTGCCAGTATACAAAATATTCATAAGAAATGTTTCTAAAACATCATCTTCATTATGACCTAAAGCGATTTTATTGCATCCATGTTCAATTGCTGTTGTGTTTAAAATTCCGCGTCGCAGATTAGCGCAAAGAGAACAAGGATTTTTTTCTTTTCTAATGTCAAAAACTATTTCCTTTATATAGCTATCTACAACATATAATTCAACATCAATTTTTTGACAAAGGTCATATAATATGTTAACGTCAAAAAATTCAAATCCTGGATTGATAGATATTGCTATTAAGTCAAATTTCTTGGGATAAAATCTTTGCAAGTTTTTAAGGGCCATTAATAAAGTTATAGAATCTTTGCCGCCAGACAAAGCTACAGCTATTTTATCACCCTCATCTATCATATGAAATTCTTCGATTGCTTTTCTCATTGAACCTAATATTTTTTGCATAATAAAATCCTTTCTTAACTCTTGTTATTATACCGAAAAAATGGATAAAATTCAATAGTTTTCAATTTCATGATAATATGAGTTAAATAATCTGGGGAAAAAATAAAAAGATTTTAAATAAACATAGAAA
>OLGD01004123.1_pt1 | contig 12474 bp, 10 predicted proteins | sample 1605311 | NCBI WGS metagenome assembly OLGD01 (sample SAMEA3888917, study PRJEB22519) | human gut metagenome | biome: human gut; feature: human-associated habitat; material: faeces | place: Denmark | collected 2010 | reverse complement strand
CACCGTGGAATCCTTCTGTATGGAGGTGATCCTGGCCATGGGCTGCCCCACCATCGCCGAATTTTCCAACATGCTGCAGATCTCTACCCCCAACGCGGCCTACAAGATCAACAGCCTGGTCCAGAAGGGGTATGTAGAAAAGCGGCAGTCCCAGGAGGATAAGCGGGAGTACCACCTGGTGGCGACCCAGAAGTATCTGGATTATTACAACATCAGCTATCATTATCTCAACACTGTCATGAGCCGTATCCGGGCCCGCTTTTCCCCGGAGGACGTGGCCAAGCTGGAGGGGATGCTGGAGATCATCTCCCGGGAGCTGATGCCCGAGGTGGATGAATAAAAATTCTCGCTTGACAAATGCACAGGGCGGTGTTATTTTGTCAGGGAGGAAACCTGTGACTGAGAAGAGTAGCCGGATATCAGGGCTTTCAGAGAGCGGTGCGTTTGCTGTGAGCGCCGCAGTTTCGGATGCCGGTGAATGGACTCAGGAGGGGAGCGAAGCTAACTCCCGGGTGTGCGCCCGTTACAGCGCCGCCGCGTGATGGCGCGGGCAGAGCCGGCGGGGGCAAGCCTCCGCAATTTGGGTGGCACCGCAGATCTTGTTTATCTGTCCCAAATGACCGTTATTGGTCATTTGGGACTTTTTTATTCTAAAAAGGAGGATAACACCATGTCCGAAGCGAAGATCCCGTACAAAATTTATCTCAGTGAAGAGGAGATGCCCAGGACGTGGTACAACGTCCGCGCCGATATGAAGAATAAGCCCGCCCCGCTGCGCAACCCCGCCACGGGCGAGGCCATGAAGTTCGAGGACCTGCAGCCCGTCTTCTGCGACGAGCTCATCCGCCAGGAGCTCGACAACGACACCCGCGAGATCCCCATACCGCAGGAGATACGCGACTTCTACAAGATGTACCGCCCCTCGCCCCTTGTTCGCGCCTACTGCCTCGAGGAGAAGCTGGGCACCCCGGCGCACATCTACTACAAGTTTGAGGGCAACAACACCTCCGGCTCGCACAAGCTCAACTCCGCCGTGGCCCAGGCGTATTACGCCAAGAATCAGGGCCTGCGCGGCGTCACCACCGAGACCGGCGCCGGACAGTGGGGCACCGCGCTCTCGATGGCCTGCGCCTATCTGGGCCTCGACTGCAAAGTCTACATGGTCAAGTGCTCGTATGAGCAAAAGCCCTTCCGCCGCGAGGTCATGCGGACCTACGGCGCGGACGTGACCCCCTCTCCCTCCCTGACCACCGAGGTAGGCCGGAAGCTTCTGGCGGAGTTCCCCGACACCACCGGCTCCCTGGGCTGCGCCATCAGTGAGGCCGTGGAGTGCGCCGTTTCCACACCCAACACCCGCTATGTGCTGGGCAGTGTGCTGAATCAGGTGCTGCTGCACCAGTCCGTCATCGGTCTGGAGACGAAGGCGGCGCTGGATAAATACGGCATCAAGCCGGACATCATTATCGGCTGCGCCGGCGGCGGCTCCAATCTGGGCGGCCTGATCTCCCCCTTCGTGGGCGAAATGCTCCGCGGTGAGGCAGACTATAAGATCATCGCCGTGGAGCCGGCCTCCTGCCCCAGCCTGACCCGTGGCGTGTTCAAATACGACTTCTGCGACACCGGCAAGATCTGCCCCATGGCCAAGATGTACACCCTGGGCAACGGCTTTATCCCCTCCGCCAACCACGCCGGCGGCCTGCGGTATCACGGCATGAGCAGCATCGTCAGCCAGCTGTACCACGACGGCATGCTGGAAGCTCGCAGCGTGGAGCAGACCGCCGTGTTCGAGGCGGCGGAGCTGTTCGCCCGCTGCGAGGGCATCCTGCCCGCGCCGGAAAGCAGCCACGCCATCCGCGCGGCCATTGACGAGGCGGTGAAGTGCAAGGAGAACAACGAGGCCAAGAACATCGTCATCGGCCTGACCGGCACCGGCTACTTCGACATGGTGGCCTACGGCAAGTACAACGATGGCGAGATGAGCGACGTCATCCCCACGGACGAGGACCTGCAGCGGGGCTTCGCCACCATTCCCAGTTTCCCCGGCAACGAGTAAGCACATAGGAATACAGGAAAAAGACCGCCTTTCGGCGGTCTTTCTTATCTGCAGCAGGCGAATTTTCCTCCGGTACTTGACAAACTGCCCGGTTTTGCTATAATAGTCAGGTATCTTGTCCGCGAGCGTGCTGGAATCGGCAGACAGGCAAGCTTGAGGTGCTTGTGTCCGTAAGGTCGTGTGGGTTCAAGTCCCATCGCTCGCACCAAAAAAGAAGAGACACACGTTCGTGTGTCTCTTCTTTTTTGGTGTGGCACTTTTGCTGTGCAAAAGTGGTCGCCTGCGGGCGGATGACTGAACGCGAGTGGGGAAACCCGCAAAGGTTTCCCCCTCACACTCCCCCTTCCTTGCGGTATGTGGAAGTACGGACAACAAAACCTGTGGGCAGTCACAGAAAAGCCACCCTAAAGGGTGGCTTTTCTTTTTGGCGCGGGCGATAGGGACAGCGTATTTGACAATGGCGGCAGTTCCCTGTACAATGGCAGAAAATACCGCGAGGGAGGGCTATCATGGAATTCTGGAAGATGAACGGGGCAGGCAATGATTTTATCGTGGTGGACGACCGTCGGAACGCCATCCCCGAGAACAGGTGGCCGGAGATCGTCCGCGTCCTGTGTGAGAGGCATATGTCCATCGGCGCAGACGGCTTCATGGTGGTGAAGCCCCCCACCTGTGGCGGCGACTACAAAATGCTGTTCTTCAACTCCGACGGCTCCATGGGTGAGATGTGCGGCAACGGCGCGCGGTGCATCTGCCGCTACGGCTATGAAAACGGCCTAGCCGGTGAGACGCAGCGGGTAGAGACCACCGCCGGTCTTGTGACGGGCTGGCGAATGGGCAAACGGCTCTACCGCATACGGCTCAACGATCCCTGCCATCTGCGGCTGGACGGCAGGTTGGAGGTGGACGGCATCACCTATGACTGCGCCTATGTGGAGCTGGGCGACCCCGGCATCCCCCACGCGGCGGTACCCATCGCCGGCTTGAGAGACTATGACGCGGCGGCGCTGCTCCGGCTGGGCCGGACCCTGCGGCACTATCCGGATTTCCCCAAGGGCGCCAACGTGAACTTTTATGAGATCATCGGCCCGGACCATGTGTACGAGCGCACCTATGAGCGCGGGGTGGAGGATTTCACCTACGCCTGCGGCACAGGCACCGGCTCCGTGGTGACGGTGCTGACGCTGCTGGGAAAGGTCTCCGGCAAACACGTCCGGGTGGACATGACCGGCGGCACGCTGTATGTGGACGCGGAACGGAACGCGGCCGGCCGCGTCACCGACCTGTATCTGACCGGCCCCACCAACGTGGTCTGCAAGGGCGAGATCACCGACGAAAATCTGGTCCTGTAAAAAAGAGCCGTCCCCCATGGGGACGGCTCCTTCATCGTATCAGTCCGCCGCGGACAGGTGCAGATGCTCGCCGCGCTGGTCCATAGGGATATACGCCTCGTGGGTGGTGACGGCACGGTAGGCCGGGCGCATGATCCGGTGGCAGGTGACCACCTCCTCGATGCGGTTGGCGCACCAGCCGGCAATACGGGCGGAGGCGAACAGCGGCGTGAACACCTCCTCAGGGATGCCCAGCATGGCATACACCAGGCCGGAGTACATATCCACATTGGCACACATGGGCGTGTCGCTGTGCTTGCGTTCCATGACCATGGGCAGGCCCAGCTCCTCCACCTTCTGCAGCAGGGCGAAGTCGTCGGCGTAGCCCTTCAGCTCCGCCATGCGCTGGGCGTACTTCTTCAGCAGCACGGCGCGGGGATCAGACATGGTGTACACCGCGTGGCCCAGGCCGTAGATCTTGCCGGACCGATCGCCCGCCTGGCCGTCCAGCAGCTTGTTCAAGTAGTCCTTGATGGAGCCGTCGTCGTGGGGATCCACATTCTCCTTGATATAGCGGAACATCTCCATGACCTTGGCGTTGGCGCCGCCGTGGAGGGGCCCCTTCAGGGAGCCGACAGCCCCGGCAATGGCGCTGTAAGTGTCCGTGCCGCTGGAGGACATGGCGCGGCAGACGAAGGTGGAGTTGTTGCCGCCGCCGTGCTCCGCGTGGACCATCAGCATCATGTCCAGCAGATGGGCCTCTTCATCGGTGTAGCTCTTGTCCGGGCGCATCATGCGGAGGAAGTTCTCCGCCGTGGACAGCTCCGGCACCGGGAAATGGATATGCAGGGAGTCGCCGTGGAAGTAGTGGCGCTGCACCGCGTAGGCATTGGCCACAATGGACGGGAAATAGCCAACGAGCTTGACGGACTGCAGCAGCATATTGTCGATGGAGGTGTTGTCCGGGTCCGGATCGTAGGAATACAGGCTCAGCACGCTGCGGGCCAGTTCGTTCATGATATTGTGGCTGGGGTGCCGCATGATCATGCCCTCGGTAAAGCCCTCGGGCAGCTTGCGGGCCTGGTTCATGATCTTGTCGAAGTAGGCCAACTCGCTCTTGGAGGGCAGATAACCCATCAGCAGCAGGTAGGCTACCTCCTCGAAGCCGAAGGTGCCGGCCTTGCGGTGGGCCTCCACGATGTCGGTGAGCTCGATGCCGCGGTAGTACAGCTTGCCGGGGGCGGGAACACGCTGACCGTCCTGCATCAGATAGCCCTGAACACTGCCCACCTTGGACACACCCACCAAAACGCCCGTGCCATCGTTATTCCGCAGGCCCAGCTTTATATCGCCCCGGTAGTGATCCGGGCTGATGGCGTACTGCTCCTGGATGCTGCGGCTCAGAGGATTGGTATACTGTTTTAAAATCGTGGTGTCTTTCTCGGTCATATCGGTTTCTCCTTTCGCCGCAGGGCGGTACGTTGTTTCATGGGTGATTATACGTCCGCCGCCTTCATTTTGCAAGAGCAAAATTTCAAAATTTCAAAATTTTTTATTTTAACGCAAATTTACCCGTCAGTATTCAAGTTTTTTGCAAAGCGAAAATCTCGAACTTGCAATTTTCTTGATTTTCCTCTTGCATTTTTCCATCATCGTGCTATACTGACTACATTATTGCACGGGCCGCCTGTGCCCGACACTCTGATTTCCCGAAAGGGGTGCTATCCTATGATCAAGCTGCACGATCTTCCCGTCCTCTGGACCGGCGGCGCCGTCCGTGAGGCCACACCCGCCATGGCGGCAGCCCGGGAGAAGACCATGGCCTGCCGCATCCTCCGCGCCCACAACACCGGCAGCGGCGACGGCCTGCTGCACCTGACGTTCGACAGTCTCATCTCCCACGATATCACCTATGTGGGCGTCATCCAGACCGCCAAGGCCAGCGGTCTGACGGAGTTCCCGGTGCCCTATGTGCTCACCAACTGTCACAACAGCCTGTGCGCCGTGGGCGGCACCATCAATGCCGACGACCATGCCTTCGGCCTGTCGGCGGCGGTAAAATACGGCGGCGACTATGTGCCCGCCAACCAGGCGGTCATCCACCAGTATGCCCGGGAAATGCTGGCCGGCTGCGGCAAAATGGTTCTCGGTTCCGACAGCCACACCCGCTACGGCGCGCTGGGCACCCTGGGCGTAGGCGAGGGCGGCGGCGAGATCGTCAAGCAGCTGCTGCGGAACACCTACGACCTGGCAGCGCCCCAGGTGATCCTGGTGCACGTCACCGGCAGGCCCCGCCACGGCGTGGGGCCGCATGACGTGGCCATCGCCCTGTGCGGCGCGGTGTATAAAAACGGCTTTGTGAAAAACAAGGTGCTGGAGTTTGTGGGGGATGGCATCGGCCATCTCAGCATGGACTACCGCATCGGCATCGACGTCATGACCACCGAAACGGCCTGCCTGACCTCCATCTGGGAGACGGACGGCGCCGTGCGGGACTATCTGGCGCTGCACGGCCGGGCGGGGGACTATGCACCCCTGCATCCCGAGGACGGCGCGTACTACGACGGACTGATCGAACTGGATCTCTCCGCCATCGAGCCCATGGCCGCCCTGCCCTTCCACCCCTCCGAGGCGGTGACGCTGCGGGAACTGATCGCCGACCCCGGCGACATCCTGCGTGAGGTAGAGAAGCGGGCCGCCGACCAGTTCGACAGCAAGGTGCAGCTGCATCTCACCGACAAGGTAAAGGGCGGCAAGCTCCATGTAGAGCAGGGCGTTATCGCCGGATGTGCCGGCGGCCTGTATGACAACATCGCCGAGGCGGCTGCCATTCTGGACGGCTGCGATGTGGGCAGCGGGAATTTTGACTTCTCCGTGTATCCCCCCTCCGTCCCCGTGGAGCTGGAGCTGGTGGAAAACGGCGTGTCCGCCCGGCTGCTGCGCGCCGGCGCGGTGTGCAAGCCCTGTTTCTGCGGCCCCTGCTTCGGCGCGGGCGATGTGCCCGCCAATGACGCCCTGTCCATCCGCCACACCACCCGGAATTTCCCCAACCGCGAGGGCTCCAAGCCCGGCGACGGCCAGCTGTCCGGCGTGATCCTCATGGACGCCCGTTCCATTGCCGCCACCGCGCGGAACCACGGTGTGCTCACCTCTGCGGCGGATGTGGACTACGACGCTCCCTCTCCCGCGGAGCGCCGGTTCGACGCCTCCGTGTACGACAAGCGGGTCTACCGCGGCTTCGGCCACCCCCAGCCGGACACCCCGCTGCAATACGGTCCCAACATCGCCGAATGGCCCGCCATCCCCGCCCTATCCGATGATCTTCTCCTACAGGTGGCCTCCGTTCTGCGGGATGAGGTCACCACCACAGACGAGCTCATCCCCTCCGGCGAGACGTCCTCCTACCGTTCCAACCCCATGAAGCTGGCGCAGTTCACCCTGTCCCGCCGCGACCCGGACTACGTTCCCCGGGCCAAGGCCGCGGCGGCGCTGGAAAGCGCCCGGGCCGCAGGCGGGATACCGGCGGCGCTGGCAGATACGCTGCACGCATTGGGGCTGGATACACACAGCCTCTCCCGGCTGCACATCGGCTCCGTTATCTTTGCCAACAAACCCGGCGACGGCTCTGCCCGGGAGCAGGCGGCCTCCTGTCAGCGGGTGCTGGGCGGCAGCGCCAACATCTGCTACGAATTCGCCACCAAGCGCTATCGCTCCAACTGCGTCAACTGGGGCCTGCTGCCTTTTACCCTGGCGGCGGACGACAGCTTTGACGGCGCACCCGGCGACTTTATCTACGTCCCGGAGGTGCGGGAGAAGGTGGCCCGGGGCGACGAGGAATTCCCCGCGGTACTGCTGCATGACGGCAGGAAAACGGACCTCCTCCTCTATCTGAAAAACACCAACGCGGAGGAGCGCGAGCTGCTGCTGCGCGGGTGCCTCATCAACTATTACGCGGCAAAGGCGGTGAACTGAATGGAAAAGATCAAAATGCCTGTCCCCATCGCCGAACTGGACGGCGATGAGATGACCCATGTGCTGTGGGGCATGATAAAGGACACACTTATTAAGCCCTTCGTGGACCTGAACACCGAATACTACGACCTGTCCCTGCCCCACCGGGAGGAGACGGCAGATGCCGTCACCGCACAGGCAGCGGAGGCCATCAAGCGCCTGAAGATCGGCGTGAAGTGCGCCACCATCACCCCCAACCTGCAACGCCAGGAGGAGTACGGCCTGACCCAGCTGTGGAAGTCCCCCAACGCCACCATCCGGGCGGCGCTGGACGGCACCGTGTTCCGCGCACCCATCCTGCTGAAGCGGGTCAAGCCTGTGGTGACCTGCTGGGAGAAGCCCGTCACCATCGCCCGCCACGCCTACGGCGACCTGTACAAGGCGGTGGAATACCGCGTACCCGGTGCCGGAAAGGCGGAGCTGGTGTTCACCGATGAAAGCGGCCGGGAGTTGAGCCGCCAGACGGTATTCGACTTCAAGGGCCCCGGCGTGGTGCAGGCCATGCACAACCGGGACGCCTCCATTCTCTCCTTCGCCCGCTGCTGCTTCACCTATGCCCTGTCCGTGGGACAGGACGTGTGGTTCGGCGCAAAGGACACCATCTCCAAGGACTATGACCAGACCTTCAAGCTGCTGTTCCAGAAGGTCTATGACGAGGAGTACAAGGCCGCCTTTGAACAGGCGGGACTTCACTACCGCTATGCGCTCATCGACGATATCGCGGCCAAGGTCCTCCGCAGCAAGGGCGGCATCGTCTGGGCCTGCAAGAACTACGACGGCGACGTGATGAGCGATCTGGTCGCTGCGGCCTCCGGCTCCCTGCCCATGATGACCAGCGTGCTGGTGTCTCCGGACGGCTGCTTCGAGTATGAGGCCGCCCACGGCACCGTCACCGACCACTTCTACCGCTGGCGGAAGGGTGAAAAGGTATCCACCAACCCCCTGGCCACCATGTTCGCCTGGGCCGGCGCCCTGCGGAAGCGGGGTGAGCTGGACGGCAACGCCGACCTGGTGCGCTTTGCCGGCTGCCTGGAGCAGGCGGGGCTGGATATATTCGAGGCCGGGCACTTTACCGAGGACCTGACCATGCTGTGCGCCCCATCGGAATACACCGACAAGCCGGACAACGACACGCTGCTGAGTCTGATCCGTGCGCGGCTGGAAGCGTTGCTGACAGAGTAACATGACTGTGCCGCGGACATGACGTCCGCGGCACTTTTCCCTCCGGTCATATTGACATATCCCCTACACATCTGTATAATAAAACATAACCAAAAATACAGGGAGGTTCTATCACAGGATGGACACAGCCGGCAGCGACTCTTGCCCTGAACGAGATCAGAACAACAGAGAATGACGTGAGACATGACCTGTGCGCGAGGCACACAGGCCGTGTCTTTTGCGCTTTTTACATCGCGCAAAAAGCGAGAGGAGGCGCTCCGCAAAAGCAGCGGAGCCCGGGAAAGGAGACAAAATTTGGATACCTCAATAGGTTGGTTATTGCTTTTACAGGTGGTGCTTATCGCCCTGAACGCCGTGTTCGCCTGCGCGGAGATCGCCGTACTTTCGGTAAACGAGGTAAAGCTGAACAAAATGGTGTCGGAGGGCAACCGGAAGGCCAAGCGACTCAGCCGGCTGACGGCCCAGCCGGCCAGGTTCCTGGCCACTATTCAAGTGGCCATCACCCTGGCGGGCTTTCTGGGCAGCGCCTTCGCGGCGGAGAATTTCTCCGATCCGCTGGTGGACTGGCTGGTGGGGCTGGGCGTAACGATCCCGCCCGCCACGCTGAACACCCTCGCCGTGATCCTGATCACGCTGATCCTGTCCTTCTTCACGCTGGTGTTCGGCGAGCTGGTGCCCAAGCGGATCGCCATGAAGCAGTCGGAGAAGGTAGCGCTGAACATCTCCGGGCTCATCACTGTCATCTCCAAGCTGTTCGCGCCCATCGTGTGGCTGCTGAGCGCGTCTACCAACGGCATACTGCGGCTGCTGGGCATTGATCCCAACGAGGCCGAGGAGCAGGTGGGCGAGGAGGACATCCGCATGATGGTGGACGCCAGCAGCGAGCACGGCGGCATCGACCATGAGGAAAAGGAGTTCATCCAGAATGTCTTTGAGTTTGACGACCTGACCGCCGAGGAGATCGCCACCCACCGCACGGACGTGGATCTGCTGTGGCTGGACGACAGCATGGACGATTGGGCCGAGACGATCCACAACACGCGGCACACCCGCTACCCCGTGTGCGAGGACAGTGCGGACAATGTGGTGGGCATTCTGAACGCCAAGGAGTACTTCCGCCTGGCGGATAAAAGCCGGGAGAGCGTAATGGCCGGCGCCGTCCGCACGCCGTACTTCGTACCGGAGACCATTAAGGCCGACGCCCTGTTCCGCAACATGAAGCGTACCGGCAATCCCCTGGCCGTGGTGCTGGACGAGTACGGCGGCATGGTGGGCATCGTGACGCTGAACGACCTGGTTGAGGAGCTGGTGGGCGACCTGGGCAGCGACGACAGCAACATCCCGGACGATGATGAGCCCCGCATCGAAAAGCGGGAGGATGGCTCCCTGGTCATCACCGGCAACGTAGAGCTGGACGATCTGGAGGACGCACTTGGCATCGAGCTGGACCAGGAGGAGCATGACACCCTGACCGGCCTGGTGTTCGACGCGCTGGGCATGATACCCGACGACGGCCCGCAGGACATTACGCTGGAGGCTGAGGGGATGCGGATCCATGTGACCTCCATTCTGGACCATCAGGTGAATGCGGCGGAGGTAACGCTGCTGCCTCAAACAGAGGACGCGGACGAGGCGAAAGAATAAAAAAGCAAAAAGGAGCACCCGGCCGGGTGCTCCTTTTTTATCACAGCTTACTCGCCCATATACAGGTGGAAATACAGGCCATTCATGCCGATGCCGTCCAGCATGGCGATCATAACCGGGCCGTCCTCCTGCTCAATGAAACCGCCGGCATACTGGATATTGTTGCTGAACAGGCCCATAATATATACCTCCTGTACCAGCGTCCGCTGCACGGCCGCCGATCACATGATCGCAGTCAGTTGGCCTTGTGCTCCTGCTTGTGCTCCTGCTTAGGCTCCTGCTTGGCCGGGCCGGAGAACGCCTTGATCTCCACGCCGCCGCGGATGACCGCGCCCTTGACCACCGCCAGCGTGCCCGTCACCAGGCCGCCGCTGATCTGCGCCTTCTCCTCCAGGGTAGTGCCGCCGGTGATCTCCAGATCGCCGTTGACCTTACCGGCGCACAGCAGCTCCTTGGCGTTGATGTTACCCGTCACCTGAGAATCCTCGCTGACGGTAACGGTGCCCGTGACCTTTACATCACCGGTCAGCGTACAGCCGATGAGGTTCAGGCTGCCGGCGGTGATATTGCTCTGGATGACCGAGCGCAGCGTCACCGTGCCGGTGGTAATGATCTCGCCCTTGAATGCCCCGGCGATCTCCACATCGCCGTCAGAGCGCAGTGTGCCCTCCAGTGAAGTACCCGCAGCCAGATAGCTGGCGGCCTTGGCCTTCACCACAGGCTGTACCGGTGCCTGCACCGGCGCGGTCTTTACCGGCTCCGGCTTTGCGACAGGCTTTTTGCCGCCGGCGGCCAGCACCTTGTCATCCTCGCTGCCCACGCCGAACAGTTCAAACATCGTCCGTTTCATTTCATCACGCATAACAATACCCTCCCAATGGTTTTTGTTGCTTCTCTTTCCTGTTCATCTATATATGTACCCGGCCGGGTACCTTCGCGGCCTCCTCATAGTGGAAGCCCATCAGCCGCCCGGGAATATAGATCCATGGCCGATGCAGTGTCTCGTTATAGTTGCCGGCGGCCTGCCGGTAAATGCTCTCGCTGCGCCGCAGGACCTCCGCCACATCAGCATTGCCCGCAGCCTCTGCCGCCCGCTTTTCAAAAGCGGCCAGCTGGCACCGGGCGCTCTCTACCATGCTCCGGTGCTGACGCAGCAGACGGCGGACCTCCCAGAACCACAGGACGACAAGCGCTGAAGTGCTGGCGATCGCCACGAGCCAGATGATCCATTTCATACGCAAACGCCCCCTTCCGCAGGGCACAGTGGTCCCTGTGAAGGACATCGTACCAGATGTGGAGGAGTTTGGGGATGTATATGCCGCGAAATGCGTACACACGCCCGTGAAATGCAAAATTTGCGGTGACAATTCCATTTTCTTATGATAAAATAAAGCCGCGTGAAGCACAAGAAAAGCACAAGGAGGCGGCGCCATGTATATCGCAGCATGTGATGATCAGATCGAGGAACTGGAAAAGCTCACGGCGCTTTTGCAGGCCTGGCAGTCCGACCGGCGCTCCGATGTCCGCTTTCAGACCTTCCGCAGCGGCGGCCAGCTGCTGGACGCTGCCCGCGCCGAGCGCTTCACCCTGTATCTGCTGGACGTGCTGATGCCCGGCATGACCGGCATGGACGCCGCACGGGAGATCCGTTCCTTCGACGCGGCGGCGGATATTATCTTTCTCACCACCTCTCCCGGCTTCGCCTACGAAAGCTACGGCGTCCGGGCGGCGGAGTATCTGCTCAAGCCCATCAATGCCAAGCTGCTCTATCCGGTGCTGGACAAGCTGTATCTGCGGGATCAGAAGCCGCAGGACGGCCTGACCGTCAAATCCAACGGTATGCTGGTGCGTCTGCCCTTTTCCCAGCTGAGCTATGTGGAGGTCAACGGCAAACACCTGTTCTTCAACATGGCCGACGGCACTGTCTATGAGGTGGCGGCCTCCATGCGCGAGTACGAGGGTGCGCTGCTGGCCCGCCCGGAGTTTATGCGGGTCCACCGGTCCTACATCGTCAATATGCTCCAGGCCAAAAAACTCTCCCCCGCCGGGGTCATCACCTTCAGCGGCCATAACGTGCCCGTGTCCCGCCTGCTGTACGGCCAGCTGCAAAAGGACTATCTGGCCCTGCTGTTTTCCGGGAGGGACGCATAATATGTTTGATTTATCTATGCAGTCCGCGCTGGATATATTCTGCTATGTGCTGGTGCTGATCTATGGACTGATGCTCAGCGCGGATATCTCCACCGGCGGCTA
>OLGD01004120.1_pt1 | contig 12485 bp, 15 predicted proteins | sample 1605311 | NCBI WGS metagenome assembly OLGD01 (sample SAMEA3888917, study PRJEB22519) | human gut metagenome | biome: human gut; feature: human-associated habitat; material: faeces | place: Denmark | collected 2010 | reverse complement strand
AAAGTTTAAAAACAATAATAGAAAATGAAACAAGTAATAATATCTATGGAGGAGAAGCAATAAATAACTACTTACAATATCCAGAAGATACAGATACAACAAAAAACATTTGGAGAGTAATAGGTTATTATGATTCAGTTGATGGAATAAAAATAATTGCTAACCCAGTTAAAGAAACAAGTACAACTAATATAAGTACAGAACTAACAACATTTTATAACACATTAACTAAGAAAAGTGATTATGTATTAGAAACAAATAAATTTAGTTGTACAGGATTAAACTGTACAACTAGTACTTATTCAAATATTGGATTATTAAATACAAGTGAATACTCATACATTGGAGGAATAAACTCATACTTAAATGAAAATAATTATTATGTAATGGATGGTACAACTATTAAAAACATAACAAGTGGAAATATTACAGAAGCAAGTACTACAAGTAACTTAAGACCAGTAATATATTTACAAAGTGATGTAAAAGTAAAAGGGTCTGGTACAATAACAAATCCATATAAACTAAGTGAAAAAGGAGATGTAGTATTTGCAAGTGCAACACTAAATGGAACTTCTATTAGTTTTCCAAAAGAAAGTGACCCATACATTCCTAAAACTGTAACATGTACAAATGGGTCAGTAGGAGAATGGAATACAGAAAAACAAAAAATAATACTAACAACAGTAAACTTACCAACAAGTTGTGTAGTAGATTTTACTGAAGGATATACAGTAACATTAAATGTTATAAATGGATCAACTTCTCCAGTTAGTAAAGTAGTTGGAAGATATGGTGTAACATCATTTAATGTAACACCAAATGATGGTTATAAACTAGAATTAGAAAGTGACACTTGTAATGGAACACTAAATGGAAACACTTATACAATATCAAATATTAAAGAAAGTAAATCATGTACTATAACATTTAAGAAAAATGGAACTTTGTTATCTAATTTAATAAAGTCATATGAATCTACTCATACAAATGGAGTATATAATGAAAACGGATATAGATATGAAGGAACAGATCCAAATAATTATATACAAATGGAGAAAACAGATGGAACAAAGGAGCTTTGGAGAATAATAGGATTGTTTCCTGATGGAGAAAATAAAGAAGATGTAATAAGAGTAAGAAAAGTAGGGTATGAAAGTGCTGCTTATGACTCAAACCAAACAAACCACTGGCCAAATACAACACTGTATGCAACAATATCTAGTACATATTCACTAACAAACTACAAAAACGCAGTTAACTATAAAATGTATTTAGGAACATCAAGTTCATTTACATCACTAACATCAGAGGGATGGTATAAAGCAGAAAGAGGAAGTACGCCAGGTAAAACATCAAGTACAAGCTATAATAGGACAATAACATTTACAGGAAGTGTAGGACTAATGTATCCAAGCGACTACGGGTACGGGGTACTAGCAAGTGACTGTGCAAGAACCATCAAGGCATATAATTATTTTGGGACAGCAGCATGTTATAAAAACAACTGGTTATATCAAGGAAGTTCAACTTCTCAATTGTTAATAACCCCAGATTCATCTAGTGCTTATTTTGCGTTTCTTGTTAAGACTAACGGGTATGTTGGCTACTACTCTGGCGACAATGTCACTAACTCCGGATTTTTCAGTCCAGTCATGGCTCTAAAGTCTGATGTAAAAGTAACAGGTTCTGGCACACAAAGTGATCCATATGTGATGAATTAAAAAAGGCGAAGTAGTAATACTTCGCTTATATCATATAGAGGTTAGAATCAGTTTCCTCTATTATACCTGTGTTTGATTCTAACTTTCTAAGTCTTTGGTCTAATCTTCTAATTTGTCTTTCTATTTTAGTGATTCTTTCATCATACTCATCAACATATCCACCTTTATTATAATTGTTTTGCACTTGATTATTTGGAATAGACCCCATAACATTTGGTCCATATGCTTGATAATTTTGATTTATGCTGTAACCTTGAGGTGGAGTATAAATCATATTTGGTTCTTGAAAACCACCTGCTTGATAATTAGAATAAAACATGTCTCTATTTGGTTTCATAAAAGTTTCCCCCTTAACTACAAATATTATATGACAAATAAAGATAAATTGTGTATAATTGTATAAGAGGAGTTGTGTTATGAGATTAAAACATATAAAGGGTTCTGAAGAAAAAGTAAGTCTTAGTAAAGTAGTTATTAAAAATCCTGAACAATATAAAGGAAAATGGAAGAGTGTTTTTAATAATAAAAATAAGATTTATTTGGAAATTGGTATGGGAAAAGGTTCTTTTCTAATTGAACATGCTAGAAGAAATAAAAACGTTAATTATATAGGATTTGAAAAGTATCCTAGTGTTCTTTTAAATGCTCTTGAAACTATAGAAAATGAAAAACTTACTAATATTAAAATAATATGTGCTGATGCTTATAAAGTAGATGAAATATTTTATAAAGAAATTAGTAAATTATACTTAAACTTTTCTGACCCATGGCCAAAAAAGAGACACATTAAAAGAAGATTAACAAGTGATGTATTTTTAAAAAAATATAATTCAATATTTAAGGGACTTAAAGTGATTGAACAAAAAACAGATAATGATGAATTATTTAATTTTAGTTTAGAAAGTTATAAACTAAATCATTATATAGTAGTTAAAAAGAATACTAACTATTTTGATGATATAAGAACAGAATATGAAAATAAGTTTATAAGTAAAGGTAAAAATATAAATTATGTAAAAGTTATTAAAATATAGTGTAAACTACTGTAAATTAATTTTACAAAAAAAGACACTACCAATTTTATGTAATTTTTGTTATAATAGGAGTAGAAATGAGTGTGATGTTATGAAAAAGATTTTAATTTTGTTATCAGTTTTTATAATATCAGGTTGTTCACTTCAAAATAATAGTAGTGATTTAACAAATGTTAAAGAAGATATTAATGATATAATTACTAATAAGAGTAAATATACAAACACTAGTGGAATAGGATTTAAATACTATAAACCAAGGGATTTCTCATTATTAGAAGATAAAGATTTTAATCATGTATTACTTAATAATGGAAATAAATATTACTTAAATATAGATATAAATGCATATAATAGTAAATTTAAGTCAGAATATCAAATAGATCCACTTTTATACTATAGTGATACTATTAGTAATGGAGATATATTTGGATATATTGAAGTAAGAAAAGGAAAAAATAGTTACTTTTACTTAAAAATGTTGTATAATTATAGTTGTATAGAAGTAAGTGTAAAAGAAAATGAATTAAATAGTGCAATTAATTCTTCTATGATAATATTATCTTCTATGAGATATAACGATAATGTTATAGCATCTTTTATAAGTAATAAGAATACTGCTGGTAAAGAAAATACTTATGAAATTAAAAAACCAAATAACAAGAAAGATGATAGAAATATTTTAGATGTATATGAGTATGACTCTTATACTGAGTAAGGAGAGTGTATTATGGGATTATTTGGAAAAATTAAAAATATATTCTATGATGAAGAAATTATAGAAGTACCTGAAGAAACTGTTAAGAAAGAAGAAAGACCTAAAATTGAAGAAGTTAAAAGTATTAGAAGAGAAGAAGTTATTTCTAGACCTAAAGAAGAAGTAAAACCAGTTACTCCTATATATACTGAGCGTGAGTTATTTAAGACACAACCGGTTAATACTTTTAAATTTCCTATGGTTGATGAAGAAGATGAAATTAAACCTACTAGAACAAGTAGAAGTATGTCTTATGAAGAACCTAAAAGAAGAGAAAAAGAGACACCTAGAGAAAACAAGTATGCTGATTTATTTAAAAATAAGACTAATACTAAAGAACCTGAAAAGAAACCAGAAAGAATTTTTAAACCTAGCCCAGTTATAAGTCCAGTTTATGGCGTTCTTGATAAAAATTATACTAAAGAAGAAATAATTGAAAGACAAGAAAGCAATAAATCATTTAATAGGGTTACTGAACCAAAAGAAATGAATTATGATGCTGTTAGAAGAAAAGCATATGGTACTTTAGAAGATGAGTTAGAAAATACTTTAACAAAACTAAGTGAAAAAACTATTGAAACTGAAACTGATATAAAAAATGATACTAAGAGTATAGAAGACTTACTTAATGAAATAGAAGGTAACAAAAGCATGTCTATTGGAGAAATAGAAGAAAAGATTAAAGACAAGATGGAAGATGAAGAAGAAAGTAAAAATGTTAAAGAAGAAGACTATTTGAGTAAAATAAGTGAAGAAGCTTTTAGTAGTGAAGAAAGTGAAGAGGGTGTTAGTGATAAAACTTTAGAACATGACTTATTTAACTTAATAGACTCTATGTATGAAGAAAAGAAAGGAGAATAATTTATGGGACTAAGCGATGCATTACTAATTGTGCTATATATATCATTAATAGTATTTGTAATATCTTTAACTGTATTTGTCATAAAATTAATTGGTACTGTAAATAAGACTAACTATTTACTTGATAATTTAACTAAAAAAGCAGAAAGTTTAGATAAACTATTTGATATAATTGATTTTACTACTAATAAATTTAATCAAATTGGGAATACTATAGTAGGATACTTAATGGGAGCAGTTAGTAAAATATTTGGAAAAAAGGAAAGCGAGGAAGAAGATTATGAGTAAGAAAAGTGGAATGGGTAAATTTATTTTAGGAGCAGGATTAGGTGCAGGATTAGCACTTCTATTTGCGCCTCAAGAGGGAAGTAAAACACGTCGTGAATTAAAAATTAAATTTAACGAATTAGTTGAGAAGGCTAAGTTAATTGATACAGATGATGTTAAAGCTGATATTCTTCAAAGAGTGGAAGAATTAAGAATGCAAGTAAAAGATTTAGATAAAGAAAAAGCTTTAGAAATAGCTAAGAGTCAAGCTAAAAAAATAGAAAAGAAAGCTAATGAATTATATGAAGTTGCTAAAGAAAAAGGAACACCTGTAGTAGAAAAAGCTGTTAGTGAAGTTAAAGATTATGCACTTAAAGCTGCTAGAGAAGTAGTTAGTAAACTTGAAAGTGAAGAAGGAAGTAATAAAAAAGTTAATAAAAAGAAAACTGTTAAGAAACCTAGTTCAAATAAATAACTAGGTCTCTTATTTTTTTATGTGTTATTATTGAAAAATATAATAGATAATATTAAGAATAAAAATAATTCTTTAAATAATAAAGATAAAATAGTGAGTATGTTTTGTAAAGAAGGAAAATACAAGGATAATGTAACAATTAGTAATGTGCTTGATAATTATAGTTGTCCATTATATATAAGTTATATGATTGATACTTCAGGTGAAACACTTACTTCTAATAATATAAATGATCTAATTAAATTGAGTGATGGGCTTATTTTTGAAACATATTATTATTTTAATCATAATGATATAAGTAATGTATATGTATAAACTATTTTGTTAATAAATGTAGATATAAATTATTTTTTCCAATTACATTACTTGATTATTTAGAAGATAATATTCCAGAAAAAGAAAAGGATATTGTTAAAACAAAAAAGAAAAATAGGATGGTAAATAAAAGTAAAAAGGATAAGCTTGATGAATTAGAGAGTTTATATAAGGATGGAGTTATTACTGAAAGTGAATATAAAGAAAGTAGGAGTAATATATTAAGTAGTTAGTTTTTAACGTTAGTAAGTTTTTGATTGACAAAATCGAGGAAAAATGATATAATTTTCCTAGAAAAAGGAAATGAATATATATGAATAATTATGATAAAATTTTAGATTATGCTAGAAAAAATAATGGATATATTACTCAAAAAGAAGCAGAAATTATGGATATTAATAGTACTTTTTTATGTAATTTAGTAACCGATAAGAAATTAGAGAAAGTAGAAAGTGGAATTTACAAATTGCCTAAGTATCCTATTGATAACTTATATATTTTATCTAAAAGTAGTAAGAAAATGTGTTATTCACATGCTACTTCTTTGTATTTGCATAACATGTCTGAAAGAATTCCATTAGTTTATGATATTACTGTTCCATACAATTATAATGGTAAATTATTAAATAATAGCAATGTTTCTTTAAGATATGTTAAAGATGATATTTTTGAGTTAGGAATAATTGAAATTAAAACGATTAATGGTTTAAATGTCAAGTGTTATGATATTGAAAGAACAATTTGTGACATTATTAAAGATAAGAATAAAATGGATAAAGAAATTTATTCAAAGGCATTAAAAAATTATGCTAAAAGTAAAAATAAAAATATTTTAAAACTAATTAAATATGCTAAGAAAATGAATATTGAAAGTGAGGTGGTAGAATTAATGGAGGTATTATTATAGTGAATTCTGATAAATTAAATTATATTATAAAGAAAAAATCAAATGGAAATAACAATATTACACATCATTTACATCAAATGTTCTTTTTTGAATGTGTATTAAGAAGAATAGAAGTTAGTAAATACAAAAACAATATTATATTAAAGGGCGGAGTGTTACTTTCTTCTATAATAGGTGAAGATTTAAGAACAACTAAAGATATTGATACAACTTTAAAAAGTGTACCATTAAACAAAACTAATATACAAAATATATTTAATGAAATACTAGCTATAGATATTAATGATAATGTTTTATTTAAAATTGAAAATATTAAAGATATTAGAGATGAAGATGAATATGGTGGATTTAGAATAAATGTGAAAGGTGAATTTGATAAAATTAAAACTAATTTTTTCTTAGAAGTTACTACTGGTGATATAATAACTCCTAAAGAAATTATGTATAAATATAATTCTATATTTGATTCAGATGAAATTAAAATATTAGCATACAATATTGAAACTATAATTGCAGAAAAATTTGAAAGTATAGTTAGTAAAAATATAACTACTACAAGGGCAAAGGATTTTTATGACATTTATATGTTACTAAATAGTGATGCAAATATAAAAGATATAAATTTATTGTTAGCTATTAAAAATACATTTAATAAAAGAAATACTTTATTTGATATAAGGGAGTTTAAAGAAATAATTGAAATAATAAAAGAAAGTGATAAATTAAGAAAAGTATATAATGATTATCAATTAAAATTAGAGTATACACATAATGTTTCTTTTGAAGATACTGTTGATGCCTTAGAAAAAATAGTAAATATTTTGGAAAGAATGAATGTAAGTGTGTAATTTAATTTGAATACAAAATATTTTACAACTAGTTAAAAGTATGCTATAATTTAATTGTTAACTTATGATGAAGTTATTAGTAGTATTATTAATATTTTTTAGAGAGTTAGTGGTAGGTGTAAACTAACAATATAATAATATGAATTACAAACTTTTGAAGTTAATAGGTAACGCGTTATAGTTAAGAGTATAAATTAAGGTGGTACCACGGATTATTTCGTCCTTTAGGTATTACTTTTTTGTTTTGAAAGGGTGAAATTTATGACATTTTTTGAAGAATTAAAATGGAGAGGTATTATTAAAGATGTATCAAGTCCAGAATTAGAAAATCTTTTAAATAATGAAAGTTTAACTTTCTATTTGGGAACAGATCCAACGGCTGATAGTTTACATATTGGACATTATGCATCATTTGTAACAGCAAAGAGACTTATGTTACATGGGCATAAACCAATAATATTAGTAGGAGGAGCAACTGGTTTAATTGGAGATCCTCGTCCTACTGCTGAAAGGGAAATTATATCTAAAGAAACAGTTGAAAAAAATATTATAGGTCTAACTAAACAAGTTAAAATGCTATTAGATGAAAAGTGCGAAGTAGTTAATAATTATGACTGGACTAAAGATATTACTTTCTTAGATTTTTTAAGAGATATAGGTAAATATATAAATGTTAATTATATGCTTAATAAAGATATTATTTCTAGAAGATTAGATACTGGTATAACTTATGCTGAATTTTCTTATACATTGCTTCAAGGATATGATTTCTTACATTTATATAAAAATAAAAATTGTGTTTTACAAGCAGCAGGAAGTGACCAATGGGGTAATATTACAACTGGTATAGAACTAATAAGAAAAATCTTAGGGAAAGAAGCTTATGGATTTACTATGCCTTTAATACTTGATAAACAAGGAAAGAAGTTTGGTAAAAGTGAAGGTAATGCATTATGGCTTGATAAAGAAAAAACTAGTCCATATAAAATATATCAATATTTAATTAATAGTGATGATACTAAAGTAGAAGAATATTTAAAAGTATTTACTTTTTTAAGTAAAGAAGAAATAGAAAGTATTATGGAAGAACAAAATAAAGCTCCGGAATTAAGGTTGGCTCAGAAAACACTTGCTTTTGAAGTAGTAAAAGACTTACATGGAATAGAAGAAGCGCAGATTGCAAGACAAACAAGTATAGATATATTTAGTGGCAAAATGAATGATGAAATGCCTACTAAAAAGGTAAGTAGTAGTGAAATAAATATATTAGATTTACTTGTAAGTACAAATTTATCTCCTTCTAAGAGTGAAGCTAGAAGATTAGTTATTCAAGGTGGTATAAAAGTTAATAATGAAAAAGTAAGTGATCCAAATGCTTTAATTAAAATAGATAATACTATTGTTAGTAAAGGTAAAAAAACAATAATAAAAGTAGTAAAAATGTAAAACTCTTAATTTAGAGTTTTCTTTTTAATTATTTTAAAGTATAATTGAAATAGGTGATAATAGTGATAGAAAAGTTAGAAAATAAATTAAAAGATATAGGTGAATTATGTAAGTTAATACTTATATATTTAGGTATTCCTATGATTTTTGGAATATTTGCAAATAACAAAGTAATATCTAATCAAACATTAAGTTATTTAGCAAATATTATAATATGTATAGTATACATAATAATGTATTTTAATATGTTTAAAACTGAGTTTAAAGAGTACTTTAAAAACTTCTTTACTAATATTAAAACTAGTCTTAAATATTGGGGTATTGGTGTACTTGGAATGTATTTATCTAATTTAATTATAATATTTGGTGTATTTAATGGTAAAATGGCTACAAATGAAACATTGAATAGACAGGCTATAGTAGGTAATCCTATAATTGGTTTTATTTGTATAGTCTTAGTAGCACCTATAGTAGAAGAAATGATATTTAGATATGGTTTTAAAAAAGTAATAGGTAAAAACTTTATGTTTCCTATAATAAGTGGTCTTGTTTTTGGTAGTTTACATGTAGTGATACATAAAATGGCTACTCCTTTAGAATTACTTTATATAATACCTTATTCATCACTTGGACTTGCTTTTGGTTATTTATATAATAAAACAGATAATATATTTAGTACAATAGTAGCGCATGTTATGCATAATTATCTAAGTTATATGGTTATAATACTTTCTGCAAGTAGTTTATAGGTGTAGTTATGGAAAATGAAAAAAAGAGTATTAAAACTAAATTAATAAATATTTTTATAGTATTAGTAATAATAGTAATAAGTATTTTTATGTATGCAAAGTATTATGAAACTACTAAAATTATAGTTAATGATGAAAGAATAATTAGTGAAAAACTACCAAGTAATTTTAGTGGTGTTAAAGTAGTTTATTTTACTGATACATTAATTGGAAGTACTTTCAATGTAGAAGATGTTAATAATCTAGTTAATAATATAAATTCTTATAAACCTGATATTATATTATTTGGAGGTAACTTGTTAAATAAAAATGTTAAACTAGATAAGAAAATATTAACTAGTTTAACTAAATTAGACTCTACTCTAGGTAAGTATTTTGTAATGGGATACTTGGATAGTGAAGAAGTTAGTACATCTTTAGAAAGCATTGGTTTTAAAAAGTTGGATAATATAAGTGAATTAATATATAATGATAGTATTACTCCAATATGTTTATATGGAGTAAGCTCATATAATAATGGTAATTCTAAGTTAGATGAATTAACTAAATGTGAAGGACTTTATACTTTAGTATTTACTCATGAAGGAGATATACTTAGTAAAATAGAAAAAAATAAATATAACCTTTTTGTAGCAGGTAATAGTTTAGGAGGAGAAATAAATATTCCTTTCTATGGAGAATTATATAAATTTGAAGGTAGTAAAAAGTATTATAAAACTATTAAAAACGATAGTATTTATATAAGTAATGGGATAGGTACTATTAAAAGTTTTTTAAGATTTAATAATTATCCTAGTTTTACTCTTTTTAGATTAAAAAGTACAGTCACAAAATAAAACTCCTCATAAAATACTTTAGAGGTGAATTTATGTATAATAATTATTATCAAAGAGGTTTTTCTTATAAGAAAGATAACAGATTTGTACCATTTGCAGGGCCATTCTTATTAGGAGCACTTACTGGTGGAGTAGCAGTTGCTGCAGTAGGACCTAAACAATATCAATACTATTATCCACCAAGACCATACTATTATCCATATTATTATTAATTTAAAGGAAGAGTTATTTTACAGGTAGTACCTTTACCTAAAATACTATCATAACTAATTTCTCCTTTATGAGAAAGAATTATCTCTTTACTCAAACTTACTCCTAAACCAGTTCCATTTTCTTTAGTAGTAAAGAAAGGAACTAAAATATTATCTAAGGTATCTTTATCCATACCTGATCCATTATCTTTAACAAAGATATATAAATAATCTTTATCTTTAAAAATTGTAGTTGATACAAGTCCCATATTATTTGGACATGCTTCAACTGCATTTTTAATTACATTAATAAGCACTTGCTTAATTCTATTATAATCTATGTTTATTTCAATATTAGCTTCTATATTAAAATTATATTTTACATTCTTAGCATTAAAAAATGGAATTAGTACTTCTTTAATATCATCCATTAAATCATTAAAAATAACATTACTAGTATTAATTTTAATCTTAGTAAATTCCATAAAATCACTAAGTAAATTAAGACTTCTATTAACTTCACTTTTAATAATCTTAATATACTTAGTACTTTTTTCTTTATTATTAACATCAAACATACTTAAATATCCTTTAATTACTGCAAGAGGATTTTTAATTTCATGAGTAATTTTAAATAAATTAATTTTCATATTCTTATCTTTTTCAAATTCTTTTAAATTGGATTTACTGGTTTTTGAAGGATTACACATATAGCATCCTTTACAGTATTTGTTTGTTATAAAATAATACGGATCAATTTCAAAATCCCCATGAATAGGGCAAGTTACTATAACTTTTGTTAAATTATTATCTACTCTATCTGTTTTTTCATAAGAATAGACATTCCCATATCGTTTTATAGATTCAAAAATAAATCTTTTCGTATAATCTGTTTTATCAAAATACTTTTTCTCTATAATTTCCTCTATTTCTTTGTTTGTTAGTTGTTTTTTATTAGCGTTCTTCATATAGTTTATTAGCCACTTCCTGAAATATCACGAAAATCCAACTCTTTTCTCCAAAGTGAGAAGGCAAATCGGCCAAATTCGCCTTCCCTTATAAAACTATATGAAAAGAGTCTTCGATATTTCTTCGTTGACTTTTGTTCTATAGAGTCTACATTCAAAAACTCTATAGATTATGTTTTTATCATAAGACTTCAAAGCCTTACATATGTAAAAAGATTAATTCTCACTATTTCATGAGGATTAAACTTGCAAATTGCCAAAAAGATATACTGGTTCGTGAGAATAGGTATATCTTATTTTTTATTTATTTTAAAACCTTTTTTATTATCATATTCATTAAAATATTCAAATTTATGATTTACTTTGACTGCGTCTGAATTTTCAACATATCCTTCAGTATCATTATTTATAGAAGGATTATTTTCCCTATTTACTATTTCTTGGGAAGCTATTTCAATTGCAATCTATCTTTCTATTTCGCGCTTTATCTAAATCTTTATAACTAACTTGCTTTCCCTGAGGTAATTTCTTCTTTTTCTTACTAAATAATTTAAGTTTCATTTTAGTAAGACCTCCCCAAAAAGAATCTTCTTCAGGAGTTGTTAGAATTCCATCATCCTCAAATCCAAGCTTTTTATAGATATGTCTAGCATCAGGAGATTTTCCAGGAACTTCAAGTGTTAAGTATTTATAACCTTGAGATTTAGCAAATCTAATCAACTCTGTTAGAATAGCCTGAGAATATCCTTTACCTCTATAATCTTCATAAGTTTCAATCCACATTATATTTAATTCTTCTTTGGACTTTTCTATAAGATTTAATTCTGCTACTTTCTCAGAACCTAAGTAAATATCAAATGACGGTCTCTTATTACTCCATTCTCTAAGTCTCTTAATAAATTTTCCAAGAATATCTACAAAAGATTTAAATCTATTTATTGTGAGAGATTCTCCTGTTTTCTTACTTACAATTTTTATAGAATCTTGTAGAGTATCTAATTTACTAAATCTTTTTACTTTCATATTTATAATTTTATTTTATGTTGTGTGAGAGAGATTCGAACCCCGGGTACCTCGCAGTACAACGGTTTTCAAGACCGCCGCAATCGA
>OLGD01004119.1_pt1 | contig 12486 bp, 9 predicted proteins | sample 1605311 | NCBI WGS metagenome assembly OLGD01 (sample SAMEA3888917, study PRJEB22519) | human gut metagenome | biome: human gut; feature: human-associated habitat; material: faeces | place: Denmark | collected 2010 | reverse complement strand
CTTCTGGACATTATGCTTCCGGAGGAAGACGGACTGTCTATTTTAAAGAAAATCCGTATCCGTCCGGATGTGCGGAAACTTCCGGTGATCATGCTTACTGCAAAAGGAAGTGAGTTTGATACCGTGGTAGGTCTGGACAGCGGTGCAGATGATTACATTCCGAAGCCGTTCCGCATGATGGAGCTAATCTCCAGGGTACGTGCCCTTCTTCGGAGATCAGAGGACAATGGCGCAGAGGAGTATCGTATGGAAAATCTTTATGTATGTCCGGGAAGACATGAGGTAACTGTTGATCAGGAGCCTGTGAATCTGACACTGAAAGAATACGAGATGCTTTGTCTCCTTCTGAAAAACAGTGGTACGGTTCTTTCCAGAACACAGCTTTTAAATCAGATCTGGGGATATGAATTCGACGGGGAGAGCAGAACCGTAGATGTACATATCCGTACCCTTCGCCAGAAGCTTGGACCGGCAGGAGATCTGGTGGAAACCGTTCGTGGAGTGGGCTATAAGATCAGCGGAAAATGTGCATGAACAGCTGCTGAGAGTAATATGAAAGTAAAGAGCATTTCGACGGAAAAAGGCTTCGGCCCTTTTCTGGACGAAGTGCTTTTTTCATGCTATAATAGTTGAACCCCGGAGCTCTGAAAAACAGGCTCCAAAGAGTAAGAGGTGAAAGAAAAAAATATGAAATCATTAGTAATTGCGGAGAAGCCATCCGTTGCCAGAGACATTGCCAGAGTCCTCCACTGCAGTCAGAAGGGGAACGGAACCCTGGAAGGAAAAGACTATGTAGTGACCTGGGCCCTGGGACATCTGGTAACACTGGCAGATCCGGAAGAATACGATAAAAAATATACCAAATGGGAGCTTTCTACGCTCCCCATGATGCCGGAGAAAATGAAACTGGTGGTGATACGCCAGACCTCCAGGCAGTACAATGCGGTGAAAACCCAGCTTTACAGGAAAGATATTGGGGAGATCATCATTGCCACAGATGCCGGACGTGAGGGAGAACTGGTAGCAAGGTGGATCCTTGCAAAGGCAGACTGCCATAAGCCTATTAAGCGTCTGTGGATCTCGTCCGTAACGGACAAAGCGATCCGTGACGGCTTTGCCCACCTTAAAAACGGCCATGATTATGATGATCTTTACCGTGCGGCACAGGCCAGGGCGGAGGCGGACTGGCTGGTGGGAATGAACGGAACAAGAGCACTGACCTGTAAATACAATGCCCAGCTTTCCTGCGGACGTGTGCAGACCCCCACCCTTGCCATGATCGCAAGAAGAGAGCAGGAGATCCGGGAATTTAAGCCGGAGGATTATTACGGGATCACTCTGCAGGCGGGAAATGTACGCTGGACCTGGCGTGACGGAAAAAGCGGAAGCCTCCGCACCTTTAAGAAGGAGCGTGCCCAGGAGATAAAAAAGGAATGTGAGAAGCACAGTCTGATCATCAGAAAGACAGAAAAGAAAGAGAAAAAAGTTTATCCACCGCTGCTTTATGATCTGACCGAACTGCAGAGGGATGCGAACAAACGGTTTGGATTGTCTGCAAAGGAAACTCTGAATATTATGCAGCGTCTCTATGAAAATCATAAAGTACTTACATATCCAAGAACAGACTCCAGATATCTGACTTCGGATGTCGTCGGAACCTTATCCGAGCGTCTGGATGCCTGTGCGGTCGGTCCGTACCGGAAGATGGCACTGACAGTAAAAGCACAGCACCCGGAGACGAAAAAATGGTCTTTTGTGGACAATAAAAAAGTATCCGATCATCATGCTATCATCCCGACAGAACAGTTTGTGGATCTGACACATATGACAAATGAGGAACGAAAAATCTATGATCTTGTGGTGCGCCGCTTTTTAAGTGCGTTCTGTCCGCCGTGCAGATACGAAGAGACAGTTATTTATGCAGAGAGTGGAAGAGAACAGTTCGTTGCCAGAGGAAAAGTCATGATAGACGAAGGATTTCGTCAGGTACAGGAGATGAACTGTGAGGATGAGGATGAGTCCTCCCGTGATATGAAAGATCAGACCCTTCCGAAAATCAGTCAGGGTATGGAGTTTAAACAGGTGCAGGTGGATATCCGGGAAGGAAAAACCACGCCACCGCCACGATTTACTGAGGCAACACTGCTTTCGGCAATGGAAAATCCGGTAAAATACATGGAGAACAAAGACCGTGAGATGGTAAAAACCATAGGAGAAACCGGAGGGCTGGGAACGGTTGCCACGAGAGCGGATATTATTGAGAAATTGTTTCACACCTTTTTGCTGGAAAAGAAAGGAAATGAGATTCATATTACATCTAAGGCAAAACAGCTTCTGGAGTTAGTGCCGGAGGATCTGAAAAAGCCGGAACTGACTGCAGAGTGGGAGATGAAGCTTTCAAAAATCGCAAAAGGAGAGCTGGATGACCGTGCATTTATGAGTGAGATCCGCGGCTATACAAAAGAGCTGCTGCAGGAGATCCGCAGGGAAGAGGGAACCTTCCGTCATGAAAACATGACAAATAAAAAATGTCCGAATTGCGGGAAACGATTACTTGCCGTCAATGGAAAGAATGCGAAACTTTTGGTGTGCCAGGATCGTGCCTGCGGATACCGCGAAACTGTATCCCGGACAACGAACGCCAGATGCCCGATTTGCCACAAACGGATGGAAATGATCGGAAAAGGGGACGACAGTATGTTTGTTTGCTCCTGCGGACACAAAGAACGTCTTTCCAAATTCCAGGAGCGACGGAAAAAAGAGGGCGGAGGTGTATCCAAACGGGATGTGCATGCGTATATGAAGAAACAGCAGAAAGAGGCAAAAGAACCGGTGAATTCCGCATTTGCCGATGCACTGAAGAATATCCGGCTGAACTAGGAGGGAAAGATGCAAAAAGAAGATATTCGGTTACGACAGGTGATCATACATATTATGGATTCTACGATGGGGATGCCGGTTCTGTCTGATCAGGTGATTGATTTCGGATCAGATTTCGGGGATTTTCTGCGGGCGCATATTTTCCGGCTGTTAGAGAGCGATGATATGAAAAAATGTTCTTTTGATGAAGATTCTAAGGTGCAGGCAGAACTGGAAGCGTACAACGAAGAAAACTTTATCCCGGTCAGTCAGAAACTGGGGGAACTGCTTTACGGTGTTATGAATAAAAATATTGACATCCCGCCGGCGGATCTTCTGGTGGTAGAATATGAGGTGGAACAGCAGCATTTTCTGGCCCTGTTAAAGATGAACTATAAAACGTATTATACCCACATGACGGACTCTGATCCATGGGGAAACAGCAATTCTGTCATCAAACAGAAGGCGATCCTGCCGGGAGAAAATCAGAAACTGGCAGAGGCGGCACTGATTGATATGACAGATAAAAATCTGAAGATCATCGAGAAAAAATATGATGTCAACGGAGTAAAAACAAATTATTTTTCTCAGCTGTTTTTACAGTGCCACGGTTCTTTGTCACCAAAATCCAAACTGGCGATCGTGGCAAAAGCAGTGGACGATGTGCAGAAAAAGTTTTATCATGAGTCCGAGCAGTTTGAGGTGCAGATGGAGACAAAAAGTATCATCAATCAGGCACTGGAAGAAGATGGGGGCTTTGCTGTGCCGGTACTGATCGATAAGATTTTCAAAGAACAGGAAGAGATGAAGGAACAGGTGATTGAAAAGCTGGATAAGTATCATCTGACGGAGACGGAAGTGGAACCGCAGAATCCGGCGACAACCAGAAAATACGGAAAACAGAACCTGATCACCGATACCGGTATTGAGATCCGGATCCCGATGGAACAGTATCAGAACAAAGATAAAGTTGATTTTATCACGAATCCGGACGGAACAATCTCGGTATTAATAAAAAATGTAGGAAGTATTATTAGTAAATAAATGTAACTATTCAGTAGTCACTGTCCCGCGAAATGTTTTGGCATGACTATGCCAAAACATTGAGACATGCAAGCCAAAATGCCATCACCGAAGGCGATTTTCAATGCATTTTGGCTCGTAACTGTGAAGATACTGAACAGTTACAATAAAAGAATAAATAAGAGACAAAGAGGGTTATGAGTGTGAAGAAAAAAACAGTGTTGCTGGCGCTTATGCTGGCGGGAGTCATGGGACTGTCCGGCTGCAAAACCTGGGATGTGGTCTGTGATATACTGGCTGTCGGAACGACAAAAGTGGAGAAGGATGACGGACCGAAAGTAGATCTTGAGGGAGAGACACCGGAGGTAAAAGATGATGACAGTACGGATCTGGAAACGGTAGACAGTAAAACAACTTTCGGAAATGACGAAAAAAAGAAAGACACAAAAAAGAATACTACAAAAGGCAGTGATAGGACGGATAAAAAGAGAGTGACGATGCCTTCCGGGACACCGGAACCAAGTCATACAACGACGCCGACACCAACACCGACACCGTCCGGAATAGAAAAGAAAGAGAAAAGCGGTCATATGATCACCTGCACCTCTCCGGTCAACGTCCGTGATGCGGCAAGCAGTCAGAGCCGTGTGATCGGTGAACTTGCCAAGGGAGATCAGGTAGAAAAACTTGGTGAGGACGGCGGCTGGGTAAAGATCCGCTATCAGGGTCAGGAAGCCTGGGTATACGAAGATTATATGTCAGAGAAGAATAGCAGGAAAGAAGAAACAAAGACAGAAAAATCGAAACAGACAGATCATTCTGCCGATAAAAAATCAGAAACCTACAGTTTTGAAAGTGATGAGAAGGTACAGACGGATTGACAGGTTTATCATAAGAATTTACGGAGGGCATGCTTTTTGGCATGGAAAAGACTATGGCGAAAAAGAGAATGACAAAAAAGGAAAGAATGCGTCAGAGAAGACGGAGACAGAGAATGATGTTTGGCGGTGGATTACTGCTTGTGGCGGTTGTGTTTACTGTGATCCTGCTTCTGCTCGGTTCTAAAGGATGCGGAACATCAAAAGCAGATGGAGATGAGGTTGAAGCCGTACCGTCTGCGGAGGCCACTGAGGCGCCGACGGCCGAACCGACACCGACGCCAGAGCCGGTACCATCGGTCGACATCAGCGATATCAACAGTCGGTCCGGGATTCTGGTAAGACTTTCTGACGGCAAAGTGGTGGCAGAAAAAGATGCAGATGCAAAGATTTATCCGGCATCCATGACGAAGATCATGACAGCAGTTGTCGGTCTGGAAAATCTGTCGGATCAGAATGAGACGATCACGATCGACAGGGATACTTATGACCGGTTGTATACCGAAGGAGCTTCTCTGGCAGGCTTCGGAGCTGGAGATGAGGTAAAGGCAATCGATATCCTTTATGGTGTGATGCTTCCTTCCGGCGCGGAGTGCTGTGTGGGGCTGGCTCAGCATCTGTTTGGCTCTGAGGAAAACTTTGTGGCAAAGATGAATGAAAAAGCGGCAGAACTTGGCATGGACAGTACGCATTTTGTAACCTGTACCGGACTGCATGATGAAAATCATTATACAACAGTGCGTGATCTGACCAAGCTGTTAAGCTACGCACTGCAGAATGATACATTCCGACAGATCTACTGCACCTCAGAATATACGACAAGTGCTACAGCATCCGCACCGGAAGGTCTGCATTTTCTGAGTACGATGTTCAAGAAGATGGATTCTCCGGAGGTAAATGGCGGAGAGATCGAAGGCGGTAAGACCGGATATACCGGCGAAGCAGGACAGTGTCTGGCAAGTCTTGCCAAAGTAGATGATGTAGAATACATCCTGGTGACTGCAGGAGCCCCGGGAGGACCTTCCACCGAGCCATACCATATCGAGGATGCAAAAACTGTCTATAATCGTATACAGGCAGGAGAACAGGGATCTGCAGCAGACACGGCCGCTGATTCACAGGATGACCAGGCAATGACAGAGACGGACGGAGCTGCCTGAGAGATTTTAAGGAAAAGTTAAGAAAAAAGAAGAAAGATTCGTCAGAAGTGTATGGTATGATAAGATCATCAAAAGAGATCTTACTATACTAACAGATTTGAATAGACAGAAGCGTTTTCCGTGCGGCCGCATGGTAAACGCTTCTTTTGTGTATACTTTTTGTGTACACACAAAAAAAGACCCGAAAGCGTCAGCCTCCAGGTCTTTTTCTCAAGTTAAGGGATGCAAATATTATGCTCTTTCAACTTTGCCGGATCTCAGGCAAGAAGTACAAACGTACATTTTCTTAGCTCCACCGTCTACCTTAACCTTTACAGATTTTACATTGGATTTCCACATTTTGCTAGATCTTCTATGGGAATGGCTCACGTTGTTTCCGAAATGAGCACCTTTTTCACAGATCGCACACTTTGCCATGACTGCACCTCCTTAACACTATTTATCGTAATCGTTCGTAATCATAGATTCGCAACACTAGATATTCTAACAGAAGAATTATCATTTTGCAAGCAAAAATATAAATTTTTCAAAAATTATATTTCTTTTTCTACAAAAACAGGTTATAATACATACAGTATAATTCATAAGCGAGGGAATTTCCACCCCAAAATGAGTTATAAAGTTGTTGAGAACGGAGTGAACAGCAGCGCTATAAAATGAGAAAAGAGCAGGTTATTGTAAACAAATAAAATACGTCAGCACAGCAATACCGGGAGGAACCGGGGAATGAAGAAGACGGACAGAACAATAACCGGGAATGGAGGTTGACCTATGAAAGGGCGTATGAACACGGGAATGGGAGAAATTACCATCAACACAGATGTGATCGCCACTTATGCAGGCAGTGTGGCTGTGGAGTGTTTTGGTATTGTAGGTATGGCTGCAGTAAATATGAAAGACGGTCTGGTAAAACTCTTGAAGAAAGACAGTCTGAAACATGGAATCAATGTTACATTAAATGAAAATAAGATTTCCCTGGATTTCCATGTCATTGTAGCTTACGGAGTAAGTATCCGTGCGGTTTCTGACAACCTGATTGCCAATGTAAAATATAAAGTGGAAGCGTTTACCGGTATTGAAGTGGAAAACATCAATATTCTGGTAGAAGGCGTTCGCGTAATTGATTAATGAAGGAGGAGCTTTAGAAAGCGATGAATACAATAGATGCCAAACTGCTTGCCAGGATGTTTCTGGCAGGAGCTAAGAATCTGGAAGTGAAAAAAGAGTGGATCAATGAGTTAAACGTGTTTCCGGTACCGGATGGTGATACTGGAACCAACATGACTCTGACGATCATGTCAGCGGTAAAAGAAGTCAATAATCTGGAAGATGTACAGATGACATCCCTGGCAAAGGCTATTTCCTCAGGATCTTTACGTGGTGCAAGAGGAAACTCCGGTGTTATTCTTTCTCAGCTTCTTCGTGGATTTACCAAAGGAATCCGTGATCTGGAGGAGCTGGATGCTGTGGCACTGGCACGTGCCGTAGATAAAGGCGTGGAGACTGCATACAAGGCAGTTATGAAACCAAAAGAAGGAACAATCCTTACTGTAGCAAGAGGTGTTGCAGACAAGGCACTGGAACTGGCTGAGGATGCGGAAAATCTGCAGACATTCCTGGAAGATGTACTGGAAGAAGGACGCAGAGTTCTTGCGAAAACTCCGGATATGCTGCCGGTACTGAAAGAAGCAGGGGTTGTGGATTCCGGCGGACAGGGTCTGATGGTTGTCCTGGAAGGTGCCTTTGACGCGTTTATGGGAAAAGAAGTGGATCTGACTTTTGACGGAGGAGAAAGCGCAAAAGTTGTAAAAATTACTCCGCAGGCAGAAGCAGATATCAAGTTTGGATACTGTACGGAATTTATCATTGTATTAAATAAAGAATTTACTGCAGAAGATGAGGTGGACTTTAAGGCATATCTCAGCTCTCTGGGTGATTCTATCGTGTGCGTGGCTGACGATGAAGTGGTTAAGATTCACGTACATACCAATGATCCGGGACTGGCGATCCAGCGTGCTCTTACCTATGGTTCTCTGTCCAGAATCAAGATCGATAACATGCGTGAAGAACATCAGGAAAAACTGATTAAAGATGCGGAAAAAATTGCTGCACAGCAGGCAGAAGAGGCAGCAAAAGCACCGAAGAAAGAAGTAGGATTTATTTCTGTGTCCATTGGCGAAGGTTTCGGACAGATTTTCCGTGATCTTGGTGTGGATTACCTGATCGAGGGTGGACAGACGATGAATCCGAGTACGGAAGACATGCTGAATGCGATCAGTAAAGTGAATGCAGAGCATATCTTTATCCTGCCAAATAATAAAAATATTATTCTGGCAGCAAATCAGGCAAAAGCACTGACGAAAGACAAAGATATCATTGTTATTCCTACCAAGACTGTACCACAGGGTATTACAGCAGTGATCAATTATGTACCGGAAAAATCTGTGGAAGACAATGAAAAAGATATGACAGAAGAAATTACCCGCGTAAAGACCGGTCAGATCACATATGCGGTAAGAGATACCCATATTGATGATAAAGAGATCCATGAAGGTGATATCATGGGTATCGGAGATCATGGTATGCTGGCTGTCGGAAAAGAAGTGGCAGCAGTAGCAAAAGAAACTGTAGAACAGATGGTGGATGATGAGACGGAACTGATCAGCATCTATTACGGAGAAGGTTTTACAGAAGAAGAGGCAGAGAAACTGGCAGGAGAACTGGAAGAACAGTATGATTACTGTGATGTGGAAGTAAATTGCGGAGGTCAGCCAATCTACTACTGTATTATTTCTGTAGAATAAAAATTGTCCGGTTTTATGGGACGTTTGAAAAAGATGTCTGTTCAAAGTTCTGACGGTGAGACAGGGTGAAAATAGAAAAAGATGCTGGACAGTATTAAGAGTTCAGCATCTTTTTCTGTCAGCAGAGAAAGAAAAGAAAAATCTGATCGGGAAGAAAACAGGAATATTGGATCTGCGGAGAGGTGAGAAGGAAGGATGAAAGAAAAGGAATCTATCCGAACACTGAAAGGTGTGGGAGAAAAGACAGAGAAATTATTTCAGAAAGTGGGGATTTCTACGGTGGGGCAACTTCTCCGGTATTATCCAAGAGATTATGATATTTACCGGGAGCCGGTGACCGTGGAGAGTCTGAATGATCAGGAGACTGGTGCGGTGCTAGCAACACTGACATCATCGCTGGATATGAAAAAAGTGCGGAATCTGACTGTAATCTCCGGAACCATTGCCGATGCAACCGGGCGATGCAGGGTGACCTGGTTTAATCAGCCCTATCTTCGTAATCAGCTGCGGCGGGGCATGACTTTTGTTTTTCGCGGTAAAATCAGTAAAAAGGGAAATCTGTCTGTGATGGAACAACCTGAGGTCTGCACACCGGCGGCGTATGAAGAAAAACTGAACAGTATGCAGCCCAAATATGCACTTACCGCAGGTCTCAGCAACAATATGGTAACAAAAACGGTAAGGGCTGCTCTGGAACAGCTGGATCTGTCACAGGATTATCTGCCGGAGGAGATTCGTCTGGAGTATGAACTGGCAGAATATAATTTTGCGGCGGTACAGATTCATTTCCCATCCGGTCAGGAACAGTATCTGGAAGCGAGAAAACGACTGGCATTTGATGAGTTTTTACTTTTTATTATGGGTCTGAAACAGCTAAAGGAACAGAACGCAGCGGATAAAAACCATTACCGGATGAAAGAAGTCTGGAAGACGGAGGAAGTGATGGAAAATCTGCCATATCAGCTGACCGGGGCACAGAAGAATGTCTGGTATGAGATTGAACAGGATCTGCGGGGGGAAAAACTGATGACCCGTCTGGTACAGGGAGACGTGGGCAGCGGTAAGACTATCGTGGCATTCCTTGCGATGATCATGACAGCAGAAAACGGCTATCAGAGCGCCATCATGGTCCCCACAGAAGTGCTCGCCAGACAGCATTATGAAGCTCTGACAAAGCTTCTGGAAGAAAATGAGCTGCTGGAACAATATCGGCCTGTGCTTCTGACAGGATCCAATACAGCAAAAGAAAAACGTCAGATCTATGAAGCAATCGCATCCGGAGCGACAAGGATGATTGTAGGAACACATGCGTTGATTCAGGAAAAGGTCACATATGAAAGTCTGGGTCTGGTTATCACGGATGAACAGCATCGATTTGGTGTGCGTCAGAGAGAAGAATTTTCATCCAAAGGACATAAACCGAATATTCTGGTTATGAGTGCTACTCCGATTCCACGAACTCTCGGCATTATTCTTTATGGAGATCTGGATATCTCAATCATCGATGAACTGCCTGCGCAGAGACTGCCAATAAAAAATTGTGTTGTGGACACGAATTACCGGAACAAGGCTTACCGCTTTATCGAAAAACAGGTGCAGGAAGGTCATCAGGTTTATGTGATCTGTCCGATGGTGGAAGAGAGTGAGGGAATGGACGGAGAAAACGTCATCGATTATGCCGAACGGCTGCGCCATGAACTTTCATCTTCTGTTACTGTTGGGATTCTTCACGGAAAGATGAAACCGAAAGAAAAAAATGAGATCATGGAAGCGTTCAGTGAGAACAGGATCCAGGTGCTGGTTTCCACGACCGTTGTGGAAGTTGGTGTCAATGTGCCCAATGCCACGGTGATGATGGTAGAAAATGCCGAACGGTTTGGTCTTGCCCAGTTGCATCAGCTGCGCGGCCGTGTAGGGCGTGGACAGTGGCAGTCGTATTGTATTTTTATTCATGGCAAAAATCAGGCGGAAAAATCAAAGAGGCTGCAGATCCTGAATAAGTCAAATGATGGTTTCTATATTGCGCAGGAAGATCTGAAACTGCGGGGGCCGGGTGATCTGTTTGGTGTACGTCAGAGCGGAGATTTGAACTTTGAGATCGCTGATATCTTCCGGGATGCATCGATCCTGAAAAAAGCCAGTGATGCAGCTGGATATATCCTGTCACTGGATGGTACACTGGAACTTCCACAGCATCGTCTGCTGAAAGAAAAACTGGAAGAATATGCCGGAAGACAGATAGAAGATCCGGGCCTGTAAGCTGTGTTTTTGAAGAAAAACTTGCAAAATGTGGAAAGATGGGGTAAACTAACTGCTGTAGTTGGCTATTACTTACAGAAGATATTCTGTGAAGCAGATGGCCGGTAACGAAGGAAACGGTAACGTTAACTTGAGTGTGATTTTGAGGAGGATTATGAATATGGCAGTTAAGAAAACAGTTGTTGCGATTGTCTCGACAAAAAAGTTACGAGGAAGATTTCTACAGTTTGGATTTGTAGAAAAGATATTTCGAATGGCAATCGGATCTATTTTCCCTTCGCTTGCTTTAAAATGATCAGCGTACATTACATATACGACAAGTGAACCAAATAAGGCACCGAGAAATTCTGCAATACAATAAGGAATAAAATTGCTCCACGGAATCATGCCAAGAATTGCCTGGCATAATGCCATGGCAGGGTTAATGCAGACACCTCCGAAGATAAACAGGGTAATAGAAATACCAAAAGCCCAAGTGGTGATAGCAAAAATGTGTCCGCTTCCATGGTATTTTGTTTTAGTAAGGACTTCACAGTGTACGCCGACACCGAATAAAATCATAAGGGCTGTTCCTAAAAATTCAGCTATAAGTGAGTGTAACATAACGATTTTTCCTTCCGTCTCTTTTCTTTTGTTTTATAAATTTATTTATTCTAATAAAAGCGTTTTAATAAAAAACAACTTGAAATACATTGATTTTTCACAATGCTTTCGTGGCCGGTCCTTATAATAAAAATCAATCATGAAATAATTTATATCGATAATTATAGTTACTGAAGACTTTTCATATTAAAATTATGAAATAATATCAGTGATTATAGTTACTAAGATTTTTAATACTAAAATTTAGATATTAACAACAACACCTAAACCATCAGGAATAACAGCAACTTTTGCATCGTTTCCTTTGATTTTAAATGCCATAGCAAGAGCTTCATCCACGTTAGAAGCAAGTTCCATATGCATATCTTTTACCAGTTTCGGGTCAACGAGGTCTGATACCATGATGACTTTATGATGTGCAAGGATACGGGCAAATATCTGGGAAGTCCACTGGTCAGGAACTGTTTCCAAACGAGGAGTATGGATAGCCTTTTGTTCAAATTCTTCCGGATTTTTTACATCGGCGATATTGTGGTAGAAACCAACTCCGCCATGACCATCGCGGCATCCGGCAATCATGATAATGATTCCACTGTCAGGAAGAGTAGCTTCAGCGGCAGTCATACCTTTAATTGCCTGATAAATATTCTGGTCGAGTGGATATCCGCCGTTAGTAGAAATTGCAATATCACAATCTACTTTATCTACGCTTGCAAGAGAGCGGACAAAATCGCAGCCTTTTTCATGGGCAGCTTCCATATCTCCGGCAAAAGAACCAATGATTTCGTGATTTCCATTTAATACAACATTAACAATGAAAGCAAGATTTGCCGTTCTTGCAGCGTAAACCATATCTTCATGAATTAAATTATGGCAGAGATTACCTGGGCGGGATTTTTT
>OLGD01004109.1_pt1 | contig 12529 bp, 16 predicted proteins | sample 1605311 | NCBI WGS metagenome assembly OLGD01 (sample SAMEA3888917, study PRJEB22519) | human gut metagenome | biome: human gut; feature: human-associated habitat; material: faeces | place: Denmark | collected 2010 | reverse complement strand
ACCGGCGCAACCGGAGCCAAGGGTGAAAAAGGCGACAAAGGCGACACCGGCGCAACCGGAGCCAAGGGTGAAAAAGGCGACAAAGGCGATACTGGCGCAACCGGAGCCAAGGGCGACAAAGGCGACAAAGGTGACGCCGGAGTCGGTATTGTTTCAATTGTAAAGACTGCCACGAACGGCAATGTGGACACATACACGATCACTTTTACGGACGGTACAACCACGACGTTTGAAATTGTCAATGCACCCACCGAACCACAGGAAGGCACCGAAGGGCTGGACTTCTATCCTATGCCTGATGGAACTTATGGGGTAAAAGCAGGTAGAACCCAGTATCTTGCCGATATAGTAATTCCTTCAACGTACAAAGGGAAAACGGTAACGCAGATTCTGCCCAGGGCTTTTCAGCATTCATACATCAAAACCATTACGATTCCTGACACAGTGACGGGGATCGGTGAATATGCGTTCAACGACAGCGTCAGCTTGACCTCTATCACGATCCCCGCCAGCGTGACGAGTATCGGAGGTTCTGCGTTCTCGGGTTGCACTGGCTTGACCTCTATCACGATCCCCGACAGCGTGACAAGTGTGGGTAGTTCTGTGTTCTCGGGCTGCACCGGCTTGACATCCATCACAATTCCCGACAGCGTGACGAGTGTGGGTAGTTCTGCGTTCTCGGGCTGCACTGGCTTGACCTCTATCACGATCCCCGACAGCGTGACGAGTATCGGAGGTTCTGCGTTCTCGGGTTGCGCCGGCTTGACCTTAGTCACGATAGGCAATGGCTTGACGAGCATCGGCAGGAGCGCGTTTTATGGTTGCCCGATCGAGACGGCGGTGATTCCTGCGTTAGCAGCAAACCACATCAATAACAGCCAACTCAAAACCGTTACAATCACAAGCGGGGAGCGCATCAACGAGCGGGCGTTCTCGGGGTGCGCCAGCTTGACCTCTATCACAATCTCCGCCAGCGTGTCGAACATTGGTGAGAGTGCGTTCGTGGATTGCAAGGGCTTGACCTCTGTCACGATTCCCGACAGCGTAACGAGTATCGGCGAGAATGCGTTCTCGGATTGCACCGGCTTGACCTCTATCACGATTCCCAACAGCGTAACAAGCATCGGCAATTTTGCGTTCTCGGGTTGCAAAGGCTTGACTTCTATCACGATTCCCGACAGCGTAACGAGCATCGGCGCGTATGCGTTCTCCGGTTGCACTGGCATGAAAGGTGTTTATATTACCGATATTGGAAAATGGTGTGGTATCTCTTTTGAAAATTATGATGGAAACCCGCTTTACTATGCACACAATCTTTATTTGAACGAAACACTCATTACAAATCTGGTTATTCCAAACGGCGTGACGAGCATCGGAGGTTATGCGTTCGTCGGTTGCGCCGGCTTGACCTCTATCACGATTCCCAACGGTGTGACGAGTATCGGAGGTTCTGCGTTCTCGGGTTGCACCGGCTTGACCTCTATCACGATCCCCGACAGCGTGACGAGCATCGACTGGGGTGCGTTCTCGGGCTGCACCGGCTTGACATCCATCACAATTTCCGCCAGCGTGACGGGCGTCGGAGATTATGCGTTCTCGGGTTGCACCGGCTTGACATCCATCACAATTCCCGCCAGCGTGACGAGCGTCGGAGATTATGCGTTCTACGGTTGCGCCAGCTTGACATCAATCAAATTCCAAGGCACAAAAGCACAGTGGTATGCGATAGAAGGGATTAACGGGATCGGTGTCTATTGTACCGTCTATTGCACAGATGGAAATATCACCATACAAGGACACCATCCCGCCGCCTGAAAGAGCTGTCGGCGCGGCTCCGCCGGCGCTCCTCCGCGCCAATCCGGGACACACAGAAGGGGCGTGGGCTTTTCAGCCCATGCCCCGGCGCACTGCCCCTGCATTTCTGCAACTACCCATTCCCGCAGTTGATGGAAATTCCTGTAATTCACAGAAAATTCCGTGATTTTTTTCAAAAGCTCTTGACAAGCGCGCGGGAATCTGCTATAATGTGGGGCGTTGGTGAGCAATGCGGCATCGCCAAGCGGTAAGGCAACGGACTCTGACTCCGTCATTACCAAGGTTCGAATCCTTGTGCCGCAGCCAAAAACTCCCGCGCCTCGGCGCGGGAGTTTTACTTATCTCCTCCTTTCTTTTCACTTACGGCGGGAGGTTTGGCAAAGTAATAAGGAGTAATAAGGAATAGTGAAGAAGTTCTGCAATTTTGAGGTATTTACGGAAAAAACTTTGACCGATGTTTTTCTTGAAAAGATGAAAACGAGCATTCTGTTAAGAGTACTGGTTGTGGTTGTCGGTGTTGGTGTCGGTTTGTTTGCGTTTATCTTGCCGATCCGGAATTATGTTCCGGTTGCCCGCGAGGACGCAGAGGTTTATGTCGGCTATTTTGAGAAATTGGAATCGCTAAGGAATTTCCGAACAGTTTGTTTCCAGGACGGAGCCGAATACGAGCTTTACCCCCACACCATACCGAAGGAGCTTCTCAAATCTTTTGAAACTATGGAGAAGGGCACAAAGCTGTTTTTGCTTGTCAATCCGAACAGTCACTGTATTGCGGAAATCCGAACCGAAACGGAAGAGCTTCTGAATTTTGAAATTTCACAGCAAACCACTTATAATTACTACAAGGGATACGTCTGGATCGGCGCATTTATGTGCATTGCTCCCATCATCATTACATTGCTTTTGAAGTTTGAAAGGAAAGCAGAGAAAAAAGAAACTGCCCGTCAAAAAAGCAAAAAAGCTAAGATCAAGGACGGGGCATACCACGTTGATACGCCGCCCCTGCGGAATGCAGACAAAGTAAAAAAAGGAAAAATCTTATTGAGTGCAAACGTTAAAGATTTTTGCGTCATGTATCGTCGTATCAGATCCGTCAACGAATTAGTCGTCAATGGAAAAGTATATGACGAAATGAAAGCCGTGATTGAATTTCCCCATAATCTGTTTGCAAACATCGGCGGTCATACCATTGAAGCCGGTTATTCGGATTCCTCCAACAGTTATATTCGTTTCGACGGTCAAACAATTGCCGAGAAGAAACGCTTACTTTGAACCAATCTCCGCCCCAAAACGACTTGCCGTAGAACCTTATCCTTGTAGCTGCCCGTTTTTGATGACAGAAAGCGTGATGATTTAACGCCCCTTCTGCCTGTTCAAAAGATATCATGGCTTCGAACCCCCGAAATCCAACGATTTCGGGTTTTTTTCTCGCGTTTTTATAGCAACTTCCAAAATAGCAGTCACCCTTGACAACTACAGCAAAAAGTGGTACAATATGTCACAGGGAGATGAGAAAAATAGGCAAAATGCTGCACAATGCGTGGCAGAAAGCAGCTGCTGAACGACGAGGACGAACAACACATATCACGCCGCAGGCATAGAGCTGCGGTATCTGCCGCCGTACAGCCCCGATATGAATCCGATTGAAATGCTGTGGTCGAAGGTAAAGGCGCTTTTGCGCAAATGGAAGTGCCGGACTGCTGAACTCTTGCCTAAAACCGTCTTCTGCGCGCTTTTGTGCGTCAGTCAACGGGATTGCGTCGGCTGGTTTAAGGCCGATGGATATTGCCTGTAATTTTGGGGATTGCTATAAATCTGTTGTTGTGAAGTGGGATGGTGTAAGCTGATGATTAATATTGACTATATATTGAGTTTGCTCGATTGGAATAATTCCGATGAAGAACAAGAAAAAGGAGTAAAGCTGGCGAAAGATATTAAATATATCAGTGCTTTTATACAACCGGGACATCCATATGGGAAAAATATTTGGGATAACTGTGCCAAGATCTTAGCAGAAAGAGACGACAAAGAGTTAGAACCACATTTAATTGAATTATTGGAGTGGTTGCAAGATATGAATTGACCGGGAGCTTTCTGTATACTTGACAGACTGCAAAAATATGAAGATATAGACTCTTTGAACAAAAGCTTAATGATATGTCTTAGAAAAGCAAAGATGCTTAATGATGAAACATGGGAATGCAACTTAAATATGCTGTTACAGAATCGTCATTAATCAAATAAGGGGTGGGAACTTTTCAGTAAGACTGCGTTGGACTGCCCCAACGCAGTGCCTGTTAACTTGTGTACCTGGTAGTATATTGGGGTATATTGAATGTTATTGTTTCGTACATCTACAATAACATTTCCATTTACTGCATTATATTGACATTGAATTTTGGATAAATAGGTGAATATATGAGAAAGTGCATTTTAACATTTATAATATTGACTTTAATAGTTTTAACTGGGTGTGTTTCTGATCCGGCAACATATTATTTTGATTCTGACGATCTAATTGCTAATACAGTAAAAATTGAATTGGTGGAGTGTGAAAATGAAAAACCGGAGATGATAGAAATCAACGAAAAGAATACTACTAATTTTGATTACAACACGGTTGAGGTGATTGATGATTTGGACCATCGTCAATTTGAAAGCTTCATTGTAAAATTATCATCTATAACATTTCATAAAGAAAATTTTTCCGTAAATAAACCGATCGGAAAAGCATTGATTTTACATCAAAAAAACGGGGATATGCTTGTACTTTCTTGTACATTAATTGATGGTATATGCTATAGTTTTGTATCTAAGTTTGATTCAAATAATAATTATATAACACATATTGCAAGATTTGCGGATAGACCACAATTTGAATCCTTATTGGACGCATACTTCGTTTTCGGGTAAACCTCGTAAATATTGCTTTGATATATCCAAAAATTGGAATCAGTCTTGAAAAAGACTTCTTGATGCGATTGACTGTTTTCGGCGTTCGACTTCAGATCTGACATCGTGGCAGGTATTTGGAACAATACATCTCAATACGTCAAACACGACCTACAAGTACGATGGAGTGATTAATACATGAAAGACTTATGGCAAATCGAAAGTGATGAGAACAAAAGCATATATCTACATTTTACAGGCGAAGTAAATATGGACTTGAGAAAGGAAATTCAATCTTTTTTACGGTGGATCAGGAAAAAATATGTATTTCCGAAAAAATTGAATGTTTACATCACAGATGAAGCGTATGTTCTTACGTTTATAGATGAAGAACTGGTAACAGCAAGTATATTCTTCCCGGATAACGAAAAAGAAAATCCATTAATTCGTGTCTCTACCGGGGATTATTCTTCGACGTTGAATGAAAGAGGACGATTTATTGCAGTATGCTCTATACTGGCTTCTATAGCTCATGAGATAACACACTACTATCAATGGTTAAGAGATGCAAATGGCCCATTTGATGAGAAACAGGCACGAAGCAAAGCAATACGAGTTGTTTACAAATACCTTGATGATACTCAGAAATCATTGCTTTAGTTGCAACAATTCACAAAAAATTTAATTATAGCAACTCCCCAAATAGCAGTCACCCTTGACAACTACAGCAAAAAGTGATATAATATGTCACAGGGAGATGAGAAAAATGGGCAAAATGCTGCACAATGCGTGGCAGAAAGCAGCTGCTGAACGGCGAGGACAAACAACACATACGTCAATGCATTGACGAGACGCCGGACATCACCCTGGCAGAACTACGCACGAAGCTGGGACTGAAAGCAAGCATCCAGACGCTCAGCCGGGTGGTTCGGACGATGGGATACCGTGTCAAAAAGAAGAGCATGTCGGCATCCGAACAGGAGCGTCCCCGATGTGCGGAAGGAACGTACAGACTGGCGCGAATCCGGCTTGGAAAAACAGGCGGATCACCTTGTATTTCTGGACGAAAGCAGCGTCAACATTGATCTGACGCGACGCTACGCTCCAACTTTACCTTCCCAAATAGCCAGTAATAGCAAAGAATGATTTTGCCCTTGCTGAGGCCGAACTCAGCGTTGGCTTTGGCAAGGGTACCTGTAGAAAATTTAAAGGTGACAATAAATATGAAACATGAATATCTGTACTATTGTAATCGTTGGTTCGATGGTGTAAAGGCTTCGCTGAACCCGGATTATGAAGATCCAAAATCGGTAAGAAAAGCTAACCATGCTTCGGATGTCTTCAGAAAAGCCGCAGCTGATATTGGTAAATATTATCCCGATAAAGTGGAATGTTTTGCTACATTACTAGAGCATAGCGACACAGAAATAAGGGTACACGCTGCCATTTCTATTGTTGAATATATGCCACACACCAAAGAACAATTGAGTTTGGCAAAAAAAATTATTCAAGAGTATATGTTAACCTGTGATGGTGCTTCTCAAATGAGGTGGAATTGGTGGCTGAATCAGCTGTGGGCTAGTGAGTCTTCATGTATTGATTATTATGTAGAAAATTTAGAGGTGATAGTAAAGCATGAATATCTGTACTATTATAAACGCTGGTTCGATGGTGTAAAGGCTTCGCTGAACCCGGATTATGAAGATCCAAAATCAGTAAGAAAAGCTAACCATGCTTCGGATGTCTTCAGAAAAGCCGCAGCCGATATTGGTAAATATTATCCCGACAAAGTGGAATGTTTTGCTAAATTATTAGAGCATAGCGACGCAGAAATAAGGGTACACGCTGCCATTTCTATTGTTCAACATATGCCGCACACCAAAGAACAATTAAGTTTGGCAAAAAAAATTATTCAAGAGTATATGTTAACCTGCAATGTTGCCTCTCAAATGGGATGGAAGTGGTGGCTGAATCAGCCGTGGACCAACGAGTCCTTATGCATTGATTATTAAACCTTCGCCCAAGCCGTTTTATACTTTAAAATATTCAAACATAAACGGGCTCTAACTTTAAAAATTTGGGCTTGAGTGTTGCAGCAATATTTTGAGTCAACCTGTATTTAGATAGGAGATAATTTGTAGGTTCGGAGGATATATGCATATGGGCTATTCGTTGACGGATTTAATCGGAGATGTTGTTGAGATGTCTTATGTAGATTATTCCGACAAAGGATCCGTTCGTAGATACAATAAATTGGCAAGTCGTGCCGCAGAATATTGGTTGGGAAAAATACCACAATGGTCGGATGCTGAGCTTTTTGATTTTGAAGCTCAGGTCGAAAGCGAAAATCCCTATGTAAGCTCATATATTATTCAAGCCTTGATACTTGAGAAGGCACTGCCATTAGATAAGGTGGCACAATATGCACAAAAGCTGAAAAACAATATTCTCTTATTGGAAAAATGCGATGCAAAAACAAGTCTTGAACTATGGTTTGATATGTGGAAAGACGGTTTGATAAAATCAGCCAATAAATTCCCCGCAGATTAAGAGCCAAGAATCAACACATGCATTACTAAATTAAAAGATAGATTGATATGGAATACATTAAAGGATACATTGGATGCGAACAAGATTATTTGAATGTTGAGATATATGATGACAGGGATATGCAGATGCTTCGTCAATATAAAGACGAAAAGAATGTCACCATCAGTATGGAAAACATCAGATATTTGACCGAGTTTACCAATGTCGAACAATTGATCATTACTCCCGGTCAAGCTCCGGATAATGTTTCTGAAATTCTTGCAACCCAAGAACATCTGAGAGCGTTGAAGCTGGATTATGACGAAACCGAACCGTGTACAAGTTGGTGTGTTGATATTTCAAAACTAAAACGGTTGGAGTTTCTTTTCTCAAGATCATCATTGAATTTCAAAGGGGTCTCGGGTTGCTTATCCCTTAAAACGCTTGCAGTAAGCAATTGGTATAATGAAAGCATAGCACAATTGAAAGATTCCGGAATTGATACGCTGCGCATTGGATGTGGAAGGTTAAAATGCCTTGATGGAATTGAGCAGCTTCCGCTGTTGATTTTATCTTTGTCGCATCTTCGCTTTTTGACTGACATAGCATCTGTCAGGGAATCACATATTAAGATCTTAGAAATAGATTCCTGTAACAGGATCGAAAACATTGAAAACTTGTTGCCGGCAACATTAGAGTATTTAATGTTGTACGGAAAAAACAGAATCTCAAGTGGGGCATTCATCAATCAATACCCGCAATTGAAACGAGTAATGCTTGATGTAACCATAGAAGATTCTGACTTGAGTGCATTTGATACGCTGGACAGTGCTATCCTGCTGACCGACCGACGCAGCTATAATCGAAAGAATTCACAATTGCCCAAAAATGATCGTATTTATTCTCTACAATCAATCCCTTTATGGAGAAACATTTATTCGGGGCGAAAAATTTAAGACCAATAATTTGGCATAGTGACCGTGTCATAAAACTTTTGGTACACTGTTTTTTTGACATAAAAGTGGTGTACTAATTCGAAACACACAATAAAAATCCCTGCCAAAACTATATTTATATGGTTTTGGCAGGGGGTCACTTAAAATCCGGGGGATTGCGTATCCCATAAGTTTGATTCCGTATAAAGGTAGCCGATGAGGAGATTACCTGTACACCGATGCATACGTTCTATTCTCCTGTCAAGGGTTGGACAAGCGCAGTCGATCTCCGAGCAGGTGACATCCTCGTCATGCTCAATGGCGAGTATGTTGTTGTCGAACAGGTTCAGCACGAACTGCTGGAAAGCCCCGAAACAACATATAATTTCGAGGTCAAAGACTTCCATACCTATTATGTTGGTGAACAAGGTATATTCACTCACAATATGTGCAAAAAGGCACAAATCAAGAATCCATCCAAGAGTGAAAGTAGAGTATGGAAAGGTTTTAAGAATTCTAAGAATGGTCTTAAGACTTCTGGTTCAGGAAAAAATCAAAGATTCTATTCCTGGGACAACCTACACAATGAAATCGAAGTTTTTGACCGCTTAGGAAAACATCTTGGTGTAATGGATCCAACAACTGGTGAAATGATAAAAAGTGCAGTTAAAGGAAGGTGGTTAAAATTATAACTAAATTCTCGAATATGTGTTGCAACAATATGCTATATTATACTCAACACAACATAATAGCATACAATGAAGTATTTGATGAGTTTGGGATACTGTTGAACGAAGATGATACATCTATTATCTTGCTAGAGTATTGTCCTTGGTGCGGTCAAAAGCTTCCCTCTTCACAAAGGGAGAAATGGTTTGAAGAACTCGAAGCCCTGGGCTTTGTTTCCCCATTGTTCGACGATAATATACCGGTTGAGTATAAAAGTAAAAAGTGGCGAGAAAAAAGCTAAGGAACTGCTGAATAACTCGCCTCCAAATCTCCCGAACATTCAATCATGCATAAAATGACGAATAAAACATCAAGGATCACAAGCAAAAGCCGAAAAACTTATTTTGCAATCCGGGGGGACACCTTTAAGGGCTGAAATGCCGCATCAATCACCGAATCCTCACACTTTTCATCACATAAATTATCTTACTTCAAGAGGTATTAAAGGAACTTTACGGGTTTTAGCACGACAAAAATATACTTGATTGAGAAAAGCTGTTCATTATATGCAAGGGATGGTAACAGGAGTTATGAATATTTTAACTGGCACGGAATATGAGGAAATTAAACAACTTTTTATTATGTCTTTTACTCGCAATACATCTACTTGTAATGAGCATTATAATTATTTTTGGGAGCAATTAATAGAGTATAATAGGAAGAGTGAGCGATTCTGTTGGGATTATTTGAGCTCTAAGAACAATATCTACATTATGTGGGACACTCTTGATAACTTTGAGTTCAAAAATGACAAGTACTGGAAATATCCAAGATACTCCATTGTTTGTGCTACTTCAAAAGAGTTATACGATAAAAGGGACACTTTCCCCGAAGATATTTACATTTTTGATGCTTCTCTTGAATGGACAATCATTTTTACTCATGAACATCTTGATAAAAATAAAAGATATTGTTTGGCGATTGTTTAATTATAAGTAAGCAACAACATCGGGTGCACTCAGTGGTGCGATAAACGCGGCGTTTCCGTGCATGGGAGCCATAGCAACGGGAGTTGTTGAAGGAACTATCAGCGCGGCATCCTACGCGGCCACCGAGACGTTGGCCTACGGTCGGGATGTGTCATTCGGTGATGTGCTGAAGGTTGGCCTGACCAGCAGTATCATGGCAGGCGGCATGAAAGAGGTCATGCAATCGATAGGCCTGTGCAACTGTTTCATTGCCGGCACTCTTGTTGCAACCGAAACCGGATATGTAACCATTGAGAATATCAAAGCAGGCGACCTTGTTTGGGCGACCGATCCGGAGACGGGTGAAACAACGCTCAAACCCGTAGTTCAAACTTTCCGGAACGAAACAACCGAGTGGATTCATGTGACGGTGAACGGGGAGAGAATCACCTGCACGCCGGAGCATCCATTCTATTCACCGGTTAAGGGGTGGACAAGTGCTATCGACCTCAGAGCCGGAGACATCCTCGTCATGCTCAATGGCGAGTATGTCGTTATAGAGCAAGTACAGCATGAATTGTTGGAAACTTCTGAAACCACTTATAACTTTGAAGTTAAGGGCTTTCATACTTATTATGTGGGTATTGCAGAAATATTAGTGCATAATTCTTGTAGGGCAAAAAACAAGTTGAAACCAGATTCCCAAGCCACAGAAGCACATACAGTCATCAAGCGAGGTGCTAACGGTGAAATTACAAATTATGCAACATTTGAACCTAATTCTAAAAACCCAACAGGTTTTGATGAAGTTTTCAGGTTTGATAAGTATGGCTCACATGGGAATATCAACGGACCACATGTTCACTTGCCTCACAATAAAGTGAGAGCGCCATACCCTTGGGAATTTCCATCATCGTAAAACCATCCATATAAAAATCCGCAAGAATAGAGACAATATGACTTGTAAAAAAATGAATACTGTTAAACGATTAGAAGACTGGTTCTTTATCCACTGTGATAATGACTGGGAACACAGCAATAGGATTGAGATATACAATCTCGATAATCCAGGGTGGGGCGTAAAGATTGATCTGGAAGAAACATTATTGGAGGAAATTCAGTTTGATAAGGTTGAATACGGAGATAGTGAAGATCGGACCGCTACATGGTTGAAATGCTATAAAGAGGAGAAGATTTTCATTGGTCTGGGCAGCTATAATATGTTGGAGATAATACTTCAGAGGTTTCTTGATTGGGCAGAGCTTAATACGGATACGACCCCATGGGATAGCGTCGTATCACAGCTCGACGCAGAAATTCGATTGGTAGCCAAAGATAGGTCGTTTGACGCCAAAGAACACTTGCGGAATATTTACAAAAGAATCGCCGATATCCCTGTCGAACATCCTCAGAGGAAAAACTTGTTAAAAACATTTGATGATGCATGGAAGGATCAATGGGATTAATAAAGAACCAAAACAAACGATTGTACCCACAGACTATCATAATTTTCAAAAGAAACTTTTTGAAGGCTTTAATTGTGGGCAAATCTGCTACCGGTAAGTTTTTAGAGTTGCAAAAAGCAATTATTGAAAACGGATACACGAGTTATGATTTATCTTATAGCAACTTCCAAAATAGCAGTCACCCTTGACAACTGCAGTCAAAACCGGAGCACCCGTTCTATGTCCCCAAAAAGGGTTGGACAAGCGCGGTTGATCTTAGAGCTGGCGATATTCTCGTTATGCTCAATGGCGAGTATGTTGTTGTAGAGCAAGTATAGCATGAATTGCTTGAAAGTCCAGAGATAACATATAACTTCGAGGTTGAGGATTTCCATACTTATTATGTCGGCGACACCTATGTGTTGGTGCATAATCAATGTGGGGATTCGCCGCAATCCCCGGTAAAACTGTCAAAACATGAGCTAAAAGGAATAGATGCACATGCATTTAAGCAGGATATGGTTGGTGGATCTATTTCTCGCTGGGACATATTTAAGGATAGTGCGAATCAAAATGCTATTTGGCTCGGTGATAAAGCACAAAAAGTATGGATGGCTACGGGTTATGTGCCTTCAGAATTGAAAAATGTATATCCACGGTAATGGAGGTAATAATTTGGATACAAGCGATAAAAATACACCTACGATTCAATGCGCAATATTAGTTATACAAAAAAATGGAGTAACTAAATCACCAAATAGTGTTATTGACCAGCTCTCAGATTGTAATGTTAAACCAATAAGTGAAATAAAGCCTAAAGTGGGTGACTGCTATGTGTATGCAATTGCTGAAACCAAAATGAGAGGATGGTATTTGGATGATATTCTTCATGTAATGTTTTCAAAAGCCCGACCATATTTTGAAGATATAAAAAAAATAATTGACGCCAATGATTTGCAGGTCGAAATCGACATAAGCTTTATTCATAAAAAAACATATCCTGCATTATGCATATGTCAAGAATGCATCAATGATATTTCATTTCTAAACGCAGGCGTATCTATTGATGCATATTGAGCAAGAAAGGCTGGCGGTAAAATGAAAAAGACTCTAGTAAAAGGAGAAATTGCTATTGGCAATAAAACCATTAAATAATCGTCTATAATCGTCGCGTGAAAATACAAGTTTTTACGAAATATTTTCGCCAGTTGCAATAGCAAATTAGGTCAGTTTACAAGGAACTACACGCAGACCGTGAAACGGGCTGCTGACAACA
>OLGD01004108.1_pt1 | contig 12532 bp, 11 predicted proteins | sample 1605311 | NCBI WGS metagenome assembly OLGD01 (sample SAMEA3888917, study PRJEB22519) | human gut metagenome | biome: human gut; feature: human-associated habitat; material: faeces | place: Denmark | collected 2010 | reverse complement strand
TGTAGTTCATGTTGGCTACGGCATTTTCGGGACGGGAGAGGAAATCAATGAATTTCTCGGCGAGTTCCGTGTTTGCGCCTTTGGGCATGACCCAACCGTCAAACCAGATGTTTGTACATTCTCTGGGGATGGCGTAGTTCAGGTAAACAGGGTTGCCTGTTTCGGAATCTTCCGCCTCATCCATGGCATAAACGGCGTCTCCGCTCCAGGCAAAGTTGATCGTGATTTTCCCTGTGATCATATCCTGTTTGCCGCTGTCGACTTCAAAGCCATAGAGATTGGGTTTAAGTTCGAGGAGCGCATCTTTGACGCGGCTGCGAGTTTCCTCGTCGGTACGGTTCATGATGGTTTCGAGGGCGCTCTTGTACTCGGTGCTGTCCAGATCGCCTGCAGAATATTTGCTGGCAAGATCGGTGAGTTCATCGCGGTATACGTAAGCGACGCCTAAAAAGTAAGAATCGCGCACGCTGTCTTTGATGGTAGATTTTTTTGCGTACTTGCTGTCCCAGATGCCTGCCCAGGAAGAGAGGTCTTCGGCGTCGACGTAAGCGGGATTATAGACAAAGCCCATCGTTCCCCACATATAAGCGGCGGCGTATTGCGTCCAACCGTTTTCTTCAAAGAGTTCTTTGATGAGCGGGGAAGCGTATTTGGAGTAAGTTCCGTTTTGGATGAATTCTTGGCTGAAGGGTTCAACCATATCTTCGTTGATCATTTTCATGATCATATAATCGGAGGGACAGACAAGATCGTAGCCTGCGGCATTGATCTTCAGTTCGTTGTACATATTTTCGTTGGTGCCGAAGGTTGAATATTCGACCGTAACGCCGTATTCTTTTTCAAATTCCGCAATGAGATCGGGGACGGAATCGTCCTCGGACTCTTGTTCGTCGCCGGATTTGGAAGTACTGATATAATCTTCCCAGTTGTAAACGCGCAGGACTTGTTTATTGGACTCGGAAGAGCATGCGGCGAGCGAAAGGATCAAAGGTACAGTGATGAAAAGAGCTGCCAATACAGACAAAATACGTTTCATAGATGATCAGGCTCCTTTTTTAGCAGGTTTTCTTGCGCGGAGATTGATGACGAGCACGATGACGATCATGACCACGAAGATCAGAGCCGAAAGGGCGCGCAGGGCAGGGGTGGAACTGTTAGTCCCGTTTTTGACCGCGTTGTAGACGTATGTGCTGATGGTGTCAAAGATTTTGGGTTTTGTGAACGCCGTGACGATGTAATCGTCCAGCGAGAGCGTAATGGAGAGCATGAATCCTGCGAGAATGCCGGAGAAGATCTGCGGTATGACGATTTTAAAGAGTGCCTGTGCGGGGCTGGCACCGAGATCGAGTGCGGCTTCGTAAGTATTGGAGTCCATTTGCTTTAATTTAGGCAGGACGGAGAGAACGACGAACGGGGTACAAAGTACCATATGCCCGATGATGAGGGAAAAATAAGTGCGGTAGAGGGCGACCATGGAAAACAGCAGTGCAAGGGAAATTGCGGTAACAATTTCAGCATTGATCACGGGGATCTGGGAGGCCGCATTGAGAGGTTTTGCAATGCGTTTGCGGCTGTAAAAGATACCGATCGCGCCGGCGGTTCCTAAAACGGTGGAAAGGCCGGCTGCCGCGAGGGCGAGCCAGATCGTATTGAAGAGGATCTGCATGATTTTCTTGTCGCGGAACAGCTGCTTATAGAGTTCAAACGAAAAAGAAAATTCATGGATATTGATGATTTTGGATTTGTCGAACGAATAAACGACGAGCAGGAGAATAGGTGCATAGACGAACAAAAGTACGATCGCGCAAATGGCGACGGATAAAACTTTTTTTACCATAGGTTTGTTCCGCGGGCCTCCTTTTCGTTGTCTTTGAAACCGCCGGTAGCGAGCATTGTCAGGAAGATGATCAGAAGCAGAATGATGGAGATCATGGAACCCATATGCCAGTTATCGTAGGTAGTGAAGTATTCGTCGATCAGTTTTCCGAGGATGGTGATATTGAAATTACTCAGTGTATCGCTGACGACGTAGTTTGTCATGGACGGCATGAAAACCATGGTGATACCGGAGATGACGCCCGGCATGGAAAGCGGGAAAGTGACCTTTGTAAAGACGGTAAACTTATTTCCGCCGAGATCGGCTGCGGCTTCGAGATAGCTTTTGTCGATTTTTTCCAAGGTGGTATAGAGGGGCAGGATCATAAACGGCAGAAAGTCATAAACCATGCCGATGAGTGTATTGAGATAATTTTGAGATTCGAGCAGTCCGATGAGATCGAGGAGTTCGCGCAGAGCGGTAATGCGGAGCACGAAATTGATCCACATGGGCAAAATAAAGATCATGAGCAATACATTCTTTTTACGGAAGGAACTGCGTGCGAGAATGTAAGCGACAGGGTAAGCGATCAGAAGGCACAGAGCCGTGGAAATAATAGCGATGGTGATGCTCATGAGCAAGGTAGAAAGTTTTGCGCGGCTCGTGAAGAATCCGATGAAATTTGCAAACGAAAAGGACAAGGAGCCGTTGACTTCCTTTGTAAAGGCGTAAAACAGGATGAGCAGCATGGGAATAATGACAAACAAAGCGAGGAACAGACCGTAAGGTATACAGAGCTGTTTGCGTGAAAAATGAATGCGTTCCATGTTATTTGATCTCCTGTTTCAGACGAAGATGGATGTTTTCCGGCTTGATCTTGATGCTGACGTAATCGTTTTCGTTCCACAGGTCAGGGATGTCGAAAACATAATCCTCTTCATTTTCTTCCGTGCGGACGATATACTGATAGTGATCGCCTTTATAGATGAGTTGGACGATATGTCCGCGAGCGCCGCCTTCATCGGCGTTGTCGCTGATTTCGATGTCTTCGAGTCCGACTTCAACGGTAACATCGACATCGGTGAGGTCGATCTTTTCTCCGTCTGCGGTGATGAGATAACCTTCTTCGTCGAGGTGGGAACCGGGATAGAGGGTTGTGACGTCGCAGTCGAATTCTCCGTCGCCGAAAACGACCGTATTTCTTTTGGTAATATAGCCGTCGTATTGATTGACGGTAAATTCTTTTTTCATGATGTGGATATCATCGGGGCCGATGTTCATGCCGATGATATCGCCGATCTTGCGGCTTTGGGTACTTTGGATGACCATTTCGGATCGTCCGACCATGGCGGTGATCTCATAGTGTACGCCTTTGAACACGACGCTGACCACACGGCCGGTGAGCATGCCTTTTTCGGGCTCGGTCATCACGATGTCTTCGGGTCGGACGACCACGTCGACTTTTTCATTTTTTTCGTAATCGTCGACGCATTTGAAATTCTTGTTGCAGAAACGGACAGTGAATTTATCGACCATGGTGCCGTTGAGGATGTTGCTGTCGCCGATGAAGTCGGCAACGAAGGCATTGGCTGGCTCGTTGTAAATGGAAGTAGGGGTACCGATCTGCTGAATGCGGCCGTCTTTCATGACGACGATGGTATCGCTCATGGTCAGGGCTTCTTCCTGGTCGTGCGTAACATAGATGAACGTGATGCCGAGTTTGCGGTGCATTTCTTTGAGTTCGATCTGCATTTCTTTACGCATTTTAAGGTCCAGGGCGCCAAGCGGTTCGTCGAGCAAGAGAATTTCCGGCTCATTGACAATGGCGCGCGCAATGGCAACGCGTTGCTGCTGACCGCCGGAGAGAGTGGATACGCTTCGCTTTTCAAAGCCTTCCAAGTCGACGACGGCGAGAGCTGCGCGAACTTTTTCATCAATTTCTTTGCGCGTCAGTTTCTGCAATTTTGTATAGGTTTCACCCTTGTCGTTCATGTAAGTGACGGGAATTTTTTTGAGTTTCAGCCCGAATGCGATGTTGTCGTAAATGTTATAATGAGGGAACAGGGCATAGCGCTGGAATACCGTATTGACGGGGCGCTTGTTCGGGGGCAGATTGGTGATATCTTTCCCGCTGAGCAGGATCTTGCCCGAAGTGGGGATGTCAAAGCCTGCGATCATGCGCAGGGTCGTGGTCTTTCCGCAGCCGGAAGGGCCGAGGAAGGTGATAAATTCGCCTTTACGGACGTAGAAACTGATATCCTGTACGGCTGCGGTTTCGTCGAAGATCTTCGAAACGTTTACGATTTCAATGATTTTTTCTTCTTTTTTCAATTCTGCCATTTTTTTATCCTGTTAGCGTTGGTTCGTCGCGCGTGCGACTTATTTATATCGATAAATACATTATAAACAATTTCATTGAAAATACAAACGATTTACACATAATTTTTTCGGTCGGCGCGTTATTTTTTTCACGATCGCATTCCGCTTCTTTTTCGGGGGCGTTTGCAGCTGCTCAAAACAGGTAAACGGAGAGTTTTACTAAAGTGTTACAAAGGCCTTCGCGCTTTATAAAGCGATTGCATGCCGTGGAAGGAAAATTCAAACGTTCGGTTTGCATCGGCGCCGCAACTGCGATGCGGGTATTTTTTGCCGCCCGTCCGCCTGCGGACGGGCGGCAGATAAACGGCGTTGCAAAAGCAGCCGCCGTAAGAATTTCAGGATGAAAGCCTTCGGACAAGGGAATATTCGGGCCGCGCCGATGCAAAGCAAAGGACGGACAAGCGGGCGAACCGAAGTCGGGAGGACGTAAAAAAAGAACGCAGCGGAAACTGCGTTCTTTGAAAGGTTGAAATTATTCAGCTTTTTCTGTTTTTTTGGCTCTGGTCTTTTTGGGTTTAGCCTCGACGGGAGCTTCCGCAGCGGGAGCAGCGGTTTCAGCTTCCTTTGCTTCTTCCGCTTTGACTTCTTCCTGAACAGCAGCTTTCGGGTTTGCTTTCAGGGCGTTGAGGTTTTTCGCCAATGCAGACTTTTTGTTTGCCGCGTTGTTCTTGTGGAGGATTCCCTTGCTTGCAGCGGAATCGATGACAGAAACGGTTTCGGGCAGCAGCTTTTCAGCAGCTTCCGCGTCGCCTGCGGCCAAAGCTGCATTAAACTTTTTGATGGCGGTCTTCACAGAAGTTTTGATCATTTTGTTCTGGGAATTCTTCTTTTCGGTTACGACCACGCGTTTTTTCGCAGATTTGATGTTAGGCACTTTGCTTCTCCTTTCAATGGTTACTCATTTAATATCTCAGCTATTTTATCATAAAAAAATCGGCTTGTAAACTGTTTTTTGCCGAAATGTGTAATTTATTCTTCCGAAATTTCATATATTTTTCGGAAAAGGAAAAAACAGGGGGCGGAAAGTGTCGGAAGGATATATAGTGTTTTTTGACAGCGGTATCGGCGGGCTGAATGTTTTGGGGGAATTTCAGCGGTTATGTCCGAACGAGAGATGTCTTTACTATGGCGACAATGCGAATGCGCCGTATGGCGGAAGAACGGAGGGGGAGATCTTGCGGCTGACTCTGAAGGCATTTGCCGAAATAACGAAGTATCCGATTCGTGCGGCGGTGATCGGATGCAATACGGTGACTGCGGAATGTGTGGATGTGCTGCGGCAAAGATTTCCGTTTCCGATCGTGGGGATCGAGCCTGCGGTAAAGCCTGCGGCGGCGGCCGCGCGCGGGGGGACGGTGTTGCTTGCGGCAACGCGCGCGACGTTATCGAGCATGCGCGTTCGCAAGCTGATCGAAGCCAATTCCCGCGAAACAAGTATTGTCACGTATTCACCCGACGACCTTGCGCGGGCAGTGGAGCGGGCGGCTCCCGATTTTGACGGAATCGATCTGTCCCGCCATTTGCCCGAAGGTAAATTCGACGCAGTGGTGCTGGGCTGTACGCATTATGTTTTTTTGGAAAATCAAATCCAGAATTACTACGGATGCCCCGTTTTTGACGGAATTTCAGGGACGGCTGACCACCTGCGAGAAATATTAAACATATGTTCTGAAAATAACAAAAAAATCGACAAAATACCTCCTTTTTTTCAAGGAACGGATAAAAATAAGAATAAATTAGTCTATAATAAGGTATTTTTTTAATAAACAAACATTTGTTTTTATTTAAAATCCCTGCATTTCGATAAAAAAAAGAGAAAAAATTCTCAAAAAAAACAAATAAGTGGTTGACAGTGGTCAAAAGTGGTGATATAATGAATACATCAACAACGGGGGGAGAGGGAAGGTGTATTCTTTCAACGGAAGGTTCAACAACCGGTTGGACGATAAAAACAGAATACGCATTCCTGCGAAATTCAAAGCGGAGCTGGGCGCGGATTACAAGCTGGCGTTCGGGCCGGGAGAAAGCGTTTATGTGATGCCGCAGAAAGAGTACCAGAAGATTCTGGATTCTTTCGGGGAAGCTTCTTTTTTTGATGAAGAAGCGCAGAACGCGATCGCACTCTTCACCGGGATGGTATACGATGTCAGCGAAGACAATCAGGGGAGGATCGTGCTTCCCGCGGAGCTGAAGGAGTACGCGAAGATCGATAAAGATATCGTGATCACGGGGGCGGCGTCCTATTTAAGGATAGAGCCTGCGGAGCGGTTTGCGAAGAACACGGCGAACATGAATATCAGTTCGGTATTTGCGAAGCTGAACGCGCTGAAAAAGGCAAAAGAATGATAGCGTTTTCGCATAAGCCGGTGATGCTGGAAGAGTGCATGGCGGGGCTTAAACTGAAAGATGGCGGAGTTTATTTTGACGGAACGATCGGCGGCGGCGGGCATTCGTACGAGATTCTGAAAAGGACGGCGCCGGGCGGAAGGCTGATCGCGACGGATCTGGATGATTGTGCGATCGAGGCGGCGACGAAGCGGCTGGCGGAATTTGCCGGGCGGTTCAGGATATACAAAAGCAATTACAAAGATTTTGCGGCGGTTCTGGAAGAGGACGGGACGGACAAGCTGGACGGAGTTTTGCTGGATTTCGGGGTATCGAGTTTTCAGCTGGATGAAGTATCGCGCGGATTCAGTTACATGAAAGACGCGCCGCTGGATATGCGGATGAATCCGCAGGCGGCATTTTCGGCGGAAGACGTGGTCAACACGTATTCGCAGGAGAAGCTGGCGAAGATCATCGACGCATACGGGGAAGAGAAATTTGCAAAGAAGATCGCGGCGAACATAGTTCGGGCGAGGGAGAAAGGCAAGATCACCAGGACGGGAGAACTGAAGCGGATCATAGAGGCAAGCATTCCGGCGAAGTTTCAGCACAACGGCCCGTGCGAGCGAAAGACATTCCAGGCGATCCGCATTGAAGTGAACGATGAGTTAGGCGGGCTGGAAGATGCGGTTCGCGGACTGGCGAGGCGCCTGAAAAAGGGCGGCAGGATCTGTATCCTGACATTTCATTCGTTGGAAGACAGGATCGTAAAAAACGTATTCCGGGACATGGCGACGGATTGTATCTGTGATAAGAGTTTGCCGGTGTGCGTGTGCGGAAAGAAGAAAGAAATTGAGATTATCACCAGAAAACCGCTGACAGCAACGGAAGAGGAATTGGCGGACAACTCCCGATCCAAATGTGCGAAATTGCGAATAGCGGAAAAAGTTTGAGAATATAATGAAGGAGAAGGGCAACATGGCAACGGGCGTTTTGGAAAGGATAAGGACGAATGAACGTACGGACAGTTCGCTGAAAGCATACGGAAAGCTGAGCGGCGGGGCGGAGCCTGCCGAAATGACGGAAGAGCAGAGGGCTCTGAATTTTAATTCGCGCATCTCGGACAATTATAAAAAACTGATCAATCCCGATTTGAAGAAGGCGGAAGAGATCATGGGTGAAGCGCCCGTACAGGAGAACTATGCGGAGCCGGTTTACGATTCTCCCGAATCGTATGCGCGGGCCATGCTGTATCCGGAGCGTGAGCAGGAACAGCAGCAGGCGCCGCAGTTTACGCATCAGCGTGTAACGGAAGACATATTCCGTGCGGATTCGCCGATCAACAATCGTGCGGCGGTCATGGAACCGCAAGCTCCTGCCTATGAAGCGCCTGCTTATGAGCAGCCGGTATATGAGCAGCCGGCGGCCGCGTATGCGGAGGAAGCGAGCGAAGATCTGACGCCGACGATGACGACGATCCAGTATCGCAGCGATCTTTACCGCGACGAACAGCGCGTTGTCAAAGAAGAGAAAAAGGGCTACTCGATGACGGCGAAAGGGAAACTGCTGATGTGCGTTTACGCGATCGTCGTGGCGGTGGTTCTGGCGCTGATCATCATCAATACGAGCGTGCTGAACAATCTGGATTCGAGCATAGCGGCGCGGGAAGCGGAACTGAATTCCGTGATGACGCAGTCGCAGGCTCTGAAAGATGAGATCGCGGAACTTACGAGTGATTCGTCGATCATCAGCCGTGCGGAAGAAGAACTCGGCATGGTACGCAACTGACAACTGAAAGATTTACGAACGAAATCGGTCTCGCGGGCGGCCCTTGGTTAGGGCTGCGGGCAGACCGATTTTTTTATGTCTGAAAGGAAGGAAAAGAGAGATCGGAAGGACAAAACATACGGTGGGCGCGGTGTCCGCAACGCTTTTACGAAAGAGGTTATTTGCCGCAATGCTGGCAATGGCCTTTCTTTTTTTGGCAATTTTCGGCAGATTCTTTTATGTGCAGGTCGTGGAAGGGGAAAAACTGCGGGCGAAAGCGATCGGGCAATGGACGCGCGAGATCCCGGTGATCGCGGCGCGGGGTGAAATCACGGATACGAACGGAGTAGTTTTGGCGGAAAACGATGCCTCCTATTCGGTGTTTGTCCGACCGAACGCGGTCAAGGACAAAGAATATACGGCAAAAACGCTGGCGTCGATTTTTTCGTTGGACGAAACGGAACTGTACGAAAAGCTCACGGGAAAAAAAGTGTCGGAGATCACGATCGTGCGGCGCGTGGAGAAGGTAAAGACGGCGCAACTGGAAGAGTTTGATCTGCCGGGGGTATACTATGCGCGGGACAATTCGCGCATCTATCCGTTCGGGACGACTCTGTCCCGGGTGCTCGGATTCACTTCATCGGACGGGAGCGGACTGACGGGGCTGGAAAAATATTACGACAAATATCTTGCGGGCGTGAACGGCGAGATCGCCTATCCTGCGGATCTGGTCGGGGCGGAAGTGGACGGCACGGCGGTCTATTATCCGGCGGCGGACGGGCTGAACCTTCGGCTGACGATCGATTACGGGATCCAGCAGCTTGCGGAAGCGGCGGCGCAAAAGCTGTACGAGCAGTATTCGCCGGTCAATGCGCAGATCGTGGTGCTGGATCCGGACACGTTTGACATTCTGGCGATGGCGGAGAGTCCGTCGTATGATCTCAACGACATACCGCGCGACGATCCCGAACTTTTGAACGAGCTTTCCAGGAACAATCTCATTTCGGATATATACGAACCCGGTTCGACGTTCAAGATCGTAACGGCGGCGGCAAATATTGAAGAATATCTGCAGGGAAATTCTGCGGCATTTTCTTTGCAGTATCATTTTAACAGTTCGCGGACGCGCACGGTGGACGGGACGACGATCAAATGCTGGAGCACGCATGCGAACGGAAAACATTGCAACCAGACTCTGGCGGAAGCGCTGAACAACAGCTGCAACCCTTGTTTTACGGATATAGCGCTCTCGTTGGGAACGGAAACTTTTTACGATTATCTGGAGCTTTTCAATTTCGGAAAACCGACGGGAATCGATTTTTCGGGGGAAGCACAGGGGATGTTGGTTGCGGAGAGTGCGGTGCGGGATTGCGATCTGGCGCGCATCGGATTCGGGCAGACGGTAGCGGTAACGGCATTGCAGCTTGCGTGTGCGGGAGCCGCGGCGGTGAACGGCGGGTATTATTATCAGCCGCGGCTGGTGAAAGAAATTTACTCTTCGGACGGAAAGATACGGGAGATGATCGAGCCCGTTTTAAAAAATCGTACGATCAGTGAAGAGGCTTCCGGAATTTTGGCGTCTTTGTTGGAAGGCGTTGTGGCGAACGGGAGCGGGAGCAAAGCGTATATTGAAGGGTACAGGGTCGGCGGAAAGACGGGAACGGCGCAGAAATTTGAAAACGGAGCGATCGCGCAGGGGAAATATGTATCGTCTTTTCTGGGATTTTTCCCTGCGAACGATCCGCAGTATCTTGCATTGGTGATCGTGGATGAACCGCAGGGTGCGTATTACGGGAGCGTCGTGGCGGCGCCTGCGGCGGCGGAAATATTCAGGGGCATCATCGAATTGAAAAATATAGCCCCGTATCAAACATAAGGAGCAGAATTTTGTTACTCGGAGAATTATTGCGGAAGGTACACAGCGAAAGATGCGTCCGCTTTGCGGAGAAGGAGATCACAGGTGTCAGTACGGACAGCAAACATGTCATGAACGGGGACTTGTTTGTATGTTTTGCGGGAGGCGAGCATGACGGACACGATTACGCGGCGGAAGCGTTGGCTTCGGGTGCGGTCGCGCTGGCAGTGGAGAGGGAATTGGATTTTCCTGTCCCGCAGGTGATCGTCAAAGACGGAAGAAGTGCGGCGGGGGAGATCGCCGCCGCCTTTTACGGGCATCCCGAAGAAAAGCTGAAGATCATCGGGATCACGGGCACGAACGGAAAGACGACCACGGCGCATATGCTCGTGTCGGTACTGACGGCTGCGGGGTATAAGTGCGGAAATATCGGGACGTTGGGCATTCGATATGCCAATAAGGAAATCTCGCCGGAGCTGACCACGCCCGATCCCGTATTTTTGTATAAGATCTTTGCCGACATGGTGGAATCGGGGATCGAGTATGCGGTGATGGAAGTTTCGGCGCACGCACTGTATTTCGGGAAGACAGACGGGATCAGGTTTGAAGCGGCGATCTTCACAAATTTTACCGAAGATCATCTGGATTTTTTCAAGACGATGGGTGCGTATGCGGCGGCAAAGGAAAAGCTGTTTCAGCCGGGCAGGTGTAAATTTGCGGTGCTGAACTACGACGATGAAGAAGGGCGGAAGATCGGGAGTTTTTGTGAAAAGGCATACAGCTACGGGCTGGAAAACCCTGCGGATGTCTTTGCGGTAGATATTCGGGAAGATATAGACGGAAGTGTTTTTGTGATCAACTTGTTTGATGAACTTTACGATATCCGTCTGCATATGGCGGGCTTGTACAATGTTTACAATGCAATGGCAGCGGCGGCGTGCGCAAAAATTTTGGGGGTATCGGTGCCGATGATCGCGGCGGGGCTTTCGGGACTGCCGCGCGTGAGCGGGAGACTGGAGCATATTGCGCGGTATCGCGGAGCGGATATTTTTGTGGACTTTGCGCATACTCCGGACGGACTGGAGAAATCGCTGACGGCACTTCGGAAGCACTGCGGCGGCAGACTGATCTGTGTATTCGGGTGCGGCGGAAACAGGGATGCGCTGAAACGTCCGATCATGGGGGAAACGGCGGCAAAAATTGCGGATTTTTGTGTTCTGACGTCGGACAATCCGCGCTACGAAGATCCGTTTGACATTATTCTGCAGATCGAAGAAGGCGTGCGCCGCGTTTCGGATGAATATGTGATCGTGGTAGACAGGGAATGCGGGATCGGGTATGCGTTGGATATGCTGAAAGCGGGCGATGTTCTGCTGATTGCCGGAAAGGGCGGTGAAAATTATCAGGAGATCATGGGAGTGCGGCATATTTACAACGACGTTTCGGCGGTGAAGCAGATGTTGTCGGAGCGGTTGGCGTCGGAGAAGGGAAACAATGAGAGCTGAAATTCTGATGATACTTGCATCGGGTTTATTGAGCGCGGCGCTTTGCGCCGTGCTCATACCCGTGTTAAAAAGGCGCGGAGCCAGGCAATACATCCTGGGATATGTGGAGGAGCATAAAGGGAAAACGGGTACGCCGACGATGGGCGGGCTTTCCTTTGTGGCGGCGGTTGCCCTGTGCGCGCTTTTTTTCGGATTGTATGCGGACAGGCATACATTGGTTGCCGTAACGTTTGGCGGAGCGTGTATGGCGGTGGGGTTTTTAGATGATTTTCTGAAATTCCATTTTCACAGAAATCTCGGCCTTCGCGCATGGCAGAAAATTGTTTTTCAGATCGCGATCGCGCTGTTTGCGGGGATCTATTGCGTGCTGAACGAGCTTACGGTTTTGAATATTCCGTTTACGGGGCTTTCTTTTGATATCGGGATATGGATGCTGCCCTGCGTGGCTTTTGTGTTTATAGCGGCGGTGAATTGTGTGAACCTTACGGACGGATTGGACGGGCTGGCGGCATCGGTGGGGTTCTGGTAGATTTCGCCAAGACGGACAACGCCCTCCACTTCGACCTTGTTCTCCGCGAGGAACTTTCGGTAGGCAATGGTGTCGTACCCGGTCAGGCCGACCTGCGCCTGAATGGGCGGCAGCGTCACGCCTTCGGCTACCTGATACTCCGTCACCACAGCGGTGAAGGAGGTCAGCAGTTCGCTCCGGTCACAGTTTGTGGCCTCGGCGAACTTGGTGACGATACCCTCGATCTGGTCAGGCTTCAGGCTGGCGATGTCCACGCCTTCGGCTTGCAGGTACTTGACCACCGTGGCTGTGATATTATCCGGGGTCAGCGCCGTGGTCAGCGCCCCGCCCGTCACTTCCTCGTAGGCCAGCACCGT
>OLGD01004105.1_pt1 | contig 12533 bp, 12 predicted proteins | sample 1605311 | NCBI WGS metagenome assembly OLGD01 (sample SAMEA3888917, study PRJEB22519) | human gut metagenome | biome: human gut; feature: human-associated habitat; material: faeces | place: Denmark | collected 2010 | reverse complement strand
CGCCCGAAAAACGGGCGGCTCGCCTTTATTAGCCTTAGAAGATACCGGCTGTGCCTTACCGGGCAACCATCCCGGCGCGGCAAACCAGATGCCGAAACAGGGGGAAGAATGCCTCCTCCACCTCCGGATGAAACTGGACCCCCAGCACATCCGGGCCGGCCTCTATGCCTTCGATGGTGCCGTCGCTGGTGGCGGCGCACTGGGTAAGGCCGGATGCCAGGCCGTTGACCCGGTAGTGGTGCAGGCTGGAGCCCCGGACCTGGTCCTGGCCCAGAAGGGTATGGAGCAGGGTGCCGGGGAAAATGGCGACGGGGTGTTTGGTCTCCTCCGTGTTGTCCCGGGTGATGGGCACAGGCCAGTGGCCCTCCACGGGCAGGTTAAACATAAAGCGTTCTTCCTTCATGGTTTGGAACAGGTCTGCGGCCTCGCCGGCAAACCCCCGGCGCTGGGCCTCCGCCTGTACCTGGAACCAGGCGCAGATGGCCTGCATCCCCAGGCAAATGCCCAGCAGGGGCTTATGCCGGGCCATGGCATGGGAGATCACCTGCATATGGTAGGGCCAAAGCTTCCCGCCGCCGCACAGCAGGAAGCCCTGGCACGCGTCCAGGGCCTGGGGCGGCACGCTGCCGTCCACGGACACCAGGCCCATGGGCACGCCGCCGTTTTGCTGGATGCGTTTTGGGTAGTTGTTGACAAAAACGTATTGATCCTTGAAGGGATCCGGCCCTGTAAACAGGGTGGCCGTCGGCACAAGTCCGATGATGGGGCCCATACTCACTGGTCTCCTTTTTGGGTTTGGGCCCAGTATAGCATGGGGGCGGCTCCCTGTCAAAGGCAAGGGGTTACTGTACCCCGATGGCAAACAGGCCGCCCGCGCCGCCGCTGTGGAGGAAGAGGATGTTTTCCCGGCCGTCGAAGTAGCCCTGTTCGCACAGCTGGAGGAACCCGGCGAAGGTTTTGCCCGTATACACGGGATCCAGGATCAGGCCCTCCTGGGTGGCCATGGTGCGGATGGCGGCCTCTCCTTCCGGGGAAGGGATGGCGTAGCCCGCCCCGTAGCAATCGTACAGGTTCACGTCCTCCCGCTGGATGCGGATGGGGCTTTCCAGGAGCTGGGCCTGTTGGTTCACCAGGTCGGAAACGATGGTGGCGAAGTCGTCCGGGTCGATGACGATGCCGGTGACCCGGGTATCCGGGGTATAGAGCATGGAGCCCAACAGCACCCCCGCCATGGTGCCGCCGGAACCGGCGCAGCATACGATGTCGTCAAAGTGAACGTCCAGGGCTTTGGCCTGCTCCACCGATTCCTTGACGCACAGGGCGTAGCCCAGGGAGCCCAGGGCAACGGAGCCTCCCACCGGCACGCTGTAGGGCTTATGGCCCGCCTGGCGCAATTCCTGGCAGATCCGGTCCATCTCCGCGTACACGTCCGCGTAATCGTCCGTATCCACAAACCGCACATCCGCCCCCAGCAGGTCGTCCAGCAGCTGGTTGCCTTTTTTATCGCAGACGCCTCGTTTTTTCAGCACCAGGATGCAGTGTAGCCCCAACCGGTTGCAGCAGGCGGCGGTGAGCATGGCATGGTTGCTCTGGGCGCCGCCGGTGGTAAGCACATAGTCGCAGCCCTCCTGCAGGGCGTGGGCCAGCAGGAACTCCAGCTTGCGCACCTTGTTGCCGCCCAGGGCCACGCCGGTCATATCGTCCCGCTTGATGTATACGTTTTTGCCGGTGCGGGCGCTGATATTGGGCAGCCGGTAAAGGGGGGTGGGCAGCTGGGCCAGGGAAATACGCGGAATGGTAGAAATATCTCGCATGGTGGCGCCTCCTTTTTCCATGGATCTGGATTTTTCCTATATTATAACGGAAAAATGCTGCCGATGCAAAAGAGCCGTTCCGCCAGGTCCGCCCAATAGCCTTCCGCATTGTCCCGCAGGCTGCCGCAGCACACCTTGCCCGCTCGGGCGGAGGCGTGGACAAACCGGTCGCCCCCCAGATACATGGCCATATGCCCGGGAAAATACAGCAGATCCCCCGCCTGGCAGGCCTCCCGGGGGATCTCCCGGACCCCATAGCCAGGCGCCAGCCGGGAATTGCGATAGATGGGGATCCCCTGGAGCAGGTAGGCGGTATGGCACAAGCCGCTGCAATCCACCCCCGCCGGGGTACGGCCGCCCCACCGATAGGGGCAATCCAAATAGGCCAGGGCCCCGTCCACCAGCTTGGCCCGCAGCTGGCTTTCCTCCAGGGTTTTCGGCTGGGGCAGGGGGCCGAGATGGACCTGCTTGATATAGCCCGCCCCCGCCCCGGGCAGAGCCACCCGGGCCCAGCCCTTGGCTTCCCCCCAGGCCCGCACCCGGCTGCCCCGGGGCAGGGTCAACAGGATCTGGGCCTGATGCTTGGGGGCTGCCAGCACGTCCGCCCAGGGGGACAGCACCATCCAGGGTTCCCCCTGGGGCTCCTCCCCGATATACCGGGCTTCCAGATAGCTTTCATATCCATAACACGTCCGTACCCGCAGCCAGCCATCCTCCAGCTCTTCCAGCACCTCCACCCCCTGGCCGAACCAGATCTCGTCATCCCGTTCCGCTTCAGGGCAGGGTTTACAATACAAGGGCGCATAGGGCGCAATGATCTGTAGGGACACGCTTTCACATCCTTTTCCATAAAAACGGGGCGGGGAACGAATGGTTCCGCCGCCCTCTCTCCCCATCCTATGCAGGATGGGGCCGGTTTAGTATCCCGTCCCTTTAGGACGGATCATATGCGCTTGAGGACGATGCCCAATAGGTTCATGTATTGGCTGGCCCCCGCTTCCATGGCCGCCCGGTCCCCAATGGCATAGGGGTTGTCGCAGGCCAGCCATTCCGCCCAGGCCTGCTCGTAGCAAGCCATGGGCCAGATCCGTTCCACCTTCACCCGGTGTTCCCCGGCCAGCAGCCGGCCCCACCACTGGGCGTCGTGGATGGTATCCAGATCCTCCGGGCTCCAGGAACGCAGCATGGCGCCCGGGATGTCCCCATGGATATCCCGCACCATCCCGGGTATGGCCAATAGGATATGGCCGCCGGGCTTTACAAAGGGCGCGATCTTTTCATCCATAACCCCCGGCGTCCGGCCAAAATAATGGTAGGCGTCCACGCAGACCAGGGTATCGAAATATTCTTGGGCAAAGGGCAGGGCGTTGGCGTCCCCGTGGAGGGGCACGATGGCGTCCCCCAGCCCCGCCGCCAAAAACCGCTGGTAATTTTCCGCCGCCTGGATCCAAAGGTCCAACGCAAACACCCGGGCCCTGCACACCTTGGCCAGGTACATGGAGGTGATCCCCCTGCCGCAGCCCAGGTCCAGCACCCGCGCCCCCGGGGCGACCGGCTGCTGGGCCAGCAGCTCCTGCAACATCCGCAGGGGGTTGGGGCCCATGCTGTTTTCCCGTAAAAATTCCTGGGTAAAGCCTCCGTTTTCTCCGTAAATTATCATTAAATACGATCCTTTCTCATCCAAAAGGGACCCGCCCATGCCCCCCATGGCAGCCCCGGGCAACAAAAAAACGCCCTTTGGGTCTGCGGCAAGGCAGGCGGGAACAGGCTGGATGCCTCCAGCCTATGCAACCATCCGCTTTACCGAACCGACTCCAAAAAGGCGCCACCTTTCCATACTATGTTTGTACTTTTATGATAGGCGAAGCCCCCGGCCCTGTCAAGGCGGGAATATGCCTTGTGCAGCGAATCAAAATGGGGTATCCTTACTATAGAATGGGTTGGAATGTTCTAAATTGGCCCTGGAAGGCCCCTGGGAGGTGATGGTCTATGGAAGAGATCGCCAAGCGCGGCTATCTCCACGAGGATTTTCGCCTGTTCCATATTCGGGATCAGGTGGAGCTGGAGCTGCATTATCATTATCATGAATTCAATAAGATCGTGGTATTCCTCTCCGGCAAGGTCACCTATGTGGTGGAGGGCAAGTCCTATTTTCTCCAGCCCTGGGACGTGCTATTGGTGCCCCGGGGCCAGATCCATTGGCCCAGCATCGATCCCGGCGAGCCCTATGAGCGCATCATCCTTTGGATCAACAGCGATTACCTGGAGGCCCATAGCACCCCGGAGGCGGACCTGCTTCAATGCTTCCGCCTGGCGGAGGCCCGCAAATTTGCCCTGCTCCGGCTGGAGGCCGCGGCCCGGCCCCAGATCCGGGGCCTGTTGGGCGCGGTGGAGGACGCCCTGATCAGCCGGGAATTCGGCAGCGACCTATGGGCCCGGTCCGGCTTTTTACAATTTATGGTGGCGGTCAACCGCATCGCCCTGCGGGACGCCACCAACCTGGACCCGGACGCCTTCCGCAGCGACCCGAAAATCGAGGAGATCCTTTCCTATATCAATGAAAACCTGGATGCGGACCTTTCCCTGGACGCCATTGCGGAGCGGTTTTACATCAGCAAATCCTACCTGATGCACCGCTTCAAGGAGCAGACCGGTTGCAGCGCCCACAAATACGTGCGGCAAAAACGCCTATTATGGGCCGCCGCCCTGATCCGGGGGGGCGTACCGGTGGTGGAGGCGGGAAAACGCTGTGGCTTTGGGGATTATTCCGCCTTTTTGCGGGCCTTCAAGCAGGTATTTGGCACCACCCCCAGCGAAGCCGGCCTGATGACCGGGGCCATTCCGGACCACGGGCCCACCCGCTACCTATAATAAGAAAGGAGCTGCCTATGACAAAACGGGAAGCAGCCCAAGCGAATTTTTCCAAAGGGTTCAATTGCTGCCAAGCGGTGCTGGTGGCCTTTCGGGAAGAACTGGGCATGACCGAGGAACAGGCGGCCCGGCTGGGTTCCGGCATGGGGGGCGGGGTGGCCCGGCTGCGGGAGCTTTGCGGGGCGGTGAGCGCCATGGCCCTGATCGCCGGCTATTGCCGGGGCTATTCCCTGCCCGACGACCAGGCCAACAAGGCCCGCACCTATGCCCAGGTCCGGGGCCTGATTGAAGCCTTTGGCCAGGCCCATGGCGCCATTCTGTGCCGGGAGCTGCTGGCGGATATCCCCACTGTCCCCGGCCCGGACCCGGAGCCCCGCTCCCCCCGGTATTACGCCCAGCGGCCCTGCCTGGCCCTGGTGGGGGACGCGGCCGCCAGGCTGGAGGCCTTCCTGGCGGAAACCGGCCCCGGCCAGGATTAGCGGGGCTCCTCTCCCGCGGAAAGGAGGCGCTATGGAGGATACCTTCTCCCTTCGGGTAATCGCCCGGCTCCACAGCGATTTTACCACCAAATTCGGCATTCCCCGCCAAAGCGGCCTGGTGCCGGAGCAGCGCGCCACCATCGTGTTCGAGCCCCCCTTCCGGGATGCCAACGCCCTGCGGGGCCTTTCCGGCTATTCCCACCTGTGGCTGATCTGGGGCTTTTCCGGCATCCGGCAAGCCGGCTGGTCCCCCATGGTAAAGCCCCCACGCCTGGGGGGCAATAAACGCATGGGGGTATTCGCTACCCGCTCCCCCTTCCGGCCCAATCCCCTGGGCCTCTCCTCGGTGCGGCTCCTGGGCATGGAGCCCCGTCCCGGCCAGGGAACCGTATTGCTGGTAGGCGGCGCCGATTTGATGGACAACTCCCCCATCTATGATATCAAGCCCTATCTCTCCTTCACCGACTGCCATCCGGATGCAATGGACGGCTTTGCCGGGGAGCGGTACGGCCATGCCCTGGCCGTGGAGTTTCCCCCGCAATGGTTGGCCATGATCCCCCCGGACAAGCAGGCCCCCCTTATCGCCTCCCTGGCCCAGGACCCCCGCCCCGGCTACCAGGACGACCCTTCCATTCGCTACGGCTTCGAATATGCCGGCTTTGACGTGCGCTTCCATGTCCGGGACGGCGTCTTGATCGTCTGCCAGGTGGTGCCTCTGGCGCAGGCGCGTCCCTGACGCCCCCCGTGCCGGGACCTCCCCCGGGGGGGGCGGCGGCAGCCCGCCGTCCGTCGGGCGCTGCGCTTTCTCAGCCCTCCTTGGGCAGCTGGCGGTAGATCGCCTGCATCCGCAGGTCCAGCGCCGCGCTTTCCTCCGCGCAGGCCTTAAGCTGAGCCCGCAGGGTCGGGGGCACGGTATGCTCCGCCTTATACCGCAGCTGATGCTCCAGGCTGGCCCAAAAGTCCATGGCAATGGTGCGGATCTGGATCTCCACAGGCACCCCCACGCTGCCCGTGGATAAAAAGACCGGAATACGCACGGTGATATGCAGGCTCCGGTAACCGTTGGGCTTGGGTTTTTGAATATAGTCCCGGCGCTGCAGCACCTCCACATCCGCCTGGCTGCACAGCATATTCGCCAGGTCGTAGATATCATCGATATAATTGCAGATCACCCGGACCCCGGCGATATCATACAATTCCGCCTGGGCGCTGGCCAGGGTGAGGGGCAGCCCCTTTCGATGCAGCTTGCCCACAATGCTTTTAAGGGATTTCAGCCGGCTTTCCATATGGTGGATGGGGTTATGGGCGTAGCGGGTGCTGAATTCGTCGTCCAGGTTTTCCAGCTTGGTGGTAATCTCCCGGATGGCCCCGTTATAGAGCTGCCGCATGGCCTGATATTCCTGCAGCTGGGCGATCCCCTGTTCCAACAGGGTGTTATTGGCGTTTTCGGGAAGTAAAATGGACAAATCAACGGTTTCTTGCATAGATATCCTCCTGCCAGGATCAGATCCTAGATGATGGATTTCTTTTTATTGTACAGGCTAATCCGCCCCGGGGCAACGGAAAGAACAAGGCGAAAGGGTGAAGATTTTCTCCCCGCTACGGGCCATTTCCACCCTTGACAGGATCCTGTGCCATACCCAATAATATACATAGGTATGGTTCATTTTTTGGCTTTTCATCCATGGATTTCCAGCGGCCCCGCAGCCATTGGGGGAGGGTTCCCTGCCCGGTGAAAGGCCCATCACTTGGATTGGAGATGAATAGAATGGAAAAAGCAAGGGTATATTTTTCCGATTTTCGCACGGTGGCCTTTGGCATGGGGCTGCCGCAAAAGCTCAAAAAGCTCATAACCGCCGCCGGCATCGGCGAATTGGAAATGGACGGGAAGTTCGTGGCCATTAAGATGCACTTCGGCGAATTGGGCAATGTCAGCTATTTGCGGCCCAACTACGCCCGGGCGGTGGTGGACGTGGTAAAGGAGCTGGGGGGACATCCCTTCCTGACGGACTGCAATACCATGTATCCCGGCAGCCGGAAAAACGCCTTGGAACACTTGGCCTGCGCCTGGGAAAACGGCTTTACCCCCATGACCGTGGGCTGCCCCCTGCTGATCGCGGACGGCCTGAAGGGCACCGATGACGTTTCCGTGCCGGTACCCGGCGGGGAATATGTAAAAGAAGCCCGAATCGGCCGGGCGGTGATGGACGCAGATGTGTTCATCAGCCTAACCCACTTCAAGGGCCATGAGATGACCGGCTTTGGCGGCGCCATCAAAAACATCGGCATGGGCTGCGGCTCCCGGGCGGGCAAAAAGGACCAGCATAGCAGCGGTAAGCCCCAGATCGATCCTGCCCTTTGCCGGGGCTGCAAACGTTGCCAGCGGGAATGCGCCAACCAGGGCCTGGTATTCAACGAGGCCACCCGGAAAATGTCCGTAGATCCCAGCCACTGTGTAGGCTGCGGCCGGTGCCTGGGAGCCTGCAATTTCGACGCCATTGCCTTTGAAAACGACAACGCCAGCGCGGATCTGAATTGCCGCATGGCAGAGTATGCTAAGGCCGTGGTGGCGGGGCGGCCCAACTTCCACATCTCCCTGGTGGTGGATGTGTCCCCCAACTGCGACTGCCACTGCGAAAACGATGCGCCTATCCTGCCCAACATTGGCATGTTTGCCTCCTTTGACCCCTTGGCCTTGGATCAGGCCTGCGTAGACGCCTGCCTGGCCGCCACCCCCATGGCCAACAGCCAGCTGACGGATAATATGGCCAAACCGGATTTCGTGGACCATCACGACCACTTTGTCAACTCCACCCCAGAATCCGAGTGGAAAACCTGCCTCGCCCACGGCGAAAAGATCGGCCTAGGCAACCGCAACTATGAGCTGATCGTGGTGAAATAGCCTTTTCGACTGCCCCGCTTCCTCCCGGCCTGGGGGGAGGCCCGGCCAACGGGAGGGGGCGGCGGCTGGGCGGAGCCGAGCGCCGCCAGTGGCGGAAGAAGCGAGGCGGAAGCCCAGTGCGCAAGGGAGTTGACGGAAGCCGCTTTCGCGGCGACGCGTAGCGACCTTTGCGAACTGTGGAAGCGTCCCGCTCTTCAGCTTGTCGAAAAACCTCTGGCGAATGGAAGATCGCGGCCCTTTTAGGCTTTAATCGGATTTGGCGGCACAAGGTGAATTGTCCCGAAGGGACAAGAGAAGGCCCCCTGGGGGGTGTACGGCAAATCCGCAAAAAGCCTTGCGTAGCAAGGGTTTCCCTGCATAGCTCCCTGGCCGCGCCGTAGGCGCAAGGGAGCTATGAACACCTCGAAAAAGTGGCGCAAGCCACTTTTTCGACAGCCTGAGCCTTTCCGTTACCGGAAAGGCTTACCATATCCCTGCGTTTGGCCATGGGAAATCACAGCTGTCCTTTCCGGTCTCTCTGTACCGAGTTAAAGCACAACGCTTACCAGCGGATATATTACGCCTTTTCGCCGGGCTTGTAAACCCCCAAATTTTTCCTCTCTATTTCCAAAAAAGTAGATTCCCGTTAAATATTTTCCATTCCGCCCAAAAACCCCAGCCAGGAACCGCAAGGGTTTTTTCTTTTTGGGACGCGGAAGCCTTCAAAGGGCAAAGCGCTTGCAGCTATGCAAAAAAATGATATATCCATAAGCAAAATAGATATTCTGCCAACGATATAAAACGTGTTATTATAGTGTTGACCCAAGAACAACAAGGAGGAAGCAACATGGCGAACTGCGCGATTGTAGGCATCAACTGGGGGGACGAAGGAAAGGGCCGCATGGTGGATCTGCTGGCCAGCGAATACGACGTGGTGGTCCGTTACCAGGGGGGCAACAACGCGGGCCATACGGTCATCAACCAATATGGCAAATTTGCCCTGCACCTGATCCCCAGCGGCATTTTCCGGCCGGAAGTGATCAACTTGCTGGGCAACGGCACGGTGATCGACCCGGAAGCCCTGCTGGAGGAAATGCAGAGCTTACAGGCGGCGGGGGTATCCATCACCCCGGAGAACTTTAAGATCAGCGACCGGGCCACCATTGTATTCCCCTACCACCGGGCCCAGGACGCCCTGGAGGAGGAGCGGCTCAAGGACGCCAAATACGGCTCCACCAAGCGGGGCATCGCGCCGGTATACAGCGATAAATTCCAAAAGAAAACCATCATGATGGGCGAGCTGATGGACATGGATTACCTGGGCCAGCGGCTCAAGGGCATCCTGGAATGGAAAAACCTGACCATTCAAAACGTCTATGGGGCGGAGCCTTACGATTACGATACCCTCATGGCCTGGCTGGAGAAATTCGGCGGCCAGCTGCGGCCCTATATCTGCGACGCGGGGAGCGTGCTGCGCCTGGCCCAGCTGCGGGGCAAGAACATCCTCTTTGAGGCCCAGCTGGGGGCTCTTCGGGACATCGACTACGGCATCTATCCCTATACCTCCTCCTCCACCCCCCTGGCCGCCTATGCGCCCATCGGCTGCGGCGCGCCGGATCTACGGGTGGACGAGGTGCTGGGCATTGTGAAGGCCTATTCCACCTGCGTGGGGGAAGGCCCCTTCACCGCGGAATGGTTTGGTGCGGAGGCGGACAAGCTGCGGGAAGCCGGCGGCGAATACGGCGCGGCCACCGGCCGGCCCCGCCGGGTAGGGCCGCTGGATCTGGTGGCCACCCGCTACGGGGTCAAGGTCCAGGGCGCCACCTCCATCGCCCTGACCAAGCTGGATATCCTCTCCTACATGGAGGAGATCCCCGTTTGCATTGCCTATGATATCGATGGCAAGCAGACCGAAGCCTTCCCCTTCCCCTCCCAGCTGGCCAAGGCCAAGCCGGTAATGGAGACCCTGCCGGGCTGGGGCTGCGATATCAGCGGGGTGCGCTATTGGGAGGACCTGCCCCAGGCCGCCCAGGATTACGTCACCTATGTGGAGGATCAGATCGGCTGCCCCATCACCTATGTATCCGTGGGAGCCGACCGGGACGCCATCATCCAGCGATAATAAAGGTGCCCTTGCCATGAAGGACCGCTATGAAAGCCCCCTTTCCGGCCGCTATGCCTCCAAGGCCATGCAGGCCCTGTTTTCCCCGGATTCCCGCTATGGGCTATGGCGCAAGCTGTGGGCCCAGCTGGCCCGGGCGCAATATGAACTGGGCCTGCCCGTGACCCAGGCCCAGGCGGAATCCCTGCTGGCCCATGCGGAGGACCCCATCGACTATGTGGCCGTGGCCGCCCGGGAGCGGGAGGTGCGCCACGACGTGATGGCCCATATCCATGAATTTGGCGCCCGCTGTCCCCAGGCCGCAGGCATCATCCACCTGGGGGCCACCAGCTGCTATGTGACGGATAACGCGGACCTGATCCTCTACCGGGACGCCCTGAACCTGCTGGAAGGCCAGATCAAGGCGGTGCTTTGCGCCCTTTCAGACTTTGCCCGCCGCTACCGGGACCTGGCCACCCCAGGCTATACCCACTTTCAGCCCGCCCAGCCGGTGACTGTAGGCAAGCGGGCCTGCCTGTGGATGCAGGACCTGATGCTGGACCTGGAGGAATTGCAGGACGTCCGACAGGGGTTGCGGTTTCTGGGCTGCCGGGGCACCACCGGCACGGAAGCCAGCTTTCTGGAGCTCTTTGACGGGGATACCCAGAAGATCGACCAAATGAACGCCATGCTGGCCCAGGCCTTTGGCTTTGACGCCTGCTATCCCGTATGCGGCCAGACCTATCCCCGCAAGGCGGATAGCCGCATCCTGGCCCTTCTATCCTCCATCGCCCAAAGCGCCTACCGCTTTGCCGGGGATATCCGCCTCCTGCAGCACGAGGGCCAGATCGAGGAGCCCTTTGCCGACCATCAGGTGGGTTCCTCCGCCATGGCCTATAAGCGGAACCCCATGCGTTCCGAGCGGATCTGCGGCCTGGCCCGCTTCGTCATGGCGGACGCCCTCAACGGCCCCATGACCGCCTCCACCCAGTGGTTTGAACGCACCCTGGACGATTCCGCCAACCGGCGGCTTTCCCTGCCCGAGGCCTTCCTGGCCACGGACGCCATCCTGCGCCTCTATTACAACGTGGCTTCCGGCCTGGTGGTGCACCAGGCTGTGATCCGCCGGGCCATGGGGGAATACCTGCCCTTTGCCGCCACGGAAAACCTCCTGATGGAAGCCGTAAAGCGGGGGGGCGACCGTCAAGCCCTGCACGAGGTGATCCGGGTCCATTCCATGGCCGCTGCCGCCGCCGTGAAAGAAGGCCAACCCAACGACCTATTGCAACGTCTGGCCGACGATCCGGCCTTCCCCCTGTCCGCCCAGGACATGGAGGCCATCCTGGACCCGGCCGCCTTCGTGGGCAGGGCCCCGGAGCAGGTGGACGCCTTCCTGGCCCGCATTCAGCCCATGCTGGAAGGCGCCGCGGACATGGAGGCCATCACCCTATAACCGCGCCCTCCCGTTCCCGCCGAAAAACCGGGGCCAAAGCGTTGCCTTTGGCCCCTTTCCCTATATGGACGGCGGGGCCGGGTTTGCCCGGCATGGTCACCCCCTCTCCCCATCTCTTTTTTGGGAGGCGCTTTTTATGGCTTTTCATCCCATCGATCTGGAAACCTGGCCCCGCCGGGAATACTATCTGCATTTTACAAACGACGTGCGCTGTACCTATTCCCTCACCACCCGGCTGGATATTACCCCCCTCCAGGAGCGCCGGCTCTATCCCGCCCTGCTTTGGCTGCTGACGAAAACGGTCAACGGCCTGGAGCCCTTTCGCACCGCCTATACCCCGGAAGCCGGCCTGGGGATCTACGACCACATGCACCCTTCCTATACGGTCTTCCACAAGGCTTCGGAAACCTTCTCCTGCATCTGGACCCCCTGGCAGGCCAGCTATCCCGCCTTTCTCCAGGCCTATGAGGCGGACCTGGCCCAATACGGCCAGGCCGCCTGCCTGTCGCCCAAGCCCGGCCGGCCCGGCAATACCTTCGACGTATCCATGCTCCCCTGGACGGACTTTTCCGGTTTCAACATCAACGTATACGATCCCGGCATGTATATGCTACCCATCTTCACCCTGGGACGAAAATCCTGCCAGGACGGCAAGGCCACCATCCCCCTGGCCATCCAGATCCACCACGCGGTTTGCGACGGCTATCACATCGCCCAATTCCTGGACCGGCTGAACCAGGCCATCGCCGCCTTCCCCGGCTAAGGCCCGGGGCCCTTCCCCCGCCCGCTAGCATCGTTTTCCCCGGGGCCTGCGCCAGCGCAGGCAGAAAGCGCCGGGGCCCGCGGGGGGGGCGGCGGGGGCGCGAAGCGCCCACAAAGCCCCGGGGGCCTTCGGCCCCCGGGGCTTTGGTTTTGCCGGCGAAGGGGCCGCAGG
>OLGD01004104.1_pt1 | contig 12542 bp, 5 predicted proteins | sample 1605311 | NCBI WGS metagenome assembly OLGD01 (sample SAMEA3888917, study PRJEB22519) | human gut metagenome | biome: human gut; feature: human-associated habitat; material: faeces | place: Denmark | collected 2010 | reverse complement strand
AATTTTACGATGAGGAAATTCTCAAACTCGACCTGTACAAAATTCAAACAGACTCTTACCCCTAATAATGAAAACCTAATAATTATTTATTTACTATCTACAGGTCCGTCCAACAATAAATCGTGCTGTACCTTTTTATTTTTTCCAGACTGTACATTATCCTTATTCAAATCTATTTTCATCACAGAAAAGAATCGTTCCCAAAAAGCCGCAGTCTCTTTTGTATCGACAAGATAGTTTATAGAAGAAACTGCTATCACCGATTTTCCTAAAGGATAGGTAACCATTGCTACCCCTGATGGTTTCTGTAGCTTTTCATATAATACTACTTGTGCACATTTCCTATTCTCCGGAGCCCGATTAAAGAGAGACCAATCGACTCCCGAGGCATCGAAAACGATAGTTCCCTCATCGACAAAAGCTCCTGAGAGTCCCTGTTTAAGGATGGGTTCTTTACTATCTATTTCTGAAAAATAAAGTGCCGGGACAGTAAAATATCCTCCCCATTCAGATCTTTCACCGGGATTAAATGCCGTCGCCGTTCTATTTGTCGTTTCAATATTTGCAGGCAATAACGGTAAAATCTTCGAATCAAGACCTTTAGTGGCTGTCATTATCAGAATCGTACGACCGGATTTTTTAGCAGATTTCATAACAGCGGCAAATTGCTTCAATTGATCGTCAGCGATGTTCTCTCCATCAACAATTACCACAGAAGACTTTTTATCCTTAGAAAACGTTATCCCTGTTTTTCTTAAATGACCAGCCAATGCTCCGGTTTTATCTCCGATAAAAAATACTTCGGAATGCACCGGCTGAGGAAGAGCTGCGGGTTTCGGAATTTTCAACTCCGTATAATGATCCCATTCGCAAGGTTTATCTGCTAATGCAGCCTTTAAGGCATGAAACATAGGCAACGGTTTATAGAGAGGCAATGAAGGATCGATTCCCGGATTAAAAGTTGTCACATAAGGCGGAATGCGCTCAAATTGATATCCAGGCTTACCCTCTTCATAAACTTTTCCGGCAAATACACCGTCCTGCCCATCCGGTAAACGGGAATAATCGCCATAACCGAGATTCAGATGTTCCAATCCGAACCAACAAACTTCGGACGGTGAATAATAAGCCAAAAACGGTTTTGCCATTTTCTGTACATTCTGATATACATCTACTGCCAAAGCTTCATTACGTCCGTAATAAGAAATATATGGCTTATCTCCTGCAAACTGATACAATTGATCAGGTTTCCCATAATAGGTGGCTCCCGATTCTCCGACAATCATCGGTTTATCTTTCTTCTCCGGTAATAAATCCAATTTCAGCCCGTGCCCGAAATGCTTACTCCACACAGGCAATCGCCCGTCTAAATCCCGGTCTCCGTCACAAGTTATAAAACCCCTCGTCGGATCCCATGCCGGCACACGATCTGCAAGTTCTACAATTTTATCATCCCATTTTTTCGCCACCTCTTTAGACGGTTTATTTAAAAGAGCAATAGCAAATAATTCATTACCGACACTCCAACCGATTACAGAAGGGTGATTTCTGTCTCGAAGAATCAGACGTTCCAAATGTTCCGCATAATGTTCCCAAGCTTCAGGTGCTTCAAAATTAAGATTGATAGAACTTCCGAACAATCCGGTTTCATCCAATACCATAATTCCCATCTCATCCGCCAAATCATAATACACACGCGGCCACGGCTGTGCGTGAGGACGTACCGAATTCCCTCCAAAATCCTTAATCATCTGCAACCATGCCCAAGCAAAACGACGTGAACAGATATAAGGACCGAAAGGGTGCTGTATATCACCGACACACTGAATTTTCTTACCGTTCAACAAAAAGTCTGTTCCCGACAGTTTGAACTGACGCCATCCGAAACGAATATCCTTAATATCATACGTTTGTTTCTTATCTGAAATTTTCAAAGAAAGCATATACAAATTAGGGGTTTCGGGTGACCAAAGTTTCAATCGATCTCCTACTTTAGTTTGCAAAGTTACTTTTTGTGTTTCTCCCGGTTTTAAAGTCACAGATACCGGATCTATCGTCAATGTCGTATGTCCTAATGTCCATTTAATCTCAGGAGCATCCAAAATCGTTTTTCCGGCATTGTTAATCCACTCACGAGCATCACCTCCTAATAAAATAGTTTTAAGTTGTCGAGACTGATTGATTATATTTACATCTATTTCCAATTCATCACGATCCACCCAAGGCTTTATAAAAGCTTCCGTTACCCGAACTTCAGGTACAGCCCACAAAAATACATCTTGCCAAATACCGACGATCTTATCGGTATTAGAACCCAATGCATAAGTTGTTTTCATTTTTTTATATTCCGGATGAAATTTTTGGAAAAGAGTATTATGGCGTACACCTACTAACAACTCATTCGGCTTATTCCAATCAATATAATCGGTAACATCCGCGTCAAACGGCAAATATTGGTCAAAATTCCGACAAACTTCTTTACCATTGACCTTTACAACACATTCTCCTGCAACAGCTTCAAAATGAAGTATTAGACGATTATCTTTTTTCCAATCGGCAGGTATCGAAAACTCCCTGCGTAACCACCCCATTTTTTCTCGTATCCAAGAGGATGGATATGAGGGATAATAAACAGAACTCGGAGCGTAAGGATTCTTTGAACCCTCTCCGGTCTCTATTCCACCGCCCCAATCATTTACATTCCACGGTGACGGAATTTTTATTTTTACTTGTTCCCACTGCCCCTCTCGAGGCTCTGTCAATATGGGGGCAACTCCATTCCCCTGCTTCCAATCACGAGGCACGGCTACCGGTTGAAAATCCCACAGCCCGTTCAAACATATTTCTTGCCGATACGGTTTTTCTTGCGGTAACACAAGTCCTTCTGCAGGAGAAAAATCCCGATTAAACACGACTTTATCCTTTGCAAACAACAAATCTCCTCCCGTCAATAATGCTGCCGTCAAACTCAAAATTGCAATAGTATCTCTCATGTAAATCAAATTAATACGTTTTAAATAATTCCTTGTTAGGTTCTTTCCCCATTTCAAACTCCAATACTCCCCCACTGGCAAGCATTTGATGAGAAAAACGAGGTTCGGATAACGGTAAACCGTTCCATTTTACAGACTGAACATACTTATTTTCTTTACTGTTATTTAATGCTTTTACTACAAATGTCTTATCCCCGGACAATCGCACCGTAACTTCGTCAAACAACGGACGGCCGATCTCATAAACCGGAATACCCGGACAGAAAGAATAAAATCCCATGGAATTAAGGACATACCAAGCCGACATTTGACCACAATCTTCATTTCCCGAAATTCCATCCGGATCATCGTGATATAAAGTACAAAGAATAGAATCGACCAAAGCCTGGGTCTTCCATGCTTCATCTACATAATTATAAAGATAAGGGATATGATGACTGGGTTCATTTCCATGTGCATATTGTCCTATCATTCCTGTAACATCGAGAGCTGCACCGGCATCTCCGGTCAACTCCGAGGACATTGAAAACATAGAATCCAACTTGGCAACAAAAGCATCCTTTCCTCCCATTTCTTCGATCAATCCGGGGACATCTTGAGGAATAAACCAACTCCACTGCCACGCATTCCCCTCTACATAGCAAGAACCCTTAAAAGCCGCTCTCGGATCAAAAGGCGTTACCCATGAACCATTCATATTGCGACCTCTCATCAAACGGGTCTCAGGATCAACGTAGTTTTTCCAATATTCTCCTCTTTTTGTATAAGTATCAGCTATATCTTTCTGATCCAAATCCTCTGCCATCTGCACGATCAGCCAGTCATTATATGCAAACTCTATACCTTGCGAGACCGATCTTCCGCAACGATCGGCCGGTACATAACCTAATTCGTTTTTATACTTTAATTCCAAAGGCATAATACGAGCAACAATAGAAGCCGGCATCATAGGTGTAATACCCGTCGTATCATAAGTAGATGAACGGACACATGCCAACAAAGCTTTATTTATGTCAAAATTACGTTGATTCTTGAAAAAAGCATCGGCAATTACCGATACAGCATGATAACCGATCATCGTACCGGTTTCGTTCGAAGCCAGTTCCCATTTGGGAAGTACGCCGCTCTCATCGTATTTTCTCAAGAAAGCCCGGATAAATGCCTGATTAATATCGGGACGAATCACCGTATATAACGGATGCAATGCCCGGAAAGTATCCCACAAAGAAAAAAGAGTATAATTCGTATAAGAAGTGTCTTGTACGATCGTGTGTCCCATTGTCCGGTAACGTCCGTCAACATCAGAAGCGATACAAGGCGATATGGCCGTATGATATAAGGCTGTATAGAAAATTTCCCTTTGTTCAGCATCATCGGTCTTGACATCGATAACCGAAAGTTCGTTATTCCATATTTTACGGGCATCCGCTACGGTTTTATCAAAATCCCATCCCGAAATATCAGCCTTCATATTTTTCTTCGCACCTTCACAATCGACAGAAGAAATGCCGACTTTAACCAGAACCTCTTTTTTTGCCTCCTCAGGAATAAAAGTCAACAACGCCTTTGCCGTTTTCGCTTTCACGAGATTTCCCTCAATTAATGTATCTCCCGAATACAACGTATGAGTAAACGGTCTTGAAAACTCTGCATAAAAATAAACATAATGATTTTTTGCCCATCCCGTCGTATATTTCATTCCCGAAACAGTAGAATCATTTACAATCCGTATTTCCGTAACCGGATGTTGATGACCATGAATCGTAGGCTCCATATCTATAATCAAATTGGCAGCTTTACCTTCCGGATATGTATAACGATGAAAACCTGTTCTCAGGGCAGCAGTCAACTCAGCGGTAATATCATAATCGGACAACCGAACTTTGTAATATCCCGGAACAGCCTCTTCTTCTTTATGAGAAAAACGAGAACGATAGCCTGAATCAGGATCTTCCGCATTTCCTGATACCATAAATTTATTTTCTCCGGAAGTAGGCATCATCAGTATGTCCCCGTAATCTCCGATTCCCGTACCGCTCAAATGCGTATGACTGAACCCGATTATAGAGCTATCGGCATAATAATATCCGGAACAGCCGTCCCACCCGAACAATCGCGTATCAGGGCTCAACTGCACCATACCGTGAGGCAACGTAGCACCGGGATAGGTGTGGCCGTGCCCACCTGTCCCGATGAATACATTAACATAATCTACATACTCTTTGACAACATGAGTTTGCGAACAAGAAAAAAACAATCCTGAAAAAACAATAACTGCTGCCAGATGACACCCTATTAATTTCATATTCTTCATAACTATTCTTAATTAATTCTGCGATTATTTTCTAACAGGTTGGAATATACTCAACGGTATCTCTTTCCTCAACATTTTCCCGGCTTCCCCTACCAACCATAAATAATGATCGCTTTGCAATCCCTCTTCTATCGGCACAAACGATTCCGGGACACGGGTAGCGCATTTAAATATCGCAGTTCCCTCGTCTATTTCATCGAACATAGCTATATACAACATCTCTGCACCCATAGAAATAGCTCCGGATAACTGTGCCCAGAAAAAATCACCTTTATTTCTCGGTATTTGAGTAGTATTAGGACCGTACATATTTTTCCAAGAAAAACCGGGAAAAGCCAATGGTGCATAATCAACCCCATTTTTATTACACCAATCTAAATGTTCCGCTATAATCGGCTGCATATTCAGATACACCTTACCATTATACCATCCCACAAACCAAGGCATTACGATATCGCATTCTTTAATCAAATCCAATAATTCGGCTTGACTTGCAGAAGGAGTTTTTCCTTCTTTGGGAAGCCACCTTGCCGGAGTCCCCAGCATAACGCTATATCCCCGTTTCCGGATTTCTTTCACCAATTTTGCAGCATCCTCCACATCATAAGAACGGCCGGGGAATCCCACTCCCCAAACAGCTACCAACGGTTTTTTATTATGGAAAAGATAGGTCGGCACTTTTTTTCTTTTCTTAAACTTATAAGTACTATCCAGCTCATCCAAATCCGACAGTACAAAATCGACATCGGTCTTTTTCATTCCGCTCAGATCATACATTATGCAAATCGCCCTGTCATATTTTCGGGCAGAAGAAACAGCAGAAGCAAGAACTTTATTAAAATGCATTTTTCCACTCTTTCCTTTTACTTCATTGACAAATCGTTGCATGAATACTCCACTTAAACCATACTCTTTCATCCAACGAAAATGGGTATCTACCGTAGAAGGGTCATGCGAACTGAATGTATAAGCCGGAGTACTGTCATCAAAAACAAACTTCGTCTTATAGACTTTCTTATATTCCCGTACATCAGGCCACATATCGATAGTACAACATCCCGGTTCAAAACGTCCTTTCGGTCCTGAATAATGATACCAGCCCCGTCCCGCACCGTCATCGGGAGCATTGAACCAACCTTGGTAGCCTGCCATTATCAGCCCCTTATATGAATTATATTTTGTATTTTTCGCAGAGATCGTGATAAACGGAAAGATCATGATAATCACGAAAAATAAACGATTCTTGTTCTTCATGCGTATATACTTTTAATATTCCTTTTTCTTTATCGATTACGAAAACAAAGTAAAAACCCCATTATTAATTTTTACTTAATAAGCCGATAAATAAATTCTTAAAAAAGTGTACAATTGACCTTTTAACTTCATTTTCTCAAAAAAAATATCCGCTGACAAAGATTTTCTGCCCATGTCAACGGATATTCTTACTCGATCACAGTCTATGTCGCTATATTACTTCAGCATCGATTTCCAATTTCCCGAATAATATGCAACAGTCAACTGTTTTAATTTTTCCTGATCTCCTTTCTGCATAAAAGTGTGTTCAAGATCTTTATAGATATAGAACTGCAACCAATAACCGTTATTGTATTGCTGACGGACAGAAAGCGCCTGCATCAATTTAGCATACCACAATGTCTGTACATTATATTTATGCGCAACTTGAACGGCAGTCATTGCATTTTTCCACATCGATTTAGACATTTTCTTCATCATAGAAGTATAATCTTTATATTTGAATGTAGAAATATCGATCAACTCACAGCGATCATCCAGCCCCAGTGCCTTTAAATCTATCGTCATCTCGAACTTTTTATCTCCGTCAAGATCATATTCGATATAATCGAAAAAGCCGTTGTCATCTTTATCGGTATATTTTACAGTACCGAATTTTCCGGGCTGCCGGTCCATACCCATCCACATACGATCCCAGCCTTGATAATAATTGGCATTCTGGTCTATGCGCCAGCAACCCCATTCAGCTCCATATAAATGTAAACGACCGTCGAACTTACCTACATATAATTTACCTTTTCCCGAATTATCCATATCCCATTCTCCCCGGTCTCCGGCAGCATCAGACTGTTTATTATTATCAATACCGCCATTTTTCCAGCCGATTTTGAACGGATCTAACGGATCATAAAATTCTACTCGCTCCCAACGTCCGCAATCATCGTCTTCGTCATATACAAAATTAACTCTCGACCACTCTCCTCTTTTAAAGATCATCTCTTTAGCACTTTTATGGTCGGGATACAAAAATTCTGTCAATTGACGGTAACGAGGATCCATGAAAAATTTATCCGCCTCAGGCATGCCTCGCAAATTATTAACTTTATGTACCTGATCAGTGTAATCGAAACCTTTACCCTGGAAACCTATTGTAAAATCAAAATCAAATTCGTTACCAGGACCATTGTCGTTATCTAAATCGACAGCCATAGAAACCCAATCGATACGTCCTTCCAACTGACGGTTTACATAACTATTCGAAGGTTTGCTTCTATCTTTTATTTTAGGAGAATCGACAAACCGTATAGCCATTTCGGTCAGACCATCGCCATCTTCATCATAAAACAAAAACGGATTTTCCCAATTCAAACGTAAATCTTTAATGTCATAAGTAGATGTATGAATTTTCATGAACATCGTCTGACCGCTATAATCTTCATAAAAATCGCAAACTCCGTTTTTATCCCAACAGCGTAAACTAAAATCATTCCAATTAATATAATTGAAAATATTATCTTTATCCAAATCACGCATAATCATATAATGCCCGTTCGGCCAGACTTCTCCGGTATTTTTTTCCGGATATTCGATTACGATCTGCATATCTGCTTTACCGTCATCATCCGTATCGACCCAATCGATAATCAAGTCCCCTTGTCCACCATAAATTCCATCTTTATTACGGTCAATCAACAAACAATCATTGATCATATCTCCCTCAATATCCCCTTCTTTCATGTTACCGTCGTCATCTAACCAAAGAATAGGAGTATCGTTTACCGTAACGGATTTAATCGCGTCAGGCTTTCCATCTCCATTTAAATCGATATACTCTACCTGATAACCTACCGGAGGCAAAGGCAGACGAAACGGTTCGATCTGTAATTTCTGATTCCAGTACTTCTGGTCATACGGCAAAGCCTGTGCTGTAGAAACAGCAAAAACTCCCAACATTGCCAGATAAATAAATTTACATTTTTTCATTGTGTGTGTTATTTATTAGTATTCGCATTAAATATCGTCCATCTCGCACTTATCCGCATATTCTTCGATCCTTGTAAACGAACAATGACAGGATAACATAACTGAGCTCCTGTTCCCTCTTCTGCAAGTTTCAACGCAGGTATTCCGGGAGCTTCACCAACCAACAGCTCCTTAACCGGCGCTTCCGATAACTTCAAGAGCAGATCTCCCGAAGGAGTTTTAAATGAAATTTTTTTACCGACTTTATATTTCTTTACATTTTTAATCTGCGAATGTACTTTCGACTCATCCAACACGACAGGCTGTCCCTTTCCGGCTTTAAATACAGGCTTTTCATTGAATAAAAGTACATACTCATACACATGTACAGAATCTGAAGCACAGTCAAACGTATCGTCCAAGATATTTCCCTCCAGATTCATCTTCCGTAACATTCTCACTCCTGAATAAGCTGTCGTACACTCAGCTTCTGCCCGACCTCCGTTTGGAGTAGCCTCATAGCTGATCAATTTTCCTAAAGCCTTGCGATTCTGGTCCTTATAATCTACGGTTACCATATTATGAGGCAACGAGTTTCGATACCAATCTAAATACAATTTAAGTCCGTAAGCACACGTACCGAAATCAGAAATCAGTTCTTTTTCTCCGTTATGTATCGTTATAGATAATTTATCGGGATGTCCGTGCCCTATTCCCTGACCACCGAATTTTAATACCGAAGAAACAGCTCCGCTTCGCAAACAAAGAAACCCGGATTGCGGGTAACAATAACTCGGTTGTATCATCGGTTCTTTAACAGGCTTTATATCCTGCCCCGTAAGCAACGATTCATATGCCGTTCGATCTGTCATTCCGTAAGCATGTTCCAAGACAGTTTCAATAACCGGGTCTTTTAAACGGGCGAAAGCCAGTTCATGAATAGGCAACTCGCTCAAAACACTCGCACCATACCAACCGTCACTATGTGCAGGATAGCTTAAATCGGGGTAAGTTCCCTTAATCGGAGCAACAAACATCTTCCTCATATCCTCATTATACAAATTTATTCCACGACAGCGCATGACATCTGCCGTATGAATTAAAGCTTGTAACGGGAAATAATGATAATTAGGAGAACCTTCATCTATCCACCCGTCGGGTTTCAAATGCTTTTTCATCAAAGCATAATATCCCCTTACCGGATCATTTATAGCAACGTCGATAATAGAGTCATCCTCTAAAGCAACTCCCAAAACCGCAAGACCGCTATTATGCCACATCTGCCAATTTGCCCCGGCAGGGCGATTAAGCAATAATTCAGCGCAAGGACGCAAAAGTCCGCTTTCTATCTTACCGATCTCTTCTTGTGTCAGATATTTCTTTATAACCGTGTAGGACGGAAGTGCATAGGTAGCCCAAGTCGCTTCATCTAAACTTTGCGCAAAAGCCTTGCCGCTATGTTTGTCACTAATAACCCGAGCAGCATTATACTCTTTATATGCTGCATATTTCGATGCATAATCGAGCAACATATCTTTGATATAATCAACATACAGCAAATCTCCCGTAGCCATATAAGCATACATACAAGCTTGCAGATACTCTTGATTTTTACGGTGTACCATATAAATCCAAGCCCAATCAAAACGGTTTACATGGGTATAAGTCGTTTTACAAGCCGAGCAATAGTGCGCATGAGGCTTATCCCAGTCAAAAGTCAACCGCTGACCGTCTTTATCACAATAATAATGATGAATATGTCCTCCTTCGACAACGGGAACTGTAAGATCATGGGAACGACGTTCAGCTATATCCGTTTTAATCCGGTCAAGAATCTTCCTCCCCCATGAAGTCTGCGCAGATTTTCTAATTTGAATGATGTCATCCGGAGAATAACAATAATATGATTGTCCATCTGCAAATACAGGTAATACGGTTAAGACAAAAACAAAAAGAAACAAAAGGCTTTTTAGTGATGTGTGTTTCATAAGATATTTCTTTGCATTAAACTTTATTGCAAAGAAAAAACCGACACATTAAAAAGTGCTTAAAATTCACGCAAAAAACAATTAATATATCAAGTAATACGAAAAAAAAATCAGAGATAAGAGTATATCTAAGTTTTCCAAGATAATTTTAAAATAAATTTTTACCGGTATCTTTCTAACCACTGTGCGGCATCCTCATCACCCATTGAAGCTGCCTGCTCCATATCCGACCGAGCTCCGGCAAAGTCTTTTAAAGCAAACTTAGCCAAGGCCCTGAAATAATAAGCAGTCGTTATTCTGTTTCCTTTTTCAATTGTACGACTAAGATCATCGATACATTTCCCATAATCTCTCAAATAATAATAAATACAGCCCCGAACTTCATAACTTTTTGCATCAGACTCATCTGCTATAATTGCTTTATCTATGGTTTCCAACGCACCATTGTACGCTCCGACAAATGCCTGACAAATAGATTTATTCTGGTATATTTCCGACAAAGAATAGTTTGTACTTTTTCCCTTATGATATTTCAAAACAGAATCATAATCAAGAATCGCCTCATTTTGCCGTCCCAGTGCAGAATAACATAAAGCTCTGAAATAATAAGCATCAGCCCAAAGAGAGTCTTTTTGCAATTCTTCGGAAAGGATATTCACCGCGTCTTCATAATTTCCTGAACGGTGTTTCTCTTTCACTTCATTCAGGACAGAAACACGATTGCCATTATCCTGTAATTCCGGACGAGGTATCGAATTTATCGATTTATCGGTAACTATATTATTTTTAGAACTTTCAGGCTCACTATTGCTGACTTTTATTAAATATACATTATCTTTCACCTGCCTGACAATCTCAGTCAACGACCTTTTTACAAGTATAGGTTTAAAAGTCAACTTTCTTAAAACAGGATCACTCTCCAACAACAATTTAAGATAAGATGCCTTCACGGCAAGATTTGCCATATACCCGGCTTTGTCTCCATATCCGGCAGAAATTATACCCAAAACATTTCCATTACCATCGATCAGAGGTCCTCCGCTGTTTCCGTAGGTCACCGGAACGGATATCTGGCAAAAGACAGGTCCGGCTTTTCCTGCATTCACAGCACTGATGATCCCATTCGTCACCTTCACATTATCCCCCAAAAGATCGGCACGTGGATATCCTATTGCATAACAAGGTTCTCCTTCGACAGGGACATCTGTCCGTAAATCATAATTTACCTTCCCCAAAGTCTTAAACTCAGGATCATTGACTTTTATAACAGAAAGATCTGTCATGGGATCGGAAAGAATGACTTGAGCATTATAAAAACGAGTAAAATCACCGTTGATTCCTGTCACCTGAATATGCTTTGCATCTTCTGTTACATGATTGCAAGTAGCGATATACCCGTCAGAAGAAAGAGCAAAACCGCTTCCCGTCCCGGTATAAGAATCCTCTGCCGATTTCGACTCAGAAGTAGGATAAACTTTCATAAGTCTGAAATTCCATAACCAGCCTTCTATATCGAGACGATTACGATATAGCAACGTCGCTATATGATTTATATATCTGACTTTACCGTATCTGTGGCACACCACAAGATTAAAAGTTCCTTTATCCGCCGTCAATTCTAAAAATCCGTCAACCATTCCCGGCGTCAAATACTTAAAAGTTTTAACCTTGACTATTCGATACTTAAACTGTTCCGGTATATTCTGATCCGTAAAACGTTCTATAGACCATCGTTCTCCATTATAATTTTGCCAAATTCCCTCTATCGGGTCTATTTCTCTGGAATTATGTAAAAGCCGGGCTTCTTCCTCTGTATAACCTTCGACACAATAACTCTGCTTATACCACTTTTTAACAGGTTCATCTTTTTTATCCGACTTTGCAGATACAGATAAAATTAGTGACATCAGCAAAACAAATAAAGAGATATATTTTTTCATGGTTTTAAAGAATCTATAAAAACACGAACCATACTGTTTAAAAAAGGTACAAAAATCAATTAAAAGCTATAATTGAAGCCGAAACTCAGCA
>OLGD01004091.1_pt1 | contig 12569 bp, 9 predicted proteins | sample 1605311 | NCBI WGS metagenome assembly OLGD01 (sample SAMEA3888917, study PRJEB22519) | human gut metagenome | biome: human gut; feature: human-associated habitat; material: faeces | place: Denmark | collected 2010 | reverse complement strand
ACGACAGCTTTCCCCGCAAACGACGATTCCATCGGCAAGCGGCCCTGTCCTACAGGGCAAGCCGGTAAATGGCTTCCATCTTCGCTTGATCCAGGGGGATCAGACTGGGCAATACCAGGGTACCGCCCCGGGAGCAGCCCCGGGCCAGGGCGGGGATGTGGCTTTCGTCAAAGCCCAGCTCCCCCAGGCGGGTGGGCATCCCGATCTCCCGGAAATACGCTTCCGTTTGACGGATGCCGGCCAGGGCGGTGGCCTCCGGATGGCAATCATCCGCCTCGCAGTCCCAGACCCGCACGGCGTATTGCACAAACCTGGGCAGGTCGTATTGGTAGATGTACTTCAAATACGCAGGCCATATTACCGCCAGCCCTGCGCCGTGGGCCACGTTGGGATCCATGGCGCTCATCTCGTGCTGGAGGCGATGGGCGGTCATGAAATATTTTCGGCCCAGGCCCATCAGGCCGTTGTGGCTCAGCATCCCCGCCCACATCAGGGTGGAGCGGGCGTCATAGTCCCGGGGCGCCGCCATGGCCTTGCGCCCCGCCTGGATCACCGCCCGCAAAAGCCCTTCCGCCATGCCGTCCAGCAGCATATCCGGCCCGCTCAGGGAAATATACCGCTCGCATGTATGCATCATGATGTCCGTAATGCCGGCGGCGGTCTGATAGGGCGGCAGGGTGTAGGTGAGCTCCGGGTTCAGTATGGCGAAATCCGGCCGGTTATAAGGGCTGGATAGGCCCTTTTTCCAGCCCAGGGCCTCGTTGGTCAGCACGGCGGAATCGCTGCCCTCGCTGCCGGTGGCAGCAATGGTCAACACCACCCCCAGAGGCAGCCTGCCCTTGGGTTTTACCGCCCCTGTGGAAAGGTCCCAAGGGTCGGCCCCGGAGCCCACCGCCAAGGCGGCCATCTTGGCGGAATCGATCACGCTGCCGCCACCCACCGCCAGAATGTAGTCCAGCTTGTTTTTCTGGATAAAAGCCACCGTCTCCCTGCAAAATTCCACGTCCGGGTTGGGCTTGACCCCACCCAAAGGTACGTAGTCCACCCCAGCCGCTTCCAGGGCGGCTGTCAGCTGCCCATACAGGCCGGTTTTCAGGATGCTGCCGCCGCCGTAGTAGAGCAGGACCCGCTTTGCGCCGGCCTGCCGCAGGATCTCGCCGGCCTGCAGATGGGTATCCCTGCCGAAGTAGAACTTGGTGGGGGTGTGAAATACGAAATTCTCCATGCCGTTCCCTTTCTCGCCTTGAAAAAATGCCCCGGCGGGATTGCCTGCCGCCGGGGCTGGTGCTATTTGTATTTTACAGGGTTTTTAGGAATCGGTCTAGCCCCGCTTGGCCTTGGGCGTCCCGCTTATACACGCCGGCGTCCAGCAACACCTTGCGGAAGGTCTGGCCGATCTGCTCCTGGAGCACGCCCATGATGTTCTCCGCCGTAAGGGCAGGCGCCTGGTCCTTCCAGGCCGCATACCAGGCCGCGTGCTTGGCGGTGGCCTCCGAGGCCGATAGATCCGCCCCTGCCAGGATGGCCTGGGCCAGGGCTTCCATTTCGCCTTTGAGCCGGGAGGGCAGCACCGCCAGGCCCATCACCTCGATGAGGCCGATGTTTTCCTTCTTGATGTTATGGAGCTCCGCGTGGGGATGGAATACCCCCAAGGGATGCTCCGGCGTGGTGATGTTGCACCTGAGCACCAGATCCAGCTCATACGCTTCCCCCCGCCTGCGGGCAATGGGGGTGATGGTGTTATGGGGGGTGCCGTCGGTCTCGGCCAGGATGCCCAGGGCCGGGTCGCTATGCCGCCGCCAGCGGCCCAGGATGTGGTCCGCCAGGTCGCACAGCCGTTGGGGATCCGAATGCCGGATCCGCAGCACGCTCATGGGCCATTTCACCACGCCGCAGGCCACGTCCTCATAGCCGGGCACTGTAAAATCCCGCTCCACCGGGGCTTTTTCCATGGCGAAGGCGTAATGTCCCCCCTGGAAATGCTCATGGGAAAGGATGCTGCCCCCCACGATGGGCAGATCCGCATTGGAGCCCAGGAAATAATGGGGGAACTGCTCCACAAAGGACAGGAGCTTTGCAAAGGCGCTCCGGTCGATGATCATGGGCACATGCCGGCTGTTGAGCACGATGCAATGCTCGTTATAGTATACGTAGGGGGAATATTGCAGCCCCCAGTCCTCTCCTGCCACCTTTATGGGAATAATCCGCAGGTTTTGTCTGGCGGGGAAATCCACCCGGCCCGCATACCCTTCGTTCTCCATGCACAGCATACAGGCGGGATAGCCGCTTTTGGGGGCCTGGCGGGCGGCGGCAATGTCCTTGGGATCCTTTTCCGGCTTGGACAGGTTGATGGTGATGTCCAGGGGGCCGTATTCCGTCTCCGTGATCCACCGCATGTCCCGGGCGATCCGGTCCCGGCGGATGTAATTGCAGTCCTGGCAAAAGCCGTAGAACCAATCCGTAGCCGCCTTTGCCCCCTGCTGCCGGTACAGCGCCCAAAATTTCCGGGCCACTTCGCCGGGCCGGGGAATCAGGGCGCCCATCAGGGCCGTATCCAGCAGATCCCGCAGGGCGCCGCTATCCTGTATGACCCCCCGCTCGATGGCGTCCTCCACCAGGGGGGCCAGCAGGTCCGGCAGGCTGCCCTGGGCGGGGGCTTCCGGCTCCCCATAGGCGGCCAGCCCCAGGGTGGATAATAGCTGGTTTCGGGCGAAATACACATCCTCCTTGGGCAGCAGCTCCTTTTCCCGGGCATATTGGATTAGCCCGGCGATATACGCGTTCACATCCATATGCCCCTATGCCTCGTATCCATGGGGATGGGCCTTATGCCAGCTCCAGGCGTCCGACAGGATGGTATGGATGTCGTACCGGGAGGGCTTCCAGCCCAGGATGGACTTTGCCTTGTCGCTGGAGGCCACCAGCTGGGCCGGGTCCCCTGCCCGCCGGGGGGCGATCTTGGCGGGGATAGCGGCGCCCACCACCTCTTCCGCGGCCTGGATGACCTCCTTGACCGTGAAGCCTACCCCGTTGCCCAGATTGAATACGTCGCTCTCCCCGCCGGACAGCAGGTAATCCGCCGCCAGCAGATGGGCTTCGGACAGGTCCATCACATGGATGTAGTCCCGCACGCAGGTGCCGTCCCGGGTGGGATAATCGTCGCCAAAGATGCTGATATAGGGCCGCTGGCCGTTGGGCACCTGAAGGATCAGGGGGATCAGGTGGGATTCCGGGTTATGGGCCTCGCCGATATGGCCCCGGGAATGGGCGCCGCAGGCGTTGAAATACCGCAGGGATACGAATTTGAGCCCATAGGCCCTGGCGCACCAGCGCATCATCCCCTCCATGGCCAGCTTGGTGGCCCCGTAGGCATTGGTGGGCTCCGTGGGGTCGCTTTCCAGGATGGGGATGTTCCGGGGCTCCCCATAGGTGGCCGCAGTGGAGGAGAATACGATCTTCTTCACATCGTGCTCGATCATGGAGGAGAGCAGCACCCGGGTGCCGTTCAGGTTGTTATCGTAATACTTGAGGGGGTTTTCCATGCTTTCCCCCACCTGGGAGTAGGCGGCGAAATGGATCACCGCATCAATGGGCTCCTTTTCAAAAACACCGTCCAAAAAGGCTTTGTCCCGAATATCGCCTTGATAGAACTTGGCCGCCGGATCGATGGCCTTCTCAAAGCCGGTTTCCAGGTCGTCCACCACCACCACTTGCGCCCCGCTTTCCACCAGGGCCGCCACCGTATGGGCGCCAATATAGCCGGCGCCGCCGGGTACCAGGATGCGTTTGTTGCTCATAGGTCAATCCTCCTTCAAAAGATAGCCGCCCACCGGCCGGATGTATAAACGGTTGCAGCAGGCCGGGCCAAAGACCGCCTGCATCTGTTCTTCGTAATGTTGGCACAGCTCGTGGGGCACCAGGGCCTGGATGGTACCGGCAAAGCCGCCCCCCTGGATGCGCCATGCGCCCTTGCCTGCCAGGAGCTCCTCGCTCAGGGCCAGGGCCAAGGCCACGCTCCGCTCCTCCACCATGGCGGCGGGATAGATATTTTCCAGCCGGCTCATGCTGGAGGCCCCGGAAGCCAGCATGATGGCTTTATAGGCTTCCACATCCTGCGCCCGCAGGGCCTGGGCCATTTCCACCGCCCGCCGGTCGTCCCCGAAGAAGTGCATGGCCCGCAAAATGGCCCGGTCGGACACCTTGCCCCGCAGGTCCCCCAGCTTGCTGTAAAAGGTTTGTTCATCCACCTGCCGCAACACCTCTTTGCCGAAGTAGGCGGCCACGGACCGCATCTCCGGGGGGATGGCGGCGTATTCGGCGGTAAGCCCCGCATGGCTGCCTCCGGCGTTCACCACGTACAGGGCGTATCCCATCCGGTCGAAGTCGCAGGGGATGGATTCCACCTTGGGGTTCTGAAGGTCCAGGAAATCCACCGCCACCGCGCCGCCCACCGAAGCCGCCAGCTGGTCCATCAGGCCGCAAGGCTTGCCGAAGTAGCGGTTTTCCGCGTATTGGCCCACCTGGGCCAGCATCACCGGGTCCAGGCTGCCATTGTTATACAGGAAACTAAAAATACTTCCCAGCAGGATCTCCAGGGCCGCCGAGGAGGATAGCCCGCTGCCCGCCGGCACCCCGGAGGTGACATAGGCGTCAAACCCGCCGATCTTATGGCCCAGTTCCTGGAGCCGGGCCGCCACCCCCCGGATCAGGGCCTTGGTGCTGCCCTCCTCCTTGGGGTCGGGAGCCAGCTGCTCCAGCGACAGCTGGGTGATGCCGTAGCCCTGGCTCTTGAGCCGGATGCGTCCATCCTGCCGGGGGGCTACCACAGCCAGCATATCCATGGTGACCGCGCCTGCCAGGATGTGGCCGTTTTGATGGTCCGTATGGTTGCCGCACAGCTCCGTGCGGCCCGGGGCGGAAATGACGCACACCCCCTGGTCGTCTCCGAAGGTTTCCGTAAAGGCCGCCAAGGCCGCCAGATGCCGCGCCTGTTGCGCGGCCGCGTCCCCGCTGTACAGCCATGCCCACTGGGCCGCATAGGCGCCCTGCTGGAACCCTTCCTTCCATTTGCTTGGCAGTTGCATGTTTCCTCCTTTGCCCCCTGGATTCCAGGGACTGATAGAATCGTTTCAAAGGGGTTTCCGTCTCGTTTCAGGCGGCCAGGCCGTGACGGCGGCCTCTGTTTCGCGCCCTCCTCGCGTCAACGGCGCGGATGGGCCGCTATGAAGGGAACCCCTTGCTACGCAAGGCTTTTTTGGGGTTTCCGCACGCGCCGCCAGATCCGATGGCGGCCGGCGATTGCTGTGGCCTTCGGCCCGCTCGCCGGCCGGGGGGCGGCGCGGCCCGGTTTTCCCTTATTCGTAAAGCAGCACCCGGGCCTCATAGGGCTGCAGCAGCCCCGGCTTGTGGGCGGGGTAGTTGGACAGCAGCAGCCGCCCTTGGCCATCCTCCCCCAAGGGGCAGGCTACGTCCCCGGCTGCAAAGCTGCACAGCACCAGCAGCCGCGCCCCATTCAGCCTGCGCTCGTAGGCGTAGATGGCGGGATCCTCCTCCAGCAGGGGATGGAACGACCCGTGGACGATGATGGGATGCGCCTTGCGCAGCCGGATCAATTTCTGGTAGTAGCGGAACACCGAATCCGGGTCCGCCAGCTGGTCCTGGGCGTTGATTTCCGTATGGTTTGGGTTTACGCCGATCCAGGGGGTGCCGGTGGTAAAGCCCGCGTTCCTCCCCGCCGTCCATTGCATGGGGGTGCGGGCGTTGTCCCGGCCGATCACCTGGAGGCAGCGGCCCATTTCCGCCTCATTCAGCACCCCGCTCCGGGTATATTCCCAATAGGCGTCCAGGCTTTCCCGGTCACGGTATTGGGCCAGCCGCTGGAAATAGGCGTTGGTCATGCCCAGCTCCTCCCCCTGGTATATATAGGGGGTGCCCTGCATCATATGCAGGCAGGTGCCCAGCATCTTCGCGCATACCGCCCGGTATAAGGGGCTGTCGTTGCCAAAGCGGGATACGGGCCGGGGCTGGTCGTGGTTGCTCCAATACAGGCTGTTCCAGGCCCGCCCGTTCAGCCCCACCTGCCAGCTGTTGAAGATCCGCCGCAGCTCCTCCATGGGGAAGGGCCGGTCCGTCCATTTATCCGCCAGCCTGGGGCCTCCGTCCACATGCATGAACTGGAACACCATGCTCAATTCCGCCCCGGTATCCCCCGCGTATTGCAGGCCGTCCGCCACGCTTACATGGCTGGTCTCCCCCACGCTGAGCATGTCGTGGGGCTGGAACACCCGGGCGCTCATCTCCTGCAAAAACTCGTGGATCCGGGGGCCGTTGTACATATACGGGAACCCGTTCCCATACAGCAGCCCGGGTTCCCCATCCAAAAACCGCTGGTCCTTGGAGATCATGTTGATCCCGTCCAGCCGGAACCCGTCCACGCCCTTTTCCTGCCAGAACAGCATGATGGCATAAATGGCTTCCCGCACCGCCGGATTTTCCCAGTTGAGATCCGGCTGTTCCGGCAGGAAGCTATGCATATAATACTGCCCGGTCAACGGGTCCAGCGTCCAGGCAGGGCCCGAAAAGATGGAGCCCCAGTTGGTGGGGGGGCCGTCCCCCTTCCCGTCCCGCCAGATATAATAGTCCCGATAGGGGTTCTCCCGGCTTTTCCGGCTCTCCAGGAACCAGGGATGTTGATCCGAGGTGTGGTTGGCCACCATGTCCAGCATCACCCGGATGCCCCGCGCCTTTGCCCCGGCGATCACCCGTTCCAGGTCTTCCATGGTACCGTAGATGGGGTCTATGGCCCGGTAATCCGAGATATCGTAGCCGTTGTCCTTGCCCGGGGACGCGTATACCGGGCCGATCCACAGCACCGTGATCCCCAGCTCCGAAAGGTAATCCAGCTTTTCCCCGATGCCGTTTAGGTCCCCGATGCCATCCCCATTGCTATCGTAAAAGCTGCGGGGGTATACCTGATATACCACCGCTTCCTTCCACCAGGGCGTTTTGCCTTCCATTCGAACCCCCATCGTCCAGCAAAAAGGCCGCAGGCAGGGCTTCGCCCGGCCCTGCGGCCGCTTTGTTCGTTTTCTGCCGGGCCCCGATCCCAGCTACATCCTTCCATCAAACCCGAGGCGGCGCCGTGGTGCCGCCCACCACCAGGGATACGGGCAGGCGGACGATCTCCCCTTCCTGCCGTTCCCCGGCGATGATTCCCCGCAGCATTCCAAAAGCCAGCCTGGCCTTCTGGGAGGGATCCTGATGGATGGTGGTAAGCCGGGGCCGCAAATTTTGGCCCAGCACATTGTCGTCGAATCCGGCCACGGATAGATCCGCCGGCACCCGGATTCCCCGGTCATACAGATAGTCCATGCCCCGCATGGCATAATAGTCCGAGGCAAAAAACAGGGCGGTATACCTGCCCCGGGGCGTCAAGGCCCGGGCAAGGCTGGCGTCGAAGGCCCGGCCGGAGCGGATCTGGATGTAGTTTTCCGCCTCCGAATAGGGCAGCCCCGCCTGCTCCATGGCCTCGCAATAGCCCAGCCAGCGCATCCAGTCGTTGCCGATGCGGTTATCCGAAAGGAAGGCGATGCGCCGATGGCCCAGCTGGATCAGGTGCTCCGTCATAAGCCGGCCGCCCAGCTGATCCTCCAGGCCGATGTTGGAATAGGGGATGCCCACATCCCCAAAGTAGCAATCCACAAACACCATGGGCTTTTGGCTCTGGCTGCGGATCTGCCGGTAATCCTGGGCATGGAACCCGGTGAGCACCAGGCCGTCCACGTTCCAGGTCTGCATCAGGTGGACGATCTCCTGCACCGAGGAGGCCACATGGAGCATCATATAATACCCTGCCTCCCGGATACAGGCCTCCAGGGCCCCCATCAGCTCGCCGGCAAAGGGGTCCTGGAGGGCGTTCAACTCCTTTTTGGGGATGAACTTCAATACGACGCCGATGATATGGGAGCTGTTTTGGGCCAAAGCCCGGGCGCTCATATTGGGGATGTAGTTATATTCCCGCACCGCCTGCTCCACCAATTGGATGGTGGCCTCCGATACCTCCCGGGTCTTGCCGTGGATCACATTGGAAACGGTGGTAGGGCTTACATCCAACTTGTGGGCCAGCTCTTTTATGGTAATCATGGCCGTATGAAACGCAGCTTGCGTTTACTTCTTGGCCACATACTTGCGGATATCCAAGGATACCGCCATGATGATGACCAGGCCCTGTACGATGTAGGTATAGTCGGAGGGCACGCTCATGAACTGCATGGCGATCTTCAGCAGCTCGAACACCAGTACGCCGATGAGGATGCCGCCGATGCGGCCCACGCCGCCGTTGGTGGAAACGCCGCCGATGGTACAGCCGGCGATGGCTTCCAGCTCATAGCCCAGGCCGATGTTCACCGAAGCGCCGCCCGCCTTGCCGCCGTAGAGGAAGCCGGCGATGCCGTAGAGGGCTGCGGCGGAGGTGTAGATGATGATCTTGGTGGCGGTGGTGTTGATACCGGCCACTTCCGCGGAGCTCTCGTTGCCGCCGATGGCGTACATGTACTTGCCATGGGGGGTCTTATTATAGATGAACCACATCAGCGCCCCCAGCACCAGGGCGATGATGCCCAGGTAAGGGATATAGGTGATGTTGAACAGGGAACCGGAGGCGATCTGGGTGTAATCCGCCCTTAGGCCGCCGATGGGCTGTGCGCCGGTATATACCAGGCAGATGCCGTAGACGATGGTCTGCATACCCAGGGTGGTGATGAAGGGGGGCACATACAGCTTGGAGATGACCAGGCCGTTGATAAAGCCGAATACCATGCAGATCAGCACGACCCCCAGGAACACACCCAGGATAGGCAGTTCGCCCATTTCGGGATAGACCTTGCTGGTATAATCCGCCCGCTGGAGGAAGGTGGCGGACAGGCAGGCCGCCAAGCCCACCATACGGCCGGCGGAAAGGTCCGTGCCCTTGGTGATCAAGCAGCCGGAAACGCCCAGGGCCACGATGAAACGGGCCGCCGTATTGGAGATCAGGTTCTTGGCGTTATATTCGGAAATGAAGTTGGGGCGCAGAATGCTGACAACCACCGCGGCGATCAGCATCATGATGATAACCGCGTTGTTCAGCAGGAAATTACCGACCTGTTTGCCGGTGATTGTTTTGTTCATTGTGGTCCTCCTTTACGATTCGAAACGGGTGGCCAGCTCCATGATCCGCTCCTGGTTCATGTCCTCGCCCTCTACAAAGCCGGTCACACGGCCATCGCACATGACCATGATCCGGTCCGCCATGCCGATCAGCTCCGGCATTTCCGAGCTGATCATGATGATGCTCTTCCCCTGCTTGGCCAGGTCGGAAATGATGCAATAGATCTCATACTTGGCGCCCACGTCAATGCCGCGGGTAGGCTCATCCAGAATCAGCACATCCGGGTCGTTGGCCAGCCAGCGGCTGAAGATAACCTTTTGCTGGTTGCCGCCGGAAAGGGACTGGATGAGGGTCTTACCGCTGGGGGTCTTGATGTTGAGCTTCTGGATGTTTTCCTTTACCAGGGTATCGATCTTCTTTTCATCCAACATGAAGCCGTATTTGAGATACTTGGCCAGGGAAGCCACCGCCACGTTGTCGCTGACGGACAGCACGCCGAAGATACCCGTTGCCCGCCGGTCCTCGGTCAACAGGGCGATGCCCTGGTCGATGGCGTCCTTGGGCTGGTTGATGTGGATCTCGTGGCCTTTGTAGATGACCTTGCCGTGGGTCTTGGCCCGCAGGCCGAAGATCCCTTCCATCACCTCGGTGCGCTGGGCGCCCACCAGGCCGCTGACTCCCAGGATCTCCCCCTTGCGCAGGTTGAACCCCACGTTCCGGAAGGACTTGGCGTGGATGGAGGTATACCCTTCCACCTCCAGCACCACTTCTCCGGGGACGTTTTCCTTGGGCGGGTATAGGTTGGTCAGCTCCCGGCCCACCATCCGGGTGATGATCAGGTCCGTGGTCAGCTCCTTGGCCGGCCAGGTCCCGATGTATTTGCCGTCCCGCATGATGGTGACTTCATCGGAGATGCGGAGGATCTCGTCCATCTTATGGGAGATATATATGATAGCACAGCCGTCTTTCCGCAGGTTGTCTATGATGCCGAATAGGATCTCCACCTCGTTCTGGGTCAAGGAGGAGGTAGGCTCGTCCATGATGACGATACGGGCGTTGGCAGAGACGGCCTTGGCGATCTCCACCAGCTGCATCTGGGATACGGAAAGGGTGCCCAGCTTGGCCTTGGGATCAAAATCCAGACCCAAGCCATCCAGCAGCGCCTTGGTATCCTTATACATTTTATCGTGATCTACCATGATGCCCCCCATCTTGCGGGGATACCGGCCACAGTAGATGTTTTCCGCAATGGACCGCTCCGGTATGGGCTGCAGCTCCTGGTGCACCATGGCGATGCCCTTTTGCAGCGCGTCAAACGGATTGGCGATATGCACAGGCTCGCCCTTGTAAATCACCTCGCCCGCGTCCATCTTATATACGCCGAACAAGCACTTCATCAGGGTGGATTTACCCGCGCCGTTTTCGCCCATCAGGGCGTGTACCGTGCCGGGCCGCAGCCTGAGCGAAACGTTGTCCAGCGCCTTCACGCCGGGGAATTCCTTACAGATCCCCTTCATTTCCAGCAAATATTCCGACATGTTTCCCCCTTCTTCTTCCAGATTTCCCTTGCTCTGCCGGGGAAATCGCAGGATCAAACCGAAAGAATTGCGTGCGAGCAAGCCCGCACGCAATCCCATTTCAGTGCTTGTTATTCCTTGGTGACCTTCTGGTAATCGACCCAGATGTAGTTGGAAGCATCCGCAGCGGAGCCGATGAGCTCGCCGTTGATGTACTTGATGGCCGCGTCCACAGCCGCGTGGCTCTGGCCCACGTGGTCGTTCAAAACGGTACCGGTCATGGTGCCCGCGTTGACCATCTCCACGCACTCATCCAGCGCGTCTACGCCCAGCAGGTAGATGTTCTCGCCAACCACACGGCCGGCAGCCTCGATGGCCTGCGCAGCGCCCAGGGCCATGGCGTCGTTGTTGCAGAAGATGACGTCGATCTTATCGCCGAACTGGCTCAGCGCGGTAGCGGCCAGCTCCTGGCCCTTGGCCTGATCCCAGTCGCCCCGCTGATTGAACAGCTCTTCCACCTGGATACCGGCATCGGTCAGAGCCTTGATGGAGAACTCGGTACGATACTGGGCATCCACGTTTTCGGGGTCGCCCATGATCATCACGTAGCTCACCACGCCGTCGCCGTTGGCATCGCCCTGGTTGGGCAGGTCGCGGACGATCTCGCCCTGGTAGGTGCCGCTCTGACGGGCGTCAGCGCCCACGTAGCAGATCTTGTCCCAAGCTGCCATATCCTCAGCAGAGGGCTCACGGTTGATGTACACAACGGGCACATCCGCGCTCTTGCACTTCTCGGTGATGGTGGCGGCGGAAGAGGACTGCACCAGGTTCACGATCAGCGCATCCACGCCCTGGGCCAGGAAGGTATCCACCTGGTTGGTCTGCTCGGCCATATCGCCCTTGCCGTCCACGATGGTGACGTTATACTTCACGGTGTCCGTCTCCAGGCTCTTGAAGTAGCTCTCCAGCTCCTGGCGATAGAGGGTCATGAAGTTATCGTCGAACTTGTAGATGCAAACGCCGATGTTGTAGGTGGTAGCCTCGGCGGGGGCCTCCTCAGCGGGGGCCTCCTCAGCGGGGGCTTCCGCAGCGGGCGCTTCTTCGGTCGCAGGGGCCTCGGTAGCGGGCTCCTCGGCAGCAGGCTGGGCGGCGCAGGCAGCGCAACCGAAAGCCATCACAGCTACCAGGAGCAGGGCAAGAATCTTTTTCATTTCTCTTTTTCCTCCTTGCTTGTCCATATCTTGGACGTTTTTTCGGGCGATCCCGCCCGGGTTCCCGGCGCAGCAAGCCGCGCCAAGCTTTTAAAAAGCAACCAAGGCTGCTTTTCTGCGAAAAAAATATGGAGTATGCCTCCAACTTGGTCTTACCCCATCCTGAACAGGATGTGCAACGAAAGGTGTTTACATTTTTATCCAGCGCCCTCGCGCTGTCCGTATCATAGCATATATTCCCGGCCATTGCAAGGACTTTTGCGCAAAAGGTCTTGTTATTGCGGCATTTTTACTCTATAAATCCCCCCTAAAACCCATGTATGTTCGCCACAGCAAACACCTGTCCGGACATATGTACGTTCACCGGCAAAAGGCCAAAATTGCCCTGATATTGAAAAAAATGCCAAAGCACGCCGCCCCTAAGGGGCGGCGTCAGGCTCTCGAAAACCCTCTGGGGGGGCGGGGGCCGCAATGCGGCCCCCAATGGTCGTTGCGCGTGGCCGCCAAGGCGGCTTCCTTCAAGGCCCCTGCTCACCGGGCTTCCGCATGGCGCCCCAGCCGTGCCTTAGGCGCAAGGGAACCATGGGAATCTCGGAAACGTGACGAGAGCCGCTGTTTCTGCAGACTGCCGCCGCCATGAAAAAGGGGGGTATGTTTGCGGGCGCAAAAAAGCCCGGGGAAACTTACCCGGGC
>OLGD01004090.1_pt1 | contig 12571 bp, 10 predicted proteins | sample 1605311 | NCBI WGS metagenome assembly OLGD01 (sample SAMEA3888917, study PRJEB22519) | human gut metagenome | biome: human gut; feature: human-associated habitat; material: faeces | place: Denmark | collected 2010 | reverse complement strand
CCGTCTGGTGGTTCCCAGGGTCAGGCAACTGATATGAAGATCGTTGCTGAACATATTCTGAAAACAAAGGCACGCATGAACAGACTTATGGCAGAGCATACAGGCCAGCCAGTTGAGAAGGTTGAGGCAGATACCGAGAGAGATAACTGGATGACAGCTGAAGAAGCAAAAGCATATGGCTTGATTGATGAGATTATCACGAATCATTGATGATTAAAGGGGATTGACTATGGCAACAAGATCAGAGGATTTACGCTGCTCTTTCTGTGGAAAGTCGCAGAGACAGGTGCGCAAGCTGATTGCGGGATTAAACGGAAGTTACATCTGCGATGAGTGTACTGAGATTTGCTACGAAATTCTTCAGGAAGAAGAAAATGGCGAGGAAGAAGCAGGCGGATATAATCCAGGAGACATTAACCTGTTAAAACCAAAGCAGATCATGGAGCATCTCAACCAATACGTAATTGGACAGGATGAGGCAAAAAAAGCACTGGCAGTAGCTGTGTACAACCATTATAAGCGCATTACCCACATTGAAGAGAGCAGTGACGTTGAGATTCAAAAGAGTAATATTCTCATGCTTGGTCCGACTGGTTCAGGAAAGACTTACATGGCACAGTCGTTGGCGAAGTTACTCAATGTTCCGTTTGCAATTGCAGATGCAACTTCTCTGACAGAGGCCGGTTATGTGGGTGAAGATGTTGAAAACATCCTGTTAAAGCTGATTCAGGCGGCTGATTATGATATTGAACGGGCACAGCTCGGTATTGTATATTTGGATGAAATCGACAAGATCACGAAGAAAAGTGAAAACGTATCGATTACCCGCGACGTTTCGGGAGAGGGCGTACAGCAGGCACTGCTGAAGATCATGGAAGGCACAGTAGCGAGTGTTCCTCCCCAGGGCGGACGGAAGCACCCGCAGCAGGAGCTGATTCCGATTGACACGACGAACATTTTGTTCATCTGCGGCGGCGCCTTTGACGGCATCGAGCGGATCGTGGAATCCAGACTGGACAAAAAGAGCATCGGCTTCAACGCACAGATTTCTTCCAACGTAGAGCGCAAGGCAGGCGAGCTGTATGCGGATGTAACTCCGCAGGATCTGGTGAAGTTCGGACTGATTCCTGAGTTCGTCGGACGCGTGCCGATCACGGTAGCGCTGGAGGGACTGGACAGAGAAGCATTGATCCGAATCCTCATGGAGCCGAAGAATGCGCTGATCAAGCAGTATCAGAAGCTCTTTGGATTCGACCATGTGAAGCTTTCCTTTGAGAAGGAAGCGATTGAAAAGATCGCTGACCTCGCGCTGGAGAGAAAGACAGGCGCCAGAGGACTTCGCTCCATCATGGAAAAGACGATGATGGATGTGATGTATCAGATCCCTTCCGATCCGAGCATTACACAGTGCGTAATTACAAAAGAAGCGGTAGAAGGAACCGGAAAACCGATGGTGGTACGGCGTGAAAAACAGGGACTTCTGGACGGCTTTAAAGAAGCAAAATAGAATGACAGTAAAGGACGCCGCCCGCGACAGATACGGACGGCGTTTTTTATCGTATAGGATACGATAAAAAATACTCCGCAGGATTTTATCCTGAACTCCGCATCAATAGGAGATAGCATACGATGGAAAATTTCAAAAAACTTCCGGTGATCGCCCTGCGCAGCATGACGATCCTGCCGGATACGATGATACATTTTGACCTGATCCGCAAGAAGTCCATTCTGGCGGCAGAACAGGCGATGAGCGAAGATCAGGAGGTATTTCTGGTAACCCAGTGCCATGCTGAGACGGAGGACCCGCAGGCAGAGGATCTGTACCAGATCGGCTGTATTGCAAAGGTAAAACAGGTCACAAAGCTGCCGGACAATCTGGTTCGCGTTCTCGTAGAGGGCGTTTGCAGAGGACGTCTTAGGACGCTTTTTGGAGAGTGGGAATGGCTCGGTGGCGACATCGAGGTGCTGGAAGTGCCAGCAATGGACGAAAGCAGGAAAGAAGCGATGCTGCGCAGCGCGCGCGATCGTTTCACAGAATACTGCAAATATTATCCAAGAACGGGACGGACGCTTCTGCGCCATATGGAGGAAATTCGTGATCCTGGTAAGCTGATGGATCAGATTATCGAAAATATTCCGGCAGATTACACCGTAAAGCAGAAAATTTTGGAGCAGGTGGATCTCGAAAGCCGTTTCGAAGCGCTGGCAGAGGTGCTTGCGACGGAGGTAGAGGTTGCCAGAATCCGCACTGATCTGACGGAAAAAGTGCGGGAACGTGTGGATAAAAACCAAAAAGATTACATTTTGCGGGAACAGCTGAAATATATTCAGGAGGAGCTGGGGGAGGACGATGCGTCGGATGCAGCATTGTATGAAGAAAAGCTGCAGCAGCTCAAAGCCTCTAAAGAAGTAAAGGAAAAGATCGCAAAAGAAATCTCCAGATTCAAACGGCTTTCCACAAACAGTGCAGAGTCCGGTGTGGAACGTGCCTATATCGAGACACTTCTGGAGCTTCCGTGGGACAAAACCTCCCGCGAAACCTCCGACCTGACTCGCGCGGAGGAGATTCTTGACCGGGATCATTATGGTCTGGAACAGGTAAAGGAGCGTATGCTGGAATTTCTGGCGGTGCGCGCGCTGACCAAGCAGGGAGAAAGCCCGATTATCTGTCTGGTAGGACCTCCCGGAACCGGTAAAACCTCGATTGCACGCAGCGTTGCAGAGGCGTTGAATAAAAAATACGTTCGCATCAGCCTTGGCGGTGTGCGGGATGAGGCGGAGATCCGGGGACACAGAAGAACCTATGTCGGCTCGATGCCCGGACGGATTGTCAATGGTTTGAGACAGGCAGGCGTGAAAAACCCGCTGATGCTGCTGGACGAGGTGGATAAGGTTTCGAGCGACTATAAAGGAGACACCGCTTCGGCGCTTCTGGAAGTGCTGGATGCCGAACAAAACCGCAATTTCCGTGATCATTATGTGGAAATTCCGATCGATTTATCGGAGGTGCTGTTTGTTGTGACGGCAAATACGACCGAGACAATTCCACGTCCGCTTCTGGATCGTATGGAAGTGATCGAGGTCAGCAGTTATACCGCTGCGGAAAAGTTCCACATCGCACGGGAGCATCTGATGCCCAAGCAGCTGAAGAAAAACGGTATGCAGGGACGGCTGATCGTCAGTGATAATGCACTGCGCAGCGTGATTGAGGGTTATACAAGAGAAGCCGGTGTCAGAGGTCTGGAGCGAAAGCTTGGGGAGATCTGCCGGAAAGCAGCGAGAGAGCTGTTAAAAGAGGATAAAAGCTGTATCCGCGTCAACGACCGGAACCTTGAAAAATATCTCGGCAAGCCCAGATTCCATTCCCTGAAAGCAAATCAGACGGACGAAATCGGAATTGTGCGCGGCCTGGCATGGACGAGTGTGGGCGGCGATACGCTGCAGATTGAAGTCAATATGATGCCGGGCAAAGGTGAGCTGGAGCTGACCGGACAGTTAGGCGATGTGATGAAGGAATCCGCTATGACTGGTCTGAGCTATATCCGTTCGGTCAGCGAGCGGTACCAGATCGATCCCGACGTATTTAAAAAGAATGATTTTCATATTCATATTCCGGAGGGAGCGGTTCCCAAGGACGGACCGTCCGCCGGTATTACGATGGCGACGGCGCTTCTGTCTGCGCTGACCCATACGCCGGTTCGCGCTGATCTGGCGATGACGGGCGAAATTACGCTGCGGGGCAGAGTGCTGCCGATCGGCGGCTTAAAGGAAAAGACTCTGGCGGCAAAGATTGCTGGAATCAAGACAGTATTGGTGCCAGAAAAGAACCGTCCGGATGTTGAAGAGATTCCGGCGGAGATCAAAAATGGGTTGGAAATTCTTTTTGTAGAAACGATGGACGATGTGATTGCGCACGCTTTTGTGGGCGGGAAAGGAAACAACTGATATGGTAATCAAATCCGTTCAATTGGAAACGGTCTGCGGCATTACGAGTAAGCTTCCGGACAATATGCTGCCGGAAATTGCATTTGCCGGAAAGAGTAACGTTGGCAAATCCTCCCTCATCAACGGGATCATGAACCGGAAAAGCCTGGCGAGAACTTCTTCCCAGCCCGGCAAAACCCAGACCATCAACTTTTATAATGTAAATGAAGTGTTTTATCTGGTAGATCTGCCTGGCTATGGCTACGCAAAAGCCAATCAGGAAGTCAAGGCACAGTGGGGCAAGATGATCGAACGATACCTGCATTCCTCTAAGCAGCTCAAGGCAGTTTTTTTGCTGATCGATATCCGTCACGACCCGTCTGCAAACGATAAGCAGATGTATCAGTGGATGCGTCATTACGGCTTTGATCCGATCATCATTGCAACCAAGCTGGACAAAATCAACCGCAGTCAGATCCAAAAGCAGCTCAAGGCAATTCGGGTTGGCTTAGAGGCACAGAAGGATACGATCATCATCCCGTATTCTTCTCTTTCCAAGCAGGGACGGGAAGAAATTTATGATCTGCTCGACAGCATTCTCTCAGAAGACGGAGGCATTAAAGCATGTGGAGACAATCCAGAAAATATGTAAAAGCAGTGTTAAACCTGATCACTGCAGTAGTGATCTTGCTGTTTGTCGTATTTGTTGTGCCATCGGTTATTTCGTATTTTATGCCTTTTGTAATTGGCTGGATCATCGCGATGATTGCAAACCCGCTGGTGCGTTTTTTGGATGAAAAGATTAAGATCCGCAGAAAAGCAGGCTCTGCAATCGTCATTATTGCAGTTATCGCTGCGATCGTAGCTGGTATTTACGGGATCCTGAGCCTGCTTGCAGGACAGCTGAAGGGATTTTTGGAAGAGCTGCCGGGACTCTGGAAGGCAATGGAGTCTGATATTTCCAACGCGGGAAGCTCACTGGAAAGCTTTTCTCACTATTTTTCTCCAAACGTGCAGGAACAGGTTGCCAGAATTCTGAATTCGCTGATGAAGCTGTTGAGCAGCGCAGTGGATCATATGGGCAGTCCGACGGTATCTGCAGTCGGCAATTTTGCCAAAAATATCCCGACGATCATCGTCGGTGTCATCATGTGCCTGTTGTCCTCTTATTTTTTTGTTGCGCAGCGGGAAGAAGTGATTGCTGCGTTTCGCAGATATGTACCGGAGAACTTCCGCAAAAAGTGGGATGTGATGTATCACAGTCTGACCGGTGCCATTGGCGGATATTTCAAAGCACAGCTAAAGATCGAGATCTGGGTATATTTTCTGATGCTGGTAGGCTTTTTGATCCTGCGGGTGCGTTACGGTGCGCTGATTTCGATCGGGATTGCGATCCTGGATTTTCTGCCGGTATTCGGAACCGGTACGGTTCTGTGGCCATGGGCAGTGATCAAGGTGCTTGGCGGAGACTTTAAAATGGCCATCGGGCTGCTGATCATCTGGGGAGTTGGACAGCTTTTGCGTCAGCTCATCCAGCCGAAAATTGTTGGGGATTCCATTGGCGTTCCGCCGCTTCCGACCCTGTTTCTGATCTTTATCGGTTATAAGGTAGGCAGCGTTGCCGGCATGATCCTGGCAGTTCCGGCAGGCATTATTGTTGCCAATATGTATCAGGCGGGATTTTTTGACACAACCATTGACAGTGTGCGGATCCTGGTGAATGGCTTTAACCGGTTCCGGCGCCTGACCCCGGAGGATAAGGCAGAGATTTCGGAGAAAAAGGAATAAAAAACGTTGTCGTGAGGTTCGGGGCGGCGCGCCAAAGTCTGAGGAAACGCTTGGTTGTTCGGGGGTTTTGGCGCGCTGTGCCCGCAGAGTGGAGGATGATTTGCGCAACTTTAGAATTGTGATTCAATACGAAGGAACCAGATATCAGGGTTGGCAGCGGCAGGGGACGACTCAGAACACGCTGCAGGGCAAATTCGAGGCGCTGCTTTCGAAAATTGCGGGGACTCCGGTGGAAATCCAGGCATCCGGCAGGACGGATGCAGGTGTGCACGCCCTAGGGCAGACCGCGAATTTCCATATGAATACGGAGCTTTCCTGCGAAGAGCTTCTGGATAAGCTGAACCAGTATCTGCCGGAGGATGTGGCGGTTATTTCCTGTCAGGAGGCTGCTCCCAGGTTCCACGCGCGTTTAAATGCGGTCGGTAAGACCTATTGCTACCGGATTCACAACAGCAAAATCCCGGCGGTGTTTGACAGACGGCTGGTATGGCAGATCGAACAGCAGTTAGATGTAGATGCGATGAAAACAGCGGCGAAGTATCTGGTCGGGACGCATGATTTTGCAGCGTTTACCTCCGCAAAAAACAAGAAAAAATCGACTGTCCGCTCGATAGAGTCCATTTTGTTCGAGCAAAACAGCGCGGATATCCGGATTTCTTTTCGGGGAGACGGATTTTTGTTCCATATGGTCCGCATTCTGACCGGAACACTGGTGGAGGTCGGTCTCGGGATGCGCAGACCGGAAGAAATTGCTGCGATTCTGGACGGAAAAGACCGGCAGAAGGCGGGAATGCTGGCACCGGCGTCCGGACTTTGCCTGATGGAGGTTTATTATCAGTAGAGGATCTTTATGAAAAAGATATGGAATCAACTGGGACACAGTCTTTTTGCAGAGGATGAAAGCAGTCGGAAAACAAAGCACATTCTCAAGACTGTGTTTTTCTTTTATATTCTTGTGCTGCTCAAGGTGATTGTTTTTAAGTATCCCCTTGCGCGGCTGGAGGCGATCGCTGCTTCCTGGACAAAGGAGGTTGTCTGGGAGGGACTTGGAACCGCCAACTTCACTTTATTTAAGACGATTCGGATGTATATCCGTTACTGGGGAAAATTAAACAGCTTTGAAAATCTTTTCGGCAACGTGCTTGCTTTTGTGCCGCTTGGCTTCTTACTGCCGTTTCTGCAAAAGGAGAGCCGCCGATTCTGGATTCTGTTTCTGGACGCGTTCGTGCTTGTCTGCTGTATCGAGCTGTTTCAGCTTTTTACGGCATTCGGCGCATTTGATGTGGATGATATTTTGCTGAACTGCGTGGGTGCGCTGCTGGGATATGCGGTTTTTTCGCGCTGCCTGCGGGACGCCCGTCGGACACAGGAGAAGCAGGATGTATCGGGTGCACCGGGCACCGTCGGATAAAACGCGGTATCTGGGATGGAAGCATAGAGCGTGCTGCGCGGAATGCGGTTGGTATTCGTAAAAAAATTCACTGCGCTGCGCTGCCGGAACGCAGAATTGGCGCTGGATTTTTCTGTGGAAATGGAGTAACATGAAAACATGTTTGCTGCATAGCAGAAAAAACTACATAACAATTTGAAAAATGGGGAGATACAAAAGGAGGAGAGGGTCGATGCGACTGATTTTTATTCGACATGCAGAACCGGATTATTCAATTGACAGCCTGACAGAAAAGGGCTGGCGGGAAGCGAAGCTTCTTGCTGAGCGCACGAAGCGTTGGAAGGTGGATGAATTTTACTGCTCGCCGCTTGGCAGGGCGAAGGATACTGCTTCGTTTACGCTGAAGGAATGCGGCAGGGAGGCAGTGACATGTGATTGGATGCGCGAATTCGATGCCTGTGTCGTTGACCCGGAAACCGGAAAGAACCGGCTGAGCTGGGATTTAAAGCCCGCTTACTGGACAAAAGAGCTGGATTTGCTGAATATAGATCGTTTTCTGGAAACGGATCTGATGAAAAGCGGGCCGGTTGCAGAGACCTATCAGAAAGTCTGCGATGGCTTAGACGGTATCCTCGCAAAACACGGTTACCACAGGGAGGGACGCTTATATCGCACGAAGCAGCATAATGAGGACACAATCGTGCTGTTCTGCCATATGGGAGTGACATTTTATATGCTGTCCCACCTGCTTTCCATTTCTCCGGTGTGTCTGAATCATACGATGTTTCTGCCGCCGTCTTCCGTGACGGTTGTGAGTACGGAAGAGGTGGAGCAGGGCTATGGGATGTTCCGGACGCAGATGCTGGGAGACACGTCTCATCTGTACTGCGCCGGGGAGCCGGTGTCCCACATGGGATATTTTGCGGAGATTCTGCAGGAGCGTCCGTTATGATCGTACCGCGGGGCACGGCAGGTGCACAATCGGCACGTCAGCCTGCGGGCGCATCGTCTGCACAATCGGCGTGTCAGCCTGTAGGCACAGCATCTGCGCAATCCGTCATTCCAACCGCTTACGCTATGCCGCAATCTGTAGTGCTTCCGATTGCGGACACAGCGCTCCTTACAGCACGGACGCTTGCACGCTATCATTTTCCGGAAGACGAGCGTGAGCAGCTCAAGCAGCTGTGCACTCGGCTAAAGGATACCTGCAGCGATCAGATCAGCTGCAGGTTCGCAGCGTGTCCAGGAAAAGAAGATCGACTGGCAGCGTCAATGACACTTGGAAAAGGAGTGGACGAGCTGCAGGAAAAGCTTCAAAAGCAGGATATGCTGCTGGAAAGTTATATGGTTGAAACACTCGCCGGAGAAGCTCTGATGGAAGCCTATAGCCGATTCCATGTGGAAATTCATCGAAGAACCGGATGGTTTGTGAAGCAGATGAGCTTTTTGGGAAGCAGCAGTGAGCCGATCGAACAGCTGCCGACGCTGCTGAAAATGCTTGACTGCAATGGTCAATACACCGCTTCCTACATCACCTGCAATGAAAGCCTTTGCCTGATCCCGAAAAAAAGCGTCGTGTTCTGGGCAGAATTGACAAAGGAGGGCGTCCGCTGCGCCGGTGTATGCGACAGCTGTGAAAATGTGCAGTGTGAGAACCGAATCCCGGATAATCCGGACAATCAGGAAGCGGCAGAAAAGACGGAAGGCGTGGTAGAGAGCATTCGATGGCCGGATCTGTTCGGACGGCCGCTGCCCTATGGCTATAACCGGATTTTTGGCAGATAAAAAGACCGAATGGAGGAAGACAAGACGTGAAGAAGCTGCTTTGTTATTTGAAGGGGTATGAAAAGGAAACCGTGCTCGCCCCTTTGTTTAAAATGCTGGAAGCACTGTTTGAGCTGTTTGTTCCGCTGGTAATGGCTGCGGTGATCGACCAGGGTATCGGCGGATCGGACAAACCGTACATCGTGAGGATGTGCATGCTTTTGATTGCGCTGGGCGTCATCGGACTGGTCTGCTCGATTACAGCGCAGTATTTTGCGGCGAAAGCGGCGACCGGATTTTCCACCCGCCTGCGCCATGAGCTGTTTGCGCACATCCAGGGACTCTCCTATACGGAAATGGATACCCTCGGCACGTCTACGTTGATCACGAGAATGACGAGTGATATCAACCAGGTACAATCCGGTGTCAATCTGGTGCTGCGCCTGTTTTTGCGTTCACCCTTTATTGTGTTCGGCGCGATGATTATGGCGTTTACCGTAGATGCAAAGGCGGCGCTGATTTTCGTGGTGACGATTCCGCTGCTTTCCATCGTCGTGTTCGGCATCATGCTCTGGACGATGCCTCTGTACAAAAAGGTGCAGGCGGCGCTGGATCAGGTGCTGGGTCTGACCCGGGAAAACCTGACAGGCGTACGCGTCATCCGCGCTTTTAATAAAGAAGAGGAAGAATTAAGCCGTTATCAGGAAAAAAATGAAACGCTGACCGGGCTGCAGAAATACGTCGGCAGAATCTCCGGTCTGATGAACCCCATTACTTATGTGATCGTCAATGTTTCGATCATTGCACTGTTGTATACCGGCGCAATCCGCGTAGATTCCGGCATCCTGACCCAGGGACAGATCGTAGCGCTTGTCAATTACATGTCCCAGATTCTGGTAGAGCTTGTCAAGCTGGCGAATCTGATTATCACGGTGACAAAAGCGATCGCCTGCGGCAACCGTGTGCAGAGCGTGCTGGAAGTGCAAAACAGTATGGAGCTGGCTGATGTGGAACAGAAAATTGAGACGGACAAAAATGCGCCTGCGGTTGTCTTTGACCATGTGTGTCTGACTTATGCGGGAGCGGGCAGCGAATCGCTGACGGACATCAGCTTTACGGCAAAGCATGGTGAGACGATCGGCATCATCGGCGGTACGGGTTCCGGTAAATCCAGTGTGGTCAATCTGATCCCCCGTTTTTACGATGTAACAAAGGGACGTGTCCTGGTAGACGGCGTGGACGTCAAAGAGTACAGCCCGGAAGTGCTGCGCAGCAGGATTGGCATCGTGCCGCAGAAAGCAGTGCTGTTTGCCGGAACCATTGTAGAGAATCTGCGCTGGGGAAAGAAGGACGCGTCCAAAGAAGAAATGTGGAAAGCGCTGGAAATTTCCCAGTCAAAAGAGTTTGTTGAGAAAAAAGACGGACAGCTCGAGAGCAGAATCGAGCAGGGAGGCAAGAATTTATCCGGCGGTCAGAGACAGCGTCTGACCATTGCCCGTGCCCTTGTCAGACAGCCGGAAATCCTGATTTTGGACGACAGCGCGTCTGCCCTCGACTATGCGACGGATGCGGCGCTTCGAAAAGCGATCCGAAATATGGAAGGAAATCCTGCGGTCTTTATCGTTTCCCAGAGAACGTCCTCCATTCAGCATGCAGACCGGATCCTGGTGTTGGACGATGGAAAGGCTGCCGGACTTGGAACCCATGAGGAGCTGCTTGAAACCTGTCCGGTTTATCAGGAAATTTATTATTCCCAGTTCGATGAAAAGGCGGCGAAGGCAGTGCGTGAAAACGCCGCCAATGCGGGTAAGGCAGAGAAAGGAGGATGCTGAACATGGCAAAAAAAATGGAAGCAGGACAGACGCAGACCCTGAAAAAAGTGCTGCACTATATGAAGCCATACCGTTTTTTCCTTCTTTTATCCGTGATTTTAGCGGCGATTACTGTCGCATCCACGCTGTATCTTCCACTGTTAATCGGTAAAGCAGTGGACTGCATCGTTGGAAAAGGTAATGTCAATTTTGACGGACTGATTGCAGTTCTGATCAAAATGGCGGTCATGATCGGGATCACCGCACTGGCGCAGTGGATTATGAACGTCTGCAACAATAAACTGACCTATCAGATCGTGCGGGATATTCGAAACGAGGCATTTGAAAAGATAGAGGTCCTGCCCCTCAAATACATTGACGGACATGCCCACGGTGAGATCGTCAGTCGTGTCATCGCGGACGTCGATCAGTTTGCGGACGGTCTGCTGATGGGCTTTACCCAGCTCTTTACCGGTGTGATTACGATTCTGGGAACGATCGGCTTCATGCTTTCGGTCAACGTCGGCATCACGATTGTCGTGCTGGTGGTAACACCGGTTTCCCTGTTTGTGGCTTCGTTTATCGCAAAACGGACCTTCAGCATGTTCAAGGCCCAGTCCGAAACGAGAGGCGAGCAGACCGCTTTGATCGATGAAATGATCGGCAACCAGAAGATTGTGCAGGCATTCGGGCAGGAAAAGGATGCCATCGAAAAATTCGACGAAATCAACGGCCGTCTCCAGACTTGCTCGTTGAAAGCGATTTTCTTTTCCTCCATCACAAATCCGTCCACCCGTTTTGTCAATAGCCTTGTGTATACCGGCGTTGGCATCTTCGGCGCGCTGGCTGCGATCAACGGACGGCTGACGGTCGGACAGCTGAGCAGCTTTTTGAGCTATGCAAATCAGTACACCAAACCCTTTAATGAAATTTCCGGCGTCGTAACAGAGCTGCAGAACGCGATCGCCTGCGCGGGACGGGTATTCGAGCTGATTGAAGAAAAATCTCAGGTGCCGGAAGTGGAAAATGCGGTTTTGTTGCAGCATGTGGATGGAAAAGTGGAGCTGAAGGACGTTGCGTTTTCCTATGTGCCGGAGCAGAAGCTCATTGAGAACTTCAATCTGCAGGTAAAGCCGGGTGAGCGCGTGGCGATTGTCGGACCCACCGGATGCGGCAAAACGACGGTGATCAACCTGCTGATGCGGTTTTATGATGTAAACAGCGGCTCCATTTCGGTAGAAGATGTGGATATCCGGGAAATGACCAGACACAGCCTGCGTGCGGGATACGGCATGGTGCTGCAGGAAACCTGGCTGAGAGCCGGAACCATTCGCGACAACATTACGGTCGGAAGGCCGGATGCGACGCAGGAAGAGATCGAAGCAGCGGCGAAGGCATGCCATGCGCACAGTTTTATCATGCGCTTGCCGGAGGGCTATGACACGGTTATTTCGGAGGACGGCGGAAGCCTTTCCCAGGGACAGAAGCAGCTTCTGTGCATCACGCGCGTCATGCTGTGTCGCCCGCCGATGCTGATTTTAGACGAGGCGACGTCCTCAATCGATACCAGAACAGAATTAAAGATTCAGAATGCATTTGCAAAGCTGATGGAAGGTAGGACGAGCTTTATCGTTGCACACCGTCTTTCCACCATCCGCAGCGCGGACGTCATTCTGGTCATGAAGGATGGTCATATCATCGAGCAGGGCAACCACGAGACGCTGCTTGCACAGAACGGCTTTTATGCAACGCTGTATAACAGCCAGTACGCAATGTGAGCGGTATCGGGGGAAAATAGAACTCTATTTGAAAGGGATGAATCGAAAAACAGATTCGTCCCTTTTTTATCGTATAGGAAACTTCGTTTCCATACGATAAAAATGCTCCGCGAGGA
>OLGD01004085.1_pt1 | contig 12590 bp, 21 predicted proteins | sample 1605311 | NCBI WGS metagenome assembly OLGD01 (sample SAMEA3888917, study PRJEB22519) | human gut metagenome | biome: human gut; feature: human-associated habitat; material: faeces | place: Denmark | collected 2010 | reverse complement strand
GCCCAGCGCGTCCAGGAGGTTCTCCACGCAGTCCTTCTCTTCTCCAGCCGCCTCTTCGAACTCGTTGCGCGCGTCCTCCATCTCGCGGTCCTCGAAGTCCACCTCTTTGTACATCGCCTCCAGCGTCTCCACGGACTCCTTCAGGAACTCGAGGAGATTCTCCACGACCGACGGAAGCGTGTCGGAGGGGATCGGCATGCGCTGGTTGTGGAACATGTGGTGGCTCTTATCGCCGCTCTCGTAGCACGTCTAGACCTCAACTCCGCCGCGCGGCGCCCACGCAGAAGATGTCGCGCAGCGACTCGGCGATGCAGCTGCGCTCGGTGGCCGCGTCTTCGGCCATGTACTGCTCGATCAGCATCTTGACGCTCTGGTTGTAGAGCTCCAGACACTGCTGCGCGGTGGTCTGGTTGGTGCGCAGCCCGTCGACCAGCAGCGTGAAGAGCTTGGGGAGGATGCGCGCGCAGAGGTTGCGGACCTCTTCGTGCCACGCGAAATCGACCAAAGGCGAAATGGCGGTGAAGATGTCGCCAACGTGGGGATGAAGGAAGCCAAGGGGAGTGAATGAGTTCGAATAGAGGGATTTACAAAAGGAGGGTTCAAAAAAGAAAGGTTCACAAAAAGAAGGGTTCAAAATAGATTCACAAAAGAAGGGTTCACAAAAGAAAAATTCACAAAAAGATTCACAATTTCACTCAATCAAAACCACTCAAAATTCCATTCAAAAGCCCACTCAAAAACCCACTCAAAAATCCATTCACTTCAATCAATCAATCAATCAAAGCAAAGGATATGTAAGGCAGCATCATGCTGTCCGCATCAATGATAAGATTGTGAATCAGCCGCACGGCGTTGGACACCACTTCGATCGCCGTCGTGTTGATCGACATCTGCACCTTGCCCATGTTCTTCGTATCCATCGTCAGCCGCTCCACGCCGTTCTCGTTCTGGTACTCGGGTCCCTCCACCACCTGCTTCAGCGAGTAGTCCACGTTCGTCTTGGTCAGCTCGATCAGCTTCGGAATCATCACCGTCAGGAACTGCTGCTTGTTCTCCGTCTCGCAGTACTGGAAGATCTCCGCCATGCAGTCCAGCAGGCCGTTCATCAGCTCGTCGCCGCTCGAGTAGTGGTTCACCTGGTTCATCAGGAACTGCATGATCTCCCAGGCCTCTCCCTTGTTCACCACGTCCTTCATCGACGCCACCAGCGACGCTACCTCGCAGCCCCGCCCCTCGCCTACACAGGCACACGCACGCCGCCACGTGCACGCTCATCGTCTCCGTCGTCGCCGGCGAGCCCAGAATGCCCAGCAGGCCCTGGATGATCGTGTGGAAGTACGGCGCGAAGTCCTCCTTCGTCGCTCGGCACAGATTCCCGATCGCGGAGATCGCCTCCGACTGCACCGACGGCATGCTGCGCCTCAGCCCTGCACCGCACCGCTACTTCACCGAGCAGAGTCCGTACATCCACTGCGTCAGCGGCTCCAGCACGTTCTTGAAGATCTTCTTGCTGATCATCTCGCACGAGCAGAACTGCCCCACGCAGGACGCGGCGATCGCCTGCACGCGCAGGCACGGGTTCTTCTGCACCAGCCGCAGCACGCCCTGCAGCACCTGCGCGCCGCTCTTCTTCTGGAACGTCACCGGCAGCGCCACCGACACGTAGGCGATCGCCTGCAGCGCCACGAACACCACGCGCGGGTGCGCTGCGCCTCACGCTCTCCGCAGAGCCCTACGGTCGTTCAGGCCGTTCAGCATCATCGTCGTCACCCACGGCAGGTTCGCCTCCACCTGCTTCTTGCAGCCCTCCGCGATGTGGCAGATCAGCACGTACGCCGCGCGGCGGATCTTCCAGTCCTCGGCGCGGCTGCACTGCGTCACCAGCTGCGTCGCCGGCTTGTACACCGCGGCGTGCAGCGCGTCCGCGAGGTTGGCCACCATCTACGCCTCGCGCCGCCCGCGCGCCGCTACCACAATGCCCGCCACGTGGGGCGAGCTGCTGTCCTCGGAGAGCTCCTCCTCGTCGCCGAACACGCCCTGCTCCCAGCTCGCGTCCTCCGCGATGTCGCTGATCATCCGCACCGCGATCTCCAGATATTTCGAGATCGCGCCCGCGTTCTTCCGGAAGAACCCTCCGTTCTCCTCCGCGATCGACGACACGATATTCGCCGCCAGCGCGCGCGAGCCCGTGAAGAACGAGTCGTTGCCGGCTACGCCTCAGCGCAGCCATCAAAACGCACCGATCGCCAGACACATCTCCACGATCGGACCCACCAGGTTGCGCGCGAAGTCGCAGATCACGCTGCCGTTAAGCGCCACCCGCGATCGCACCTCGCGCAGTTCACCAGATCCTCCAGCAGCAGCTGCAGCGAGTCCTCGTCCTGCGCGTTCAGCACTGCCTGGATCGTGTTGATCACCGCGGGGAGCGCGCTCGCGAACGTGGAAACCACGTTCTCCACCTCCATCTCGGTCATGATCTTCATCGTCGTCTAGGCCTCAGCGTGGGCCAAAAGAGAGAGCATACGCGGGCCGCAGCGACTTGGAAGGCGAGGTTCGAGCTATGCAGCGAGTTGCTCAGAACGGAAACGATCTCTGTGATGTGATCCGCTACCAGCTGCGCTCGAGGCCCACGCGAAAGCCTACCGATTCGTTGGTCTCGCTCAGATCGCCGAGGAGGTACAGACCCTCCACGCGCACCTCAGAGTCCTGCGAGCAAGCAGAGAGAACGAACGGGAACAGCGCCGGCCATTCCGGCTCCAGGCTGCTCACTTGGGAGATGAGGTCGCACAGGTTGTGGCGAACGCGAGAATCGTTCTCAACCTGGAACAACTGGGGCAAAAACGACAAAACTGGGGAGAAGCGCGGAAGAAGAACGTACTTTGCCCTCTCTTCTCATCGTCCAGCTGCTTCCACGCTTTCTGTGTGACCACCTTGCGAAGAATGACGACAATGAACGATTTCACCGCGGAATCGGTGGTGGAGGAAATTATATTAAAGAACTGGTTAATCACCTAGCAATTAAGCGAAATGCACGTCCAAACGTTCACAACGTCCTCATTCAGCAACTTATCAAGATGTGCCTCAGCCTGCATAAAATTTACTTAGCCAAGTTGTACCTTATCACGGATCGCATTATCGGGAGACCGTAAAGCATTGATGAACTCAGCAAACTCAGGAGCACTATCGATAAGCACGACACAGATGTAATGAAATACACAGAATTTGTAGACATTGCTATTGTCAAGTGGAAATAATGATTTGATGGTTTCCAGGGCGAAAGATTTCAGCTATATTTTTGGAAAAAGGCAGAATCAGAATTTTGCAGAGAAATGAACATCGAAATTGGAAGAACGACATGTATTTAGGTGTCTAACCATTTTTACCACGAGGAGGACAGAGAAACAAAGTGGAAACAGAAGAAAAAGGTGTGAAACGTGAAATCTTTGAAAGTGAGTAGCTTATTTATTAGAGTGAAGTGAGAAAATATAGAAAGAATAAATGGATTGCCTGTGAGAGTGGAAAAGGTGTTTGTACGTGAAGGTTGCTGCAAATCTGAGTACTACTTGAATGGTATCGGCAGGACTATTTCAAATAGACTAGTTTACTGTCAATCAAGACATTAAGAAAGAAAGCACAGAAAGAACTAATTAGTGTGTATTTGAAAGGAGGAAGCAGACCTTCAAATAGATCAAACTGTATAACGTTGATAGAACTGGCTGTTAAGTAGTTTGAGGGATACTACAGATTTCAAGAAATTAGTTTTATCATTCAACTTATAGAGTGTGCTTGTCTCCACTGGAATGCTAGATTCATAGAAACGAAAGGGTTGTCTGACTTCTATTCACTGTGGTAGCTTTTACAGAACATTTATATTGATAATTTGCAATTGCAATATAATGGAATTAGAAAACAGGCAAATCAAAAGCAAACGGATTTGCATAGAGTCGTATAGAGCAGATAACTCTTTTTCAGTTTATACTACTTAAAAAATGAAGCAACAATTTAGAATCGCTTTTATTAATGTTTTCATCAAATGTTAACAAATGTTAAAAGATTGAGAATTCCTATTTTTTCAAACAATTTCAGAATTTCAAAACTCTTTTTTTCTCCCTTCGTGCTGCTCACCACACTGTAAATAAACACTCAAAACAAAGTGCATTCAACAAACAGTCCAACGTGTTCCTTGTGTATTTACCTTCTGTGCCGAATTCCCCTTCCCTTTTCCTTTCTTCCCTGCAGCATTCTTTCTCACAGCCGCCTCTTTCTTCTCAGACACTTCCTTCTTCTCTTTCACTTCCTTCACTTGTTTGCTTTTCTCTCCTTTTCCCTCCTGATTGGGCTTCTTCACTTTCTGCTTTCCCTTTTGATTCTGATTCTGGTTCTGATTCTGGTTCTGATTCTGATTCTGATTCTGGCTCTGGTTCTGATTCGAATTCTGATTTTGATCCGGATTCGGATTTGGGCTCTTCTTCTGATTCTTCTTCTTTCCGCCAGCCTTAATCATCTCCACCAGTCTGCAATACTCATTCAGCAATCTGCGGCGCGGAAGCTTTCGGAAGTCCTCGAAGCCCTCCTTCTGCCGATTCTCCAGTCTCTCCTTCGCCCAGTCGAACACGCGCTGCAAGACGTCCAAGAACTCCTTCGCCCGCTCCACGCCGTCCTTCGTGGGAATCCCGTTCGCGCTGCGCAGCAGATAGCGAAGCAGCCCCACGAACTCCAGCCGCTTGTAGTTCTTGACCTTGCTCTGCTCGTCCAGAACGACCTTTCCCAGCTGCGGAATCAGCGCCATGCACAGCAGCGGCGTGCGCGTGAACAGCACCTCGAAGAAGCCGCTGTTCACGTGCGTGTGCTTCTTCTCGAAGTCCTCCAGCGCGGGGAGCAAAACGCGCTCCGTCATCGCGCGGGCCTCGGAGAGACGCGCGGGCTCCGAGAGCACGACGTGCTGCAGCGAGCGGAGGAACAGCGAGAGACACTCCGCGTTGCACTGCAGCGCGCGGCGGTGCTGCGCCGGATCGGCCAGCGAGCCGGTGAGCGACAGCTCGACGAGCTTCTGCATCGCCTGCTCGGTTTGCGCGGCGGAGTCGAGGAAGCAGGACGCGGGCAGCGAGCAGTTCTTCACGATCTTGCTGTGAAGCAGGCCGAAAATCCGGTTGGCCAGCGCGTTCTCCACCTCCTCCTTCTGCCCTCGAGCGCACTCCAAAAGCCTACCAGCGCGTTCTGGCAGATCTCAGCGAGCGAGACGGTGAAGTTGCTGATCAGCGCGTGGGTCGGGTGGTTCGTGACGAAGCTCTCCACGAGGTCGATGATGCGCGATTTGAAGGTCGCCAGCTCCAGCAGCGTGGCTTTGTGCTGCTTCGCTTGGTCCTGGCGCGTGCGCAGCACTTTGGCGATCGCCTGGTCGTCGAGCTTCATGCGCTTCTCGAAGGCGGGGGTCAACTAGAGATGAGGAAACGTCAGGAAGTGGACTTCTTGGTCCCAGTCCACGTCGGAATCTTCTTCGGGACCCGCTTCTTTCTTCTCGGAAGATTCGTTTTCGTCGTCCTCTTCTTTGGATTCTTCTTTATTGTGATTGTTATTATTATTGTTGTTGTTTTTATTATTATCTTCTTCCTTCTCCTCCTCACTTTCCTTTTCTTCTTCCTCGCTTTCTTCCTCTTCGCTTTCTTCTTCCTCTTCGCTTTCTTCCTTAGCCTCGTCTTCATTCGCAGTCTCCTCCTCGCTCACTTCCACCTCCATTTCATCGCTCTCCTCCTCTCCATCCTCCTCTCCGCTCTCCTCCTCCTCGTTCTCCTCCTCCAAACCTTCGTTCGTCCAGAACACCTGCAGCATCTCCTTCACATCCTCCTCCTTCAGATCATCGCACAGGCTTCCGAACAGCTTCACCGCGTTGTCTCGCAGCACTTTGCTGCTCGTGCGCAGCAGAATCAGCACCACTTCCAGCAGCACCGCCATCGGCCGCTCGTCGTCGCGGCGCTTCGTCGCAGAGAACTGCTCGAAGCACTCCAGCACGTCCGGAATGAACTGCGAATACTCCGGCTTGAACACCTGCTCGATCGCGATGTTGATCAGCAGGTTCGTAAACATCACTTCCTGCTTCGATTCCTCCTCCTCTTCCTCCTTTTTGCTCTTCTCCACTTCCTTCTCCACTGTCTCCAGCAGCTTCGCGCGCACCGCCTTTTCCTCTTCGTCCCACTCGTGCACCAGCGAAACGCCCTCCGTCGACCGAATCCGCTCCTCCAGCCGCTCATACTCCTGCAGCACCAGATACACATTCCGCTCCTTCTCTTTGGAAACGCCCGCCGGAGCGCCGGCCTCCGTCTTCTGCGCCAGGCTGCGCAGCAGAGAAAAGAGAAGCGTCTGCGCGTGCGTGCGGATCGAATCAGACAGTGCCGGCCAGCAGAACGTCTTCAGATCGTTTAGGAAGTCGGCGTGGAGGAACTCGCATCCGCTGGCGTCCGACTTCGATCTGTCGGACGGATTGGCGACCGGATTGGCGACCGGATTGGCGACCTGCGCGCAGCAAACGGCGAGCAGGAACCGCTCCATCTCCATAGCGTCCAGCGAGGCGTTCGTCGAGATCACGCTGTACAGATTGTCCAGCGCCCAGCGACGCCGCGAGCTCGCCACATCGCGCTCCTCTTCCGAATCCTCCAACGATTCCTCTTCCTCTCCTTCCTCTCCTTCCTCCTCCATTTCGCCTTCTCTGCTCTGCTTGACCGGGTTTTTATCTACTCTCAACGCCGCTTCAAGCCGGTACCGTTCGCCTGGGGCTGCAAGAAGAGGCGGTAGCAGCGGCCGAGGAAGCCTGCGAGGTCCTCTCCGCTCAGCGAAGCCAGCAGCTGGCGACAGGTGGTCGTGCCCGTCCGTCTGTCGAAGTCCAGTCCCACACCGTTCAGCAGGATATTCAGCAGCACGACGCGCCGATTGGAGTCCTGCTCGGTGCTCTACGCGTCACCGCCGATCGCAGCGCGCACCGAGACCAGGAAGGACAGCAGGCGGAGCGTCTGCGAGTGGAGCAGGCTTCGCTTGTTGCGCGCGTGGACGCAGATCGTGTGAAGCATGCGAGCGTTGAGCAGTCGGTGCAGCTGCGCGGAGGAGACCTGCGGGAAGAGCAGCTGGAACACCTTCAGGATCGTTCTACGGTCGAGCGGACGCGCGAAGCCTACCCGCCGATCTCCGCAGACATCGACAGCACCTGCGTCGTGATGGCTTCCCACCACTTCAGCAGCGATTCCTCCCAGTCCTCAGCGAACTGCTTCAGATAGTCGACCGTGACCGTCCACAGCGGGTGGATCTTGGGAAACGCGAAGGCAGAGTCGCGATATACGCTCACCAGCTGCTTCAGGTGGTGAGGATTCACTTCGGCGTTCTCGACGAACGTGCGTCGCACGGTCTCGTCGGTGAATTCGAGCTGCTTCCCGTGAAGAAGAAGCTGCACCTGGAGAATCAGCTGGAGGGACGCAGGCGTGAAGGAGAGCGGAATCAGCAGCTCCTCGTTCTCTCCGTTCGGCCGAGATTCCTGATAGAGGGGAAGGCAGCTGCTCAGAATGAGGGGGATCAAGTCGTCGTGGCTGAATTTCAAAATGGTCACCAGCGTCTGGACGCTGACCTCGCGCAGCCACTGCTTTTGCTTGTAGCAGCCGATTACTTCCTCCACGCATTTTTGAACAATGGAACGAGTCTCCTCGGATGGAGGCTCTTTCTGAAAACGAGTGCTTCGGAAAAGCGACAAAATTCCAAACAAGCGGCCGAACACTTGGTCACGCTTCTCGGCACGCTTCATGCTTCCCTCGATAGCGCTCGCATCCATTATCATCGTAAACACGCTCTTGAGAGGAACATTCGGGAAAAACTGCAAAACGCACCTGAATCGTTAAGAAAGCACGAGCACTATCATTCGCAGTGGATATGTCAAAGCTAACGAAAAGCCTTGCCGAGCTCCATCGTTTCGAGAGCAAATACCGTTGCAAAGTCTTTTTATTGTGTAAATCATATCGCGAGAACATCCCGGAAACTGCTCGTCCTCTGCGGAAACTTGATGTTCGCGTAAATAGCTCAGCAAATCCCTCGTAGCGACTTCTCTCTTTTTGATGTCCACCTCCGCCAAGTCCCAGAAGATTTGCAGGAAGGGAGTTGTTTCTGGTTTGGTTTCCACTTAGGATCACGCCCGAAGAAAAGAGTCTTACAAGTATTCTCTTTATCGCTCATACAAAACGAGAATGAATGGATAGATTTAGAGTAAACGACGATCGAATAATCGGAAAAAATGGGTCGAATTTGTGCAATACAGAAATTCGGAAGTCTTTTTGGTTGAAAGTACAAGAAGGAGAAAGGAAGAAGGGAAGGGAAGGAAGGCGAATTTCATTTTGTTTACATGGAATCATGCAAAAAGGCAGAAACTTCTAGAACCTTGGCTGTTTTGACACTTTTATTTGAATTTTGAAATGAATTATTCTTACCGAAAAGTGATTTATGTGATTTCATTCGCCGCAGCAGTCATTGCTTCACTGGCTGCCTTTTACCAATTTAAAAATGCGAAAGTGCCTCCCTTTGTTCCTACAAATGAATGGCAAGAAGTCCTTCCAGGCCAAGCCGTTCCGAAGGTTTTTAGCTGTTTGAGGGTTTTATTGGATAGGGACTGAAAATCCGAATGGACTTTAACACACACAAGAAGTACGCAAAACTGGATGATGGGGTTCAGGAAACCTCAAATCAGGGAAGTATCGTTACGACCCCAGAAGTCAAGCAGGTGGACGAGGCAGAGAAGCTAGCCAAGATCATTGCTGACAGTCTTCTAAACAAGTAGGTGTTCTTGGAGGGGAGCATTTAACCCAAAGGGATGAAGCGAGATCCAACGAGTCTCCGGATCAAATGAAAGAGAGAGTGTTGCTGGTAGGTTTGCCTTTTCTGTTTGTGATCGCTAGTCTCTCCCCGAGCCCCTGGAAGAGCTGAAGTCCTACTCCACTCTCTCCGATGCGGAGAAGAAGGAGATCATCGACCGAGTGTGGGAGGAACGTCAGAAAGCCCTTGCGGAAGCCCTGAAGGATGTGCGAGGAGATATCCTTTCTTTTGTGTGTTGTTGAGAGTTTTCCTTCACTCCACATGGAGAGATTCTCGCAGAGCGACTTCAGACGCTGCGATCGCTCTTCCCTCAACTCGCCACCCAACTCGGGAACGCTTCCTTCGTTTCAGAATACCAGCAGACCCTCACAGACATCGAGTGGCTGATTCTGGTTCGTGTTTTTCTCTTCCTTTCATCGTAGGACATCGACAACGTGGAAGACTTGCTCAAAATGGGCGGCGAGTCGCTCTTGGTGGAAACTCTCGTGACCCTTTCCACCTCGAACGCTCCCACTCCCTTGCTTGCCGATTCCGTTGTTGCGGTTTCCACGCTTTACAAGAACGCCATCTCGATTTCGGACCTGTCTCTCTGTGAGAAGGCGCTGGGAATCTTGATGGAGCTCAGCACGAGCAGCGACGAATCGCTGCAGCGCAAGAGTTTCTTCGGCATCAACGCGATAGTGAGCCATTTCAGACCGATGGCGGAGCGATTCATCGAAAAGGACGGCATTCGGTTGGTGGAGCAAGGCATTCTGAGCGAAGACCTGGAGAGGAAAAAGAAAGCCTTGCTGCTGTACAGCAATCTGCTCGCGCAGTTCCCGACGCAGCCCGCGCTGTCCACGTCCAATGTGTGCTCGCAGGCGATGCAGGATCTCACCAGCGTGGAGTGGGAGTCGCAGTACGCATTGGTCGAGGCGTACCTCAACCTGCTGCAGTAGGGAAACGGAGAAACGCTGAGGAGTAGAGTGGGGAAGGAGCGGAATGAGACGAGCTGCGTGGATCAGCTGCTGAGCAGTGAGGGATTCATGAAGATTGTGCGAAGCCGCTATGCGGAGCTGGTGGAGAAAGCGAGGCAAGGTGAGTGTGGAGAGGGAAAATGACGGGTAGAAGTGATCGAAGAGGGAGAGGAGAGCTATTTCACGCAGCTGGTGCATAGTGTTCATTTTGTGTTCGGTCAGGCGATTGAATAATGTACGATAGTCTTTTTGCGTTGTTTGTTTCACAAGCGTTGGGTCTTTGGTGATGGACAAGGGTGATTTGAAGGGAAAACAGCAGAGTGGTAAAAGAGAAAAGAGCTTTTCAAGTGAGTGAGCTGATTCCTGATAAGAATCAGTTATGGAGTCGATTTGACTTGTATTCTATTCATGGCAATGATTGATTCATCCCTTTCCTTCCTTTTTCTCCTCTCCCCTTTCCTTCATTCAGTTCCCATTCTCTCATTCACTCCCCCTTCCCTTCTCCATTATTCCTTCAAACAAACACACAAAAACAATATAAAAGCACACTAATTTTCCTCCAGCTCCGGATCCTTCTCCTCCTTTTCGTACTCCATCTCCACATGACTTCCAGACTTCGGCCTATCCGTCAATCCTCCCCTCAGCACCTCACAGCTTCCCATCAAACGTCGATTCCAGGCGATCTCCCATCTCCTCCACATCATCGTCCTCATCCTCATAATCCTCAATGAACTCGTCCTCGATCTCTTCCTCGCTTTCTACAATCACAGCTCGCTCTCACACTCACCCTGGTTCGCATCCAGCATGTTGTTGAACTCCTCGGGAGCAAAGTTGTAGATATCGCCGTACGTTCCCTTCTTCAGACGGTCCAAAAGCTCCGATTCGATCGACTTCTCCAGCTTCGCTACGCTCTCTGCCTTCTTCTCGCGAACTGCTTCACGTTTCTCGGTCTTTCGGCTGATCCGCTCCAGCTCCGGCCTAGAGAGAGAGCCAATAAGGAAGCACGAACTGCACGCGCTGACGCAGCTTTCGCATCTTCTTTAGATATTGGCGAATTCGCAGAAAACGCTTCTTGTTCTTGGAGATGAGGAACTTGGGCCAATACTGCAAGTTCTTCTCAATTTGTGATATAGCTTCGTTTTTATTTTCCGACAACTCCACTTTCTCCCAGAGATTTTTGGGCGTATGAGCGCGCTCGATCGTTTTCATATATCTACACATAAGAATCGCTTCTGCACAAGCCCCATACAGAAAACATTTTCCCTTTTCCTCGCGAATTGTTGCGTATCGCGAGTTCGCTAAGGGACAGTGCTTTCTCGAACAAATGCCAGCCACATTGTAAGGGTTTCTGCAGAACGCCTGTTTCTCCTTTTTTAACTTTGATTTGAAGGAACAAAACTCATTGTTGATGATTTGCCAGATGAGATCATCGTGCTGCATAGTTCTACTCGATAAATCCGATAAGCAAAGTAGGTACAAAAACGAGTGGCTAACTCAGAGAAACTAGAGGAGTAAAAAAGCAACACAGAGTGAAACTCCCTGAAACTTCAAAATGAGTGTATTCTTTGTTGTATGTCTACATTGTGAAGTGGGGGCCTTCTACTTCCCGACTATACTCTTCAAACAGTCTGCGAGAAGATTGTGCTCAGCATGCATGAGGAGCCATAACTGTGCAGTTTTCTAGGTACGTTAGGAATAAAAACAAAGAATGAAAACTATAATACACAACATTAAGCACACGTTTCAAAAATATCTGCTCTCCTGTTAAAAAGATCACTGCGCACTTTCTTCGTCAAAAATAAGCTCAATGTCACCATTGCAGAGGGAGTCAATGGGAAATCTTCTTTTCCTTGTAGCACTCACCTTAATCACAATCTAACATTCAGAAGCTCCTCATCTCCTACCTCTGGCTCTTTTCTTTTTTCCTTATTCTCCTTCTCCTTCACAATCGTCGATAGGAAAACACAGTTGCGAATCAGATTGTTTCCATTGCGCAGCGTGCACGGCGTGTTTGGCTCGATCACTCGATCGTTTATTAAAAGCCGATTTCCAGAGAGAGGAGCCGCGCTGATGATTTTGGGAATTCCAATATTATTGTAGAGCGCCTTGGTGCTCGCCGCCATCATTTGGAGGTCGTTAACCATTTCATCTTCCGACAGCAAAACCGTTAGGTAGCAAATGTCTTCTACACTTCATCAAATCTTCATGACCCCACTTCGATGAGAATTGGAGGAAACAACTGGTTCTGAGGTGGGCAATGGGTGGCTGTGCTGCTTTGCCTCTATTACTAAAGAATAACTAAAAGCACACCATCTGCCGTCATTCGGCGGGTTTTCACTTGGTTACTCTCTGTGAAGCGTTTCTGGAGGAGAGCCATTTTTTCCTGAAGATGACCAAACACATGTGTAGATACGTTAAATAGTTCTTGAATTCGTTCTCTCTCGCTTATTGCGAGAGAATTAGCGCAGTCAATCAGTGATTCGTGTTTCGTTTTTATGAGACAAAGTCCTCTCTCCTTTTCTTCTTTCAAAATCTTTACAGCCATTTGATACTCCGGGTCCTCATCTTATCTTTATGGAACATTAGACAGTACTAACCTGACTCGTTGTCACTTTCATTAAACACAGAGGAATCTGGTTTTCCCCTCTTCAATGACTGCGCATGGGTCAGCTGCTCCGACTCCGGGTGAATCGAAGTTAAATCACTAGTGGTGGTAGATGGTATTTCTTTTCCCTGTTTCATAGACAGAATTTTCTTTTGCAGTACAGATGCGAAAGTTCCCTTGATGAATTT
>OLGD01004078.1_pt1 | contig 12608 bp, 14 predicted proteins | sample 1605311 | NCBI WGS metagenome assembly OLGD01 (sample SAMEA3888917, study PRJEB22519) | human gut metagenome | biome: human gut; feature: human-associated habitat; material: faeces | place: Denmark | collected 2010 | reverse complement strand
GTCCGCGCCGCTTTGCGGCAGACTCCTTTTTCGGCGGCGTCAAAAGCGCATTTTGGGGGAGAGAGGGTCATAATTTCGGCAAAGCTTGCATACGCATAAGAGAAGGAAAGGAGAAATAGTATGAAAAAATGGATGGCGTTGCTCATTTCTGTCGCTCTTATGCTCGGAACGATTCCGCTCTTTACGGCTTGTGCGAAGGGAGAAAAAAGAAACGAATACCGCATCACGGCGGAGCTGGAAGGAAATGTTTTGAAGGGAACGACGGAATTTACCTTTCGAAACGACGAAGAGACTTCTTTTACGGCATTGAAGTTCAATTTATTCGGAAACGCGTATCGGGAAGGAGCAAAATATGCGCCCGTTCCTGCGGCGTATGTATCGGCGTATTATGACGGAAAGGATTACGGCTCGATGGAAATTGAGAGCGTGGGGCCGTGTGCGGATTGGAAGGTATGCGGAGAAGATGAGAATATATTGGAAGTAACGCTGGAAAATGAGCTTTTTCCGGGGGAGAGCGTGAGTTTTGAAATCGGGTACACGCTGACGCTGGCGAAAGTAGATCATCGGACGGGAATAACGGAGCATACCGTAAACTTAGGGAATTTTTATCCGATCCTGTGCGCATACGATGCGGGCCGCGGATTTTACGAATGCGAATATTATGCGGACGGCGACCCGTTTTACAGTGAATGTGCGGACTATACCGTAACTCTTACGGTTCCGTCGGAGTACACGGTGGCGGCGTCGGGGCAGACGGCAGAGGCGAAGGAAAGCGGAGGGAAAAAGACGGCTTCTTACCGTTTGGAAAACGCGCGGGATTTTGCGATCGTGTGCAGTACGGAATTTGAAGTGTATCAGACGATAGCGGACGGCGTGCAGGTCATGTACTATTGCTATGCGGACGCGCAGGCGGAAAAGACGCTGCAGCTGCTGGCGGATTGTATGACATATTATGCGGATACGTTCGGTGATTATATGTACAAAACCTATTCGGCTGTGCAGACGGGATTTTGTTTCGGAGGGATGGAATACCCGGGGCTTGTGATGCTGTCGGACGCGCTGACGGAGAAAGATTATTTCTATACGGCGGCGCACGAAACGGCACATCAATGGTGGTATGCGGCGGTGGGGAACAACCAGCTGGAAAACGCGTGGATGGACGAAGGTCTGGCGGAGTATTCTTCGTATCTGTTCTTTGCGGAACGTGCGGATTACGGGGTGAATGCCGACGCCCGAAAGGAGACGGCGCATACGGCATACAATGCTCTGTGCAGCGTACAGGCGCAGGTATTCGGCGAAACGGACACGACCATGAACAGAAAGCTGGGAAGTTACGGCGGATATGAATATGTCGTCATCGCCTATGATAAAGGGATGCTCTTGTTTGATACGCTGCGCGACGCGGTGGGAGATCAACGCTTTTTTGCGGGGCTGAAGCGCTATTACAAAGAGTACAGCGGCAAGATTGCACTGCCCGAAGAACTGGCAGATTGCTTCCGCAGCGCCGGTGCCGCAGGCGTGATCGCTTCGTTTGTGGACGGATCGGCGGTCTTGTAAAGCTATCGTTTTTTGCGTATGCGGTGCAAACTTTTTTCGGTTAAAGTCCGTGCTGATGAAAATCCGTCTTCTTTAAAATCCGTGCGGTTGAAATTTTTTGCCGTTAAAGTTTGTGCAGATCAGATCATGCGTTTTACGTACTGTCGGAAAACTGAGGTTTCAGTTTCTGCGCATGCGAAAATTTCGGTGAGGATGCAACGGATACAAAAAGGCGGCACGCGCTGCGAAAGGGGCGTTTGCGCGCGGCGGAGTGGAAAAATGTAGGGGAAACAGGCAAAAAAATAAACGGCGCACCGTGGAAGCAGTGCGCCGTTTGCGGCGGTCAATGGCAGCCGCCGCAGGTTTTGCAGTTGCCGCTGCATTTTTTGGAAGGTTTGCCCGTTGCGGAAAACATTTCGCCGCTCCAGTCGCGGACGGCTTTCTCTTTGCAGACAGGGCAGAAGACAGGGTCGTCGAATTTCTGCACAAGTTCTTCGAATTTCTTTCCGCATTTTTCGCATTTGTACTGTAAAATAGGCATACGTTTCACTCCTTTTCTGACGAAACCGTATTTATTTCAGGGCTGAAATCGTCTTTCATATATCCGATCAGCAGTGATTTTTTACTGAGAATGTGCGCAAGATAATGAAGGGTAAAAACGATCGCACCGATAAAATTACAAATTATGTCTTCCATTGTATCCTGCAAGGGGGTTACGACGGAACCGTCGGGGAGGGTTATGTGCGAGCCTTGCGCGGTATTGCCGAGGAGCACGTCTCCCGAGAATTCAAAGATTTCCCAAAGCGCCCCGAACATCATGGAAACGGCAAAGCAGACGAGCATGACGAACGCAGGTTTTAATTTGTTTATATCCGAGAGTTTGCAAACGAAAAACAGACCGATGATGCCGCCCAGGTATCCGAAAAGGGTGTGCATGAGCAGGTCATACCACCAGATCTTCGAATAAAATCCGAGCACGGATCCGAGCAGAGCGGCAAAAAATGTGAAAACGGCAAAAACCGCGTAGACAGATTCGCTGATCTTTTCGCGAAAGATCGGCCGCAGAACAAAGGGCAAAAGCCATAACAATGAATTTGCGATCAGTACGGCGAGCCGGTTGCCGAGCGTGCCTGAGACGGCGCGGAATATAAAAATTCCGATCATTGCAAGAAACGCAAGGCCGCAGAAAATATCGACAAAGAGCCGCAGGGCCCTGGTTTTTTCTCTCTTTCGGGATGTTTGCATTTCATTCACCTGTCGTTTGAATTATGTAAAGAGTTTAACGAAAGAATGTTATGCGGCGGCAGTGATCTCGTTAAAAAAACGTGAAAACGCAGACTCTGCGGAAATTATAGCATTCGCGGAAGAAAATCGCAAGCAAAAGCGGAAAGAATTGTGCAAAGGCAGGCGCAAAAAATGCGGAAACGGCGTGAAAGGCGTCGGAAGGAGAAAAAATGCGGTTGTTTGAAGAAATTTTTTCGTCGATCGGAGTATCGCCGGATGTCGCTTACGGCGGCGCAAAGTTCGTGGTATATGCGGGCAAATGCGCGTGTTTTGAAAACGTAACGGGTATCTCCTTTCTGAGCAAAGAAGAGATCGGACTGCTTTTGAAAAAAGGGGAAGTCCGCGTATTCGGGAAAAATCTGCATATCGAACGCTACGGAATGGGCGATCTTGTACTGACGGGGCAGGTAGAAAAAGTGGAGATGGGGGGAAGTTCGACTTGAAACCGCTGTTTTTGGAGGAGTTGGAGATCCGCACAAATATGCCGCTTGCGGCGTTGGATAAGATCACGGCGGCGGGGATTTGCCTGTATTCTGTGGAAAAATGCGGCGCAGGGCGGCTGAAAATCCTTGTAAAATCAAAAGAAAGCAAAAAAATTTTTGCAATTTTCCGCAGTTCGTGTTATACTGTAACAAGGAAGAAAAGCGCGGGTCTGAAACGCATTACAGAAAAACTGCTTGCGCGGCCGGGCGTAGTGATCGGCGCGCTGCTGTTTTTGCTGATCTGTGCGGCGGGGAATTTCTTTGTCCTTCGCATTGACGTGCAGGGCAGTGCGGCGCGCTATGCGGATGAGGCAAAGAAGATCCTTGCGGACAACCGTGTGGGAATGTATTCCGTCTACGACGATGAAGCGGCGGAGCGGGCGCGTGCGGCGATGATGCAACTGCCGAACGTAGTGTTCGCGTCGGTGGAAAAGTCGGGGTGTACGGTGACGGTCACGCTGGAAGAAAGTTCGGAAACGCCCGTTCCTGAACGGGAAACGTCGCTTATAAGTCCCTGCGCGGGCGTTGTGGAAGAGATCGCGGTGCTGCGCGGTACGGCGCTGGTTTCAGAAGGCGATACGGTGGCGGCGGGGCAGGAACTTGCGGGAGGTTGGCTGGAAACGCAGGAGGGAGAAAAGATTCCGACGTTTGCCGTCGCGCGCGCGAGTATATTATGTACGGGCGATTTTTCGTATACGGCGGCAGAGGAAAGCGAGGAACAGCGTCAGCGGGCGCTGGCGGCGGCGTATCTTGCCTGCGGCGGGGAACCTGTTTCGGAAACGGTGGATACGATCGGGCAGGGCGAGGAAGTCATTTATACGGTGCACCTGAGTTATCGGGTGCGGATCGCAGTGAATATGGGATAAAACCGCATCTTATGCGGGAACAGAGGTTATATGGAGCAAACGAAAATCACGATCGATGCCGGCAATCTGGACGATATGCAGAGGTTGCTCGGCACATTCGATGAAAATCTGAATATCGTAACGCGCGAGTTGGGCGTGCAGGCGTCGGTGGACGGCGTGCTGTTGAAACTTTCGGGGGACGAGGACAACGTTACGCTGGCGGCACGGGTGCTGGAAGGGATCTTAAAGCTCATCCGTGCGGGCGAGGCGGTGGACAAGTCCCGCATCGTGTACTGCATCGAACTGGCGCGGGAAGGAAATCTGGAAGGGATCGAGCAGGTGATGAGCGGTGTGGTGGCGATCACATCGCGCGGAAAGCAGATCAAATGCAAGACGGTCGGCCAGAAAAAGTACGTGGACGCGATCAAGAAGAACACGGTGGTATTCGGTGTAGGGCCTGCGGGTACGGGAAAAACGTACCTGGCGGTATGTCTGGCGGTGAGCGCGTTCAAGGGCAAGCAGGTGGAGAAGATCATTCTGACCCGTCCTGCGGTGGAAGCGGGGGAAAAGCTCGGGTTTTTGCCGGGGGATCTGCAGACAAAGGTGGATCCGTATCTGCGCCCGCTCTATGACGCGTTGCAGGAGATGTTCGGCATGGAAACGTATCTGAAGCTGATGGAAAAGGGAAGCATCGAGATCGCGCCGCTGGCGTATATGCGCGGCAGGACGCTTTCGAATGCGTTCATTATCCTGGACGAAGCGCAGAATACGACGTGCGAACAGATGAAGATGTTTCTTACGCGCATGGGCGACGGGAGCAAAATGGTGATCACGGGGGATGTTACGCAGATCGATCTTCCCGAAGGGAAAAAGAGCGGGTTGAAGCAGGCGGTTTCGATTCTGAAAAACATAGAAGGGATAGAGACGGTAACACTGACGGCGAAAGACGTCGTGCGGCATCCGCTGGTGATGCAGATCGTGCGTGCTTACGAGAAAGAAAGCCAGCGGCACGAAAATGCGGGAGGTAGAAAATGAGATACGCCGATCCTTCCGAAGTGAAAACGTTCGGCAAGACCGAATGTGTAACGAGCGTACTGGTATTTCTGCTGAACTACCTGATTTTGGTCTGCATGGTCGTGCTGTTTCTGTGGATGGACACGCAGGGTCAGGCGCAGTCGTTCCGCGATTATGTTGCCGAGAATTACAACACGGTGATCTACCTGTTGGCGAGCGTATTTTTGCTTGTTCTGACCATTTATTTTTATTACGTATTTGAAGACAAGACTCTTTTGGCGTCGCCCAAAAGTATTTGGCTTGTTTTCATGCTTCTGGACGTCTGTATCCTGATCTGTTATTTTTTCGGATACTTTTTCAATATTTATTCGCGGCCGATCGCATTGCTGGCGCTTTTGGCGCTGATGCTTTTGAGCCGCAGAGACGCGATTTTTCTCAACGTGATCTTTGCGCTGATGATGTTTTCGATCGATCGTTTTTCCAATTTTTCGAACATTGAGCAATACGAAACGGCGCTCAGCTCCACGCCCTTGCTGACTTTTTCGGCGGGCATGGTCGGGATATTTGTGGGGAGCAAGGTCAAAACGCGTCTACGTTCTTTCCTGACGGGTTTTGCGGTGAGCATACCGATCCTTGTGATGGTTGCGTGCCTGGAGTTCAACCGCGGGATCGGGGTCGTATATCTGTTGCTGTACGGGCTGGAAGCGGGCGTTCTCTCGTCGGTGCTGTTCATGGCGCTTCTTCCTGTATATGAAACGCTGTTCAACCGCATTACCGATTACAGGCTGCGGGAACTGACCGACCATGACGCGCCGCTCATGCGCGAGATGAAAGAGCGGGCGATGGGTACGTTCAACCATTCGATCGTCGTGGCGCACCTGGCGGAAGCGTGCGCGATCGCTCTCGGAGAGGACACGGCGCTTGCGCGTGCGGCGGCGTATTACCACGACGTGGGAAAACTGCGCCAGCCTGAATATTTTACGGAAAATCAGACGGGGTACAATCCGCACAACGAGTTGTCGCCCGAGCTTTCCGTGGATATCATCCGTTCGCATGCGAAAGACGGTTATGAACTGATTTTAAGCAAACGTCTGCCTAAAATTCTGGCGGATATAGCGGTACAGCATCACGGAACGATGCCGATCAAGTACTTTTACGCGAAAGCGCTGAAGATGTCGGACGGCGAAGTGAACATCGAAGAATTTTCGTACGGCGGGCCCAAACCGCAGACGAAGATCGCGGCGATCATCATGATCGCAGACGCGAGCGAAGCGATTTCCAGGACGCTTCCGGACCGTTCGCCCGAAAAGGTGGAAGGAGCGGTGCGCGACATTATCGAAGAGCGCATGGATCTCGATCAGTTCGACGAATGCGATCTGACGATGAAAGATCTGACGGTCATCAAAGAGACGATCGTGAGCTGTCTGACGGGTGTCTATCACAGCCGCGTGCAGTACCCGAAGCTGAAACTCAACCGAAAAAACGAGGAAGATAAAGAAAATGCCTGAACTTGTCATAGAATGTGAAGAAGAGGGGTTTGATACCTCTTTGCTGGAAAAATATGGGCTGGAAGGAGTGGACGCGGATGTTCCGCTGGCGGTGGAACTCGTGTTCACGGACGAAGCGGGGATCCGCAAACTCAATGCCGAAACGCGCGGAAAGGACGCTGTGACGGATGTGCTGAGTTTTCCGAATCTGGACGGGATTCTTCAAAAGCCGATCCGGAAAGAGGATTTCCCGTTCGATACGGACGAAGACGGAAATCTGTTTTTAGGCAGTATCGTGATCTGCCGCGAGAGGGCGGCGCAGCAGGCGGAAGAATACGGACATTCCCTGCGCAGGGAACTGTATTATCTTGCGGTGCACGGGCTGTGCCATCTGCTCGGTTACGATCACGAAACGGAAGAAGAGAAAGCGCAGATGCGCGCGCGGGAAGAGAGAGTCCTCTCGGATATGGATATACCGCGCGATGCGGGCGAACAGGAGAAAAAAGCATGAAGTGCGGATTTGTTGCCGTGATCGGCAAAGCAAATGCGGGCAAAAGTACGCTTGTAAATGTGTTGGTAGGCGAGAAGGTGGCGATCGTTTCGCCCAAGCCGCAGACCACGCGCGATCGGATATTGGGTGTTCTGAACGAGGATAATGCGCAGATCGCCTTTGTGGATACGCCGGGGATCTACAAATCCAAAACGGCGCTTTCGGACATGATGATGCGCACGGCGGAGCAGTCCGCAAAGGACGTGGAACTGATTTTGTATGTCCATGACGGGCATAAAGGGGTGAGCGATTCGGACGTGGAGCTGATGAAACATTATCTTTCGTTCGGCATTCCAATGATGATCGCTTATACCAAGACGGATATCATGCCCGAAGAACAGATTCCGTCGGATGTAAAGCGTCTGTTTGAAGAGGGGATCGAATGCGATATCGTGCCCGTATCGGCGCGGAAAGGGAAAAATATAGCGAAGCTGAAAGAGGCGATCAAGGAAAAATTGCCCGAAGGGGAGCCGTTATTCCCCGAAAACGTACTTTCGGACAAGAGCGAAAAATTCATGATCGCGGAGATCATGCGCGAAAAGATTCTCTTAAAATACGACAAAGAGATTCCGCACGGCGTGGCGATTCTCGTCAATACTTTCAAAAAGCGCGACACGGGCAACATTTACGACATCGACCTGGATATCATCTGCGAAAAGGCAAACCACAAAGCGATCCTGATCGGAAAGCAGGGCAAAGCTCTTAAAGAAACGCTTTCGTTTGCGCGCAAGAGCATGGAAGAATTTCTCGGCAGCAAAGTATTTCTGACGGCGTATGTGAAGGTCAAGGACGATTGGCGCGACAAGGCAAACCTTCTGAAAGAATACGGTTACGGCGAAAGCAATGAATTCTGAGCGTTTCGTCGTGTTTTTAAAAGATCGTTATTTGAATTTTTGATCAAAATCCAAATAAAAAGCCCAAAGCCCCGCGGCATTTATGCTGCGGGGCTTTGGGCTTAATAAATTGACTTTATTTGTTCTGTTGATCTTTTTCTTTTGTTGCAGGAGCGGATTCCGTTGCCGCGATCTCAGCGTTTGCATTTGTATCTGCGGCAGCGTTTTTCGCTTTGGCTGCAGGGAAAACGCTCGGGCGCAGCATATGCAAAAGGGTATCCAACGTGCCGGTTTTGGCAAGAAGGACGAAAACGATTGCGCAGATAGCTCCGTCGGGAATGACATAGACAAGTTGATAAATCAAGGAATACACAAACGCGTTGGGGGTAGGCAAATCGACCCAGATCGCGTCTTCCGCAAAATAGATCATTCCGGAGAACAGGTGCATCACAAAGCGAGCCAACACTGCGATCGTTGTGCCGATCAGTACGTTGGCGAGCGTGGAACGGGTAAATTTACGTGCAAATCCCATCAGCCCGACCATGGCGAACGCAAGGATGTAATCGAGCACGAAAGTGAACGGCGTAAGAATATAGGGGCCCGAGATAAAATTGAGCACGCCGAAGATGATTCCGACCAAAAATCCGCGCGGAGCACCGAACGCATAGGCGTAGAGGAGCACGGGTACCCAGCTGGCAAGCGTGATCGAACCGCCGTACATAACGGGCGAAACCTTGATGAAGGAAAGCACAAACGAAGTTGCAAGGCACACGGCAGCATAAGCGAGCGCTTTCGTGTCGAACTGTTTGCCGCGGCTTGCAAGGCAGACGGCGAGTACGATGATAGCAAGAAGGGCGACCGCACCGATGGCGATATACTGCACCAGATCGGTTGTCTGTTGGCTCACTTCGAGAAGGGAATTGAGAAACATAAAAAAACCTCCTGTGATTTTCCGCCGACGACGGTCAAAAATAAAACACGCCCCGAAAGGGCGTGCCGTTATAGCGTCTTTGCAACTTCCGTTCAAGGATTATCTTGTCCGGTTCAAAGGGTATAATCTCAGCTTTTTACAGCACCCCCGGCGGATATATTGTTATTCACAAATTTTCTTTTGCAAAGACAAAAGAAAATTTCGTGATCAAATGGACAAACCGATATGCGCCGCAAGATTGCGGCCAGTATCGTTTTTTCCCTCTTTGCGCCCCGTGAACAAGGTTCACATTCCATTAAAGGGCGCAAATTCACTCTTTTACTCACGCCGCCTGAGCGGCGCAGGGTGAAAAAACAAAAAGTGCGATTTTTGTTTTTTCAGAGTTCTTTTCCTCGCGCAAAGGCGCTGCGGAAAGCCGTGATTTTGAAGGAAACCTTGCGGGCGCGCGGAAAAGCCGCTGACCGCAGGGTTTTCCTCTGCGGCGCATCTTTCGGGGCTTTCATTCGATGAATGCGCCGCATTCACCTATCCCCGTTCGCCGCCCGTGCGGCGTGAAGTGAAAAAACAAAAAGTGTGATTTTTGTTTTTTCAGGATTTGTTCACAAATTTTCTTTTGTCTTTGCAAAAGAAAATTTCGTGATCAGATGGACAAACCGATATGCGCCGCCGAAAAACGGTTGATATCGTTTTCTCTCTGTTTGTTTCGTTATTGAGTATCTGATAAAAATGCAGGGATATTTCTTGTTTTACAGAAAAAAGCCGCATTTTTTATGAGAGTACTTTTTCAAAACCGCGTATTATTATAATTCAAATTCGATTGAAAGTCAACAGGATTTGTGCTACAATGGTTGTAACTTTTGCAAGGGGATCGGTTATGTATAATTTTTATGCTTTTTTGGACAGAATGAAATACATTCGCCGTTGGTCGCTGATGCGGTCGTCGCGCGAAGAAAATATTATGGAACATTCCCAGCAGGTGGCGATGTTTGCGCACGCGCTGGCGGTGATCGACACGGAAATTTATCACAATGCACCCGATATCCCGAAAACAGTCCTGTATGCGCTGTATCATGAAACGAGTGAAGTAATGACGGGTGATCTTCCTACTCCGATCAAATATTTCAATGCAGAGATCCACGGCGCTTACAAGCAGTTGGAAGATCGGGCGGCGGATAAATTGCTGGACATGCTTCCCGAGCCGGTACGCAAGGGTATAGCAGGGTACGTGAAGGCGGATGCGGACAGCTATGAATATAAGCTTGTCAAGGCGGCGGATAAACTTTCTGCGTATGTGAAATGCCTCGAAGAACTGAAAAGCGGCAATACGGAATTCAAGCGCGCAAAGGAAAGCATTGAAGAAGAGCTGAAAGCCAAAGATATGCCCTGTCTCAGATATTTTATGGAGCAATTTATACCAGGTTTTCTGCTGACGCTCGACGAAATGGAAAATTTGTGAAATTCTTCAGAAATTCACAAAAAAGTCTGGCGTGAATATTGCTTTCCCGGTTGTGGTATGCTATAATTGTAATGAAATAATATTACTTTTGGTAAGAAATATGACAAAAAGGGACTTACGCAAAAGACAAGCGGAATTAGAGAGCAAGGGACAGTACGACGTAGATATGAACGAGGAGCATCGCACGTTTGATGCACTGCCGATCGACGGGGATTTCAATTATCTTCCCGTAAAATTTTCGGAGCGGTTCCGTCGGTGCTGGCTTTTGACGGTGGTAAAAATATTCGGGCCCGTGATCACCTGGTTTTCGTTGGGTGCGCGGGTGAAGGGACGAAAAAATCTGCGTGCGCTGAAGGGGAAAGGAGCCATTTCGGTGTGCAATCATGTGCATACGCTGGATACGCTTTTGGTGAAAAACGCATTGGGTTCGTTTCGTGTTTTCAATACGGGTTCATACTATCTTATAAAGCGCGGATGGGCGGGCCGTATTTTTAAGTCGGGCGGATTTTTGCCTGTCGGTACGACGTTTACGGACATGAAAAAACTGCAGGACGCGATCGGTATGCTCACGGCGCATGGAAAGATCGTAAACTTTTATCCGGAACATGCGCTGTGGCCGAGGTATGAAAAACTGCGGCCGTTCAAACAGGGTGCCTTTCATTATGCGGTCAAGTTTGATGTGCCTGCGCTTCCGCTTTTTATAGAATTTAGGGAAACAAAGCTGCGGAAATTGTTTCATATGCAGAAAAAGCTGATTCTGCACATACTTCCCGCCGTTTATGCGGATAAAGAGGGGACGCCGCGGGAACAGGCAAGAAAACTGAGTGAAAAGGTTTTCGCTGTTATGAGCGAAGCAGGGAAAAGCTATTACGGCAGGCCCGTTGCGTACAATGAGCAGGCGGAGAATGCGTCGGTGTTGCAGGAATGCGCCTGCGCGGACGCGTCAGTAAATTAGCGCGTAAATGAAAAGCAGATAAAATGCATAAAAAAACAGCTCCTTACAAGCGCGTGCTTTGAAAGGAGCTGTTTTTTATGCTTCAGCTGTTGCCCCTACGCAAAAACCGGAAATACGAGTTTTTTGAAATCATCTTGACACATGGATTAGAATTTGTTATAATAAAAATACATAAAGCAGGTTATTTTATTTTAAATCGGAATATTTTTTTTGGGGGGGGAATATAGAAAAAAGTTTTTAAATCGTAAGTTAACGAAAGGAAGGAGGGATTTGATATGAAGATTGGAAAGCAACTGCTGGAACATATTTTTAAATGTATTTCTGCAGAAAAGGGGAAGCGCATTCTTTACGCTGTCGTCAATATTGTATTGATTGCGCTGGCTGTGCTTTCAGGCTGGGGTATTATAAAGGCTTGGGATATTATGTTTGAACAGACATTTTTCGGCGGGCTGATTTTTTTGATTGTGTGTTGTGCGTTTGCGCTCGGATTTTTGATCAATGGTGTGATCGGGCAGGCGATCCATTTGATTGTTAATCTGATTGCAATGTTTAATCCTGAAGAACGCAGCTATGCGGCAGGAGCATTCATTATTGCATTGCTTTCTATTGGTGGGATGGTTGTGGCGATCATTCTGTTCATTTAACAGCATCATTATAAAAACAAGCTATTGTCGGATAGCAGAAAGGAAGAAAAGTAAATAAATAATGCGCCCGCGGTTATACCGCGGGCGCAAATTTTGTCTGATTTTCTCCAGATCACCGTAAATTTATGGATCAAGCGTAGAAAAGCCTTTCATCTGTTTCAATTCTGTTTTTGGTTTCTAACTTATGCAAGTTTTACGCATTTTTTTTTGAAAAAAAGGAATATATACGTTATTTGGTCAGTTCGTAGATGGCGTCCGTATAGATATCGAGCAGTTTTTGCACGTTTTCAAGGGTTATATACTCGTCTTTCTGGTGAATGGTGGAGGGTTCGTCCGCGAACTGCGGTCCGAAACCTGCCCCGTTTTTGAGGGCGCGCGCATACGTTCCACCGCCAATGGCGAGCGGGGCGTCCGCCTTTCCCGTGTGTTTTTGATACACTTTTTGCAGAGCGGTTATGAGAAATCCGTTCTTGTCGTTGAACAGGGGCTCCTGGCAGTGCAAGAGGGTATAGGGCGCGCCGAATTGATTTAAAAGTTTGCAGATCTGTTCCTGCGTGTAGGTGGCAGGGTAACGGATGTCCGTTACGATAC
>OLGD01004076.1_pt1 | contig 12613 bp, 9 predicted proteins | sample 1605311 | NCBI WGS metagenome assembly OLGD01 (sample SAMEA3888917, study PRJEB22519) | human gut metagenome | biome: human gut; feature: human-associated habitat; material: faeces | place: Denmark | collected 2010 | reverse complement strand
TTCAGGAACTTCTCTCGATTCGCGGGAGCAGTTCAAAAAAACAGGAAAACTTGAATTTTCTCTTTAATCGAACTCCTGATCGTAATTGCGATCATCGCCATTCTAGCCGGCATGCTGTTGCCGGCACTGAACCAGGCGCGGGAAAAGGCGCGCGGCATCACCTGTACCGCCAATCTCAAGCAGCTTGGTCAGGCGGGAAATCTCTACACCGGCGATTACGACGGCTACATCGTTCCGGGGGCGACGGCGCCGACGAATCCGCTGAACATGGGCGAAGCCGATGCCACCTGGCTGGCGGCGTTGCGGAAGTATCTCGGCTGTGCGCTCCCCGCCGTCGGGTACGGGCAGAAGCTGTTTGAGCAGGCGTCGGACTTGAAGGTCGGTGTCTGCCCCTCATCTCCGGAACGGTTCGGCTACGGTCACAATGCCTGGGGACTCGGGATGCTGGCCGATCCGGTCCAGCCGCGCGGTTCTTACCAGAACCGGGGCGTCAAACTCTCTTCAATTCGCAAAAGTTCGGGGATCGTATTTCTCGCCGACAACCTCCGCGCCAGATATTCTGATGCGTTCAATCGGAAGTTCAGCAACTGGGCGGCCTGGCTCGCCCCGGGCTCTCACGGCTACAAGAACGACTGGAGCAGCTTTCATTTCGTCCACAACAACATGGCGAATGTTCTGTGGCTGGACTGCCACGCGGAAACCATTCCGCAGCAGCGGCAGGAGGAATTCTACTCTTCGGAAACCGAAGACAGTCTCTACTGGGTCCCCTCCGCTCCGCCGGTGGAGTGACCGCCCCGCTGCGGAATAGCGCGTAGTTCACTCGAACCAGAACTGAATGTTCCGGAAGGCGAACACCAGATCGTTTCCGCGCGCTCCCATGCCGATGCGGAGAATGTCATACGGTTCACCACCGCCGGCCCCCCGCACCGAAATCATGTAGTGTTTCCAGACATACTGCGGGGCATCGATCTGATGGGAATCGTACCCCTGCCCCCGGCGGGAAAGCATCAGCAGCGGCTTGCGCGCTTTCTCCTCCACACCGCGGTTGTCATAGCGGAAATCGAAGGAGACCGCGATCAGCTTTCCCTTCTTCTCCTCCGGCAGGAAGCGGAACTCGGGATAGGACCAGTTGTCATCTGCCGGGTTCCGTTTGTTCCGAAAATCGGTACGCACCTCGATGGCGTTCTCCTCCGCGATGAACCGGAAGGTCTGCTTTCCGCTGGAATTCTGATGCCAGCGGGCGAGATTCATGAAGTCGCGCGTTTCCGGCTTCAGCCGCGAATTGTCGGTCAGCGGTACCTGGGTGGCGGAAAGCTCATCACCGGCATCGCCGAGCCGGATCACACCATGATACCGCCTAAGCGATGAGATGCCGACGACAAGTGCAGTCTCGCTGCGCGGGGGCAGTTCGATCGACTCCGGCGGCGGCAGAGTGACGGTCGTGCCGTCGGGAACCGTCAGGCGCGGCCGGGTCGTCACCCTCTCGTCGGAGAAGTTGGTGATCACAAAATGCAGTTTTCCGTCTTTCGGCATCTCATATCCGGAAGCGGTGTAACGATTGCCGCTTCGACGGAAATCATACCGGTAGACCACCGGGGTGCAGCGGCGTTTCTCCGGAACGTAACGCTTCGCCGCCTCCAGCATCCGTTTCGACTCGGTTTCGGTGTTGAGCTTCGCCGCATCGAGCTTTTCCGCGGGGAAAACCCAGTAGGCCATGCCGCCGCGAAAGGTAAGCAGACCGTTCTCCGGCTTCAGTTCCGCTCCGTCCACCGCGTACCCCTGCCCCGCCGGAAATCCTTTCAGGGAAATCGAACGCTCCCCGATCCCGTCCTTTCCGGCATAGAAGACGGCAATCGCGCGCTTCCCGTCGGAGAAGACGCGGGTCGGCTGCAATCCCGGCGGATTTCCCTTCCAGTCCCCCCGATACTCCTGATGGGCCAGCAGATTCGCGGCGAAAGAGTAGGCGTGCATCGAGCGCAGCGGCGTCCCGTAGTAGTCGAGCATGCCGAAATTGTTGTTGTTCTCCTGAAAAAACTGCATGACGAAGGGATAGTAGCGGGCAACACCGCACGCTTTCGCCTCGACCGCCTTCATGGTGATCCAGAGTGCGCTGATCATATCCTCGTCGGCCTGCGGATGAAGATTGTGAACCGGTCCGCCATGCGGCTGCCGGAGCGGTCCGGCGGCACCGCGGCTCCATGGTTTCCCCGTCTCGGTGATCCAGATCGGCATCCCGCCCCGGGGATGACGCTTCATGTCGTTGCGGTACTCCCGGACAATGGGGAGCAGCTGTTCCGGTTCGGCATAGGTGTGAATGCTGAAGGCGTCGATGAAGTCGAGCATGCCGCCGGCGATGCTCTCCCTCTCCGTCAGGGTGGATCCCTTGCAGAAAGCGGCGCCGACCAGCGCGATCTGCCTGTCGCGCGCCGCCCACGCCGCCGCCTTGAGCGGGGGCAGGTTGGCTTCTGCGGGAAAATTCGACAGGTCGTACTCGTTGAGAATGTGGAATCCCTCCAGCCCCTCCCTGCGTTCCTCCAGCATGCGCACAATGGCACGGTCGAGACCGATCAGTTTTCCGGGCAGAACATTCCTCCCCCTCTGGTTGGCGACGGGATCCAGCCACGCCGGGAAGAGGGTGAAGAAGAAAATGGACTGCACCCCTTTCTTTCCGGCAATGCGGTAGAAGCGGGTTGCGGGATCCCGGTACTCGCCTTCGCGAGGATGCAATACCTGGAAATGAGCGTGTTCCCGATTGTGGAGAATCCCGTTGCGCGCCAGAAAATTCAGGCAGTTCTCCTGGACCGCGGGGCGGGTTTCCATCAGCCCCTCGATGGCGAAGAAGGAATCCGCATTGCCGGGGTGCGGCGGCAGAACCGAGATGCCGAACACCTGCTCCAGCGCGGGAAAATGCAGTTCATGGAATCCAGCCGGCAGCGCGAGTTCCACCGAAAGAATGGAATTCCGCACCACGGCACGCCCGGAGAAGCCGGTGCTGCCGCCATCCATGCCGGTCACGATCCAGTCGTGCGTACTGCCGTCGGGCAGTTGAGTGGCCCGGAACCGGTAACAGTGCTTCTCTCCCGGGGCGGCGGAGAAAGAGGCCGGCGCACCCTGCGGACGGAGTTTGTGACGGAGATCTGTTTTCGGCACCTTAGCCTTTGCCGCCGGTTTGAAGTCAAAAGCGGTTCCCTCGTCGGTCACCAGGGCGAGATTGCGCATCAGAACACTCATCCGCTCCGCCCGGCTGTTCACCAGAATCTGGATGGAACGGATCAGAATCATCGTGTCCGGGGGCCGATTGAACTTGACTTCAATGGTTTTCCACTCTCCGGGCGCCGGGATCGGAAAGACGATCCGCTTGTCAGGGTAATTCGGCAGTTTCGGCAGGACAATCGCCCCGTTCGCCGTCGGACTGCCGCCCTCCGGAAGATATTTCATTTCGAAACGGATCGCAACAACTCTGCGCAGCGCCCCGGGCTCCCGGACACTGAACAGCGGCCAGATCTGGCAGCTCCTGCCCTCTTCCCGTTCCGCGGAAAAGCGGATTGCGTTTTCCGCATCATCATAACTCACGACAACCGGAACGGCGCCGATGGGACTCCAGCTCCCGGCCCGATTCAACGACACATTTTCTCCGGAAACCACACCGAAGAACCCGGCGGCAGCCAGCAGGACGGAACATATTATCATCATGATAAGAGCTTCTCAATCAAAATGATTTGAAAATTCCATTGACCACCATGCGGGTGAAGCCTTTTTCCCGGAAATCCATCTCGCCGGGATTGTCGGCATGTCCGTCCGCATACGCCATGACGCCGCGGTTGCCGTGATGGATGCTGGCGGTGTAGATGGAGTCGTTGGCGGGGGCGTATAAGTATACCGCCAGATCGGCATCCGCCTGATTGGAAACCTTCGTCACATGCCGCCAGGAGTCGGAAAACAGGTGAAGCCTGCTGGCGTTGCGCATGCTTTTTATGGTATACATCAACTTGTAGACCGGGGTGCGCGCGCTCGGACTGTAGAACTTGCCGAAGGTCTTGTAACGTGCGGAATCGGTCCGGTCATCCATGTAGGTGGTATCCGAGAGGTGGTTGAAAATCCCGTAGGTGTAATTTCCGTCGAAGCTCGTCTTTTTCTTCTGGCTCGTGCAGTTCATGACGGCCGAAGTCAGATACTTCGCCTCCTTGAGCAGGGTGCCCCAGGTCTCGGCAGTACGGTTGTTGAACTTGTTCCCATCCAGCCTGCCGTAGATGAAGCCGTCGTAGTCGTTGGCGTAGAGCAGATGTCCCGTCGATACCTGCTTGAGCTGCGACGTGCAGTTGCTTCGCCTCGCAGTCTCGCGCGCCCTGCCGAGCGCCGGCAGCAGCATCGCCGCCAGAATGGCGATGATTGCGATAACTACAAGAAGTTCAATAAGAGTAAATAAGTATCGTCTCCGGCGGGCTGTCGCCGGCACGGGGTGATGATTTTTTCCCCGGTTCTTCCAAGAGAAAATTCCAGCCGAGCATTGTTTTTTTCCGATATTGTTCTGCATCATGGACCTCCCTGGGTTACAGCTGCCTGATATCAAGAATGAAAACGGCGGAACCGGGCCTGTTCTTGTGCAGGATGACCCGGTCATTCAAAACGGTGATCTTCGCCGGTTCGAAGTTGTGTTCGTGATCGAGGATTTTGGCCTCCATCGCGTACCTTCCGGCATTTTTGAGTGAGAGAACGATTTCGGTTTCCGGGGTGCGGTAACTCGCGGCCAGAAGCCGCGCCCGTCTGCCGTCGTCGCTGATCCCGCCCAGGAGGTGGACGTTCACTCCCGCCCGGGCATGCAGACGCTTCCGGTAGTTCTTCATCAGGTCGCCGACGGCAACCATCGAATAGTAGTTTTTGTTCAGCCCGCGGTAGATATCATAATATCCCCAGATGTTGAATGGATCGCAGCCGTAGTAGAAAGCCCGGTCCAGCGCGGTGTCATGCAGCAGCGCGATGACGGCGACGTTGAACGTCGCCGAGTCGATGCCGAAAAGACCGGAGGGGGACAGCACGACGTTTTTGTACTCCTCGCCGGTTCCTCGGGCCGCATTCCAGTCGACGATGTAGTGCCATTCGTTCAGGATCATCTCACACCGGTCAAACCCGTACTCCTGAAGCAGTTTTCCGGAGTTCTCCACAATATCCTTCATCTGTTTCAACTTCGCGGAATAGCGGTGGAAGGAGAGGAAATCCGGCTCGACTCCCGCCGCTTTGCAGGCGTCGAGCACACAGCGATAGTGTTTCTCGTTGAATCCTGAAAACGCGGGGCCGCCGATCTTAAGTTCCGGAAATTCCGCTTTCAGCCGCTTCAGGACAATGACGAAGAACTTCGCGAAACTCTCCATGCTGCCGGTCCAGCACTGTTTGCCGCGCAGGTCCGGTTCATTCCAGATCTCCCAGTAGCGGATGGGATACTGAAATCCATTCGCCCAGCCCCGGGTGTAATGGCGGATGATTCCGGCAAGCACTTCGGCGTAATGTTCGAAATCTTCCGGCGGATTGGCGTTGAAGTGGATGTCGCCGGTGTGTTCGATGCTCGTGCCGAGCCGGTAGAACACCTCCGTCCCCATCGCCAGTGTCAGCTGCAGAATCCGGTCGGTGGGAGCGAAGCAGTAATTCGCCGGATCGTGCGGCGACAGATGCGGCAGCGGGAAGATGAAATGGGTGTCGATGATGCGCTGTCCGGGGTTCACCAGCGCCCAGTCGTGGGTTCGCGTCGCGGTGAAATTCATGCTTTTCAGCATCCCGGTGTAATCACGGTGCCCTCTGGAGGAAAACGGCGGCGGCGCACCGTTGCCGTGCAGCTCCCGGCGCAGGGTGCCGAAATTCAGATCGGTCATCTCCACAACGGATTCCAGCCGGACCGGACGCGACGGAACCCCCAGCACAAACCGGCATCCCTCCGCCCCCGCAATCACCTTGGCCGCCAGCAGATTGCGCCCCTGCTTCACCGGCATGCGGAAGGGAAATTCATCCGGCGTGTAAACCGGTTCGACATTGCCGCAGGCAAGAGTGTCTGCCAGACATTCTCCGTTGAGGACAATCCTCATCCACCAGTCGGCGGCGGCGCCGGCGACATATTCGAACGTTTCCGGCGATTCAAATTCATGGAACAGGTAGAAAATCTGTTTCTCCCGAAAGCGCTGCAGCGTGGTGAGATCGATGCAGGAGTCCTTCAGCACGAACTCCTTCGCCCGCATTCCTCCCAGTGTCCGGGGAATCTCCCGGAAATTTTCCAGGGGCGGCAGTTCCGTCCCCGCAGGGAAACAGAACGCATACCATTTCCCACTCAAGTCAGCGCTTTTCATAAGTTTGCATTCCCCTTTCTCTTTCGAGTCGTCCCCGGCAGCCGGGCCGCCGGCGGCACACAGCCACAGCAGCAGCAGAAAAATCATCCATCTCATCTTGCAGCGCTCTTCCCTCTCTCTTCTGTTTCTCTGACAATCCGGATAAATTCTCCCGGCCCTCCTCATTCCGGCCGTTCAGAAAGAGGACATTCCGATTGACGGAGAGACATATTCCGGATGGATGAACTCCACCTCGGGCACCTCGACACGGGGCTGTCTCAACCGGTCGATGCTGTGAAGCAGCAGCGATTCGGCGTTGAAACCGACGTAGCTGAACCCTTCCGGCAGTGCCCGCGTCAGCGGAATGTTGCAATGGCTGACGATCTGTACCTCCCGCCCCGGAACAATGCCGCACTCCCGCAGACCGGAAAGTGCAGGAAACAGCAGGTTTTCATTGAACACGATCAAACCGTCGGGGCGCTCCGGCTGCGCCGGAGCAAAGAGCAGCCGGATCAGCCGGGAGGCCTCCCACACTCCTTCCGGCAGGTGGTGGATGCCGTGAACCCACTCCGGACGGCAGACGACGCCGCTCTCCCGGACGCACTGCTCGACCTCCGCAATGGTGGTCTCCGCAGTCCGGGCCGCCAGCAGGATCGCCACTCGCGACGCGCCCCGCTGTAGCAGCCGTTCCACCGCCATCCGGGCAAGCATCAGATGATCGTGCCGCATCACGACGGCGGGAATCACATCCACACTGGCCGGAGAATGGAGCACGACCCGGAACTGCCTCACGCGCAGCAGAAGTTCGGGGTTTACCGGAGAAGAGAAGATCACTCCGGCGATCAATCCAAGTTCCAGGTTCTCCACCAGACGCCGGAATTCCGGCAGGTCGGGATCGCTGTAACGATCGATATGATACAGGACAAACGAATATTCCGGGTGTTCCGTCGAGATCTCACGGATCGCCCGCTCCAGAGCGCTCCAGCGGGTATCGCCGTTTGCCTCCATCTCATGGTGGTTGGGCGGCAGCACCACCCCGAAGCGGAAGAGATTCGGCGGGTTGTCGGAGACAAACATCCCCTTCGAGCCACGCGAACTGATGAACCCTTCCTGCGCAAGCTGGTTCACCGCCCGCTGCACCGTCTCGTTGCTCGCCTGATAACTGGCGAGCAGCTCATGCCGCCGCGGCAACGCATTCCCCGGTGAAAACTCCCCGGAAACAATCCGCCGTCTCAGATCAAGGATAATCTCTTCGTTCCGCATTTTTCCACTCTCATTTTTAAATTTTCTAATATATTATGTATTAGAATCAGAAAAATGTCAAGAGGTAATCACAGAAAAAAACAGACTTTTTTGGGGCACGGCGGCCCGTTCCGGAATCGGAACGCTTCTTTCCCGGGCCCCGGGAATCGGCTCTTTCTCCACTGCGGAGCGAAAAAAATCCGGATTTCGCCGCCGGGGAAGTGGATATTCCGCCTCCGGCATGGTACACTATCTCCAGTCGAAAACTTTTTGCCCGGAGGAACATCGCGATGAAACACCTTTTTCTCACCCTGCTGCTGCTCACGGCCTGTTCGCTTTTTGCGCTGGAGGTGGACTGGAGCAAAGCGAAACCGGTTCAGACCGGCGCGCTGCTGTTGAAGTTCGAACTTTCCGAACCGAGGCTGGAGAAGATCAACCTCATGCGGATCGATCTTAGGACGCCGGGGCTGACCTTCACCGGCACCGCCCGGGATCCCGACTGGGGCAAGCCAATGCCCGACTACCCGAAGGGAATCATCCGAACGAAGCGGATCCGCACCCGGGACTTCATGCTCAACTGCCGGAAACAGGGACTCAACATGATCGTCGCCGCCAATTCCGCGCCGTGGTCGCCGTGGCAGAAGCCCTTCACCCATAAGTACGCCAATCCCACCGGACTGGGGATTCTTGACGGCGAGGTGATCTGCGACCGCCGTCCGCACCGTGCGGTGTTCCGCGTCGACCGCGACGGCAGGGTCGACATTGTCGAATCGGTTCCGGAACAGGAGTATTCGAAGATCCGGGTTGCGGCCAGCGGATTTGCCATCATCCTGCGCAACGGCGAAATTCTAGCCGGGAGAAATTACGAAAAAGACCCGATGCCCCGTATCGCCTACGGCCTTTCGAAGGACCGCCACTATTTCTATATCCTCACGGTTGACGGCCGCCAGAAGGGGTGGAGTCTCGGCGCCACCGGAAGGGAACTTGCAACCATGCTGCGCGATGCCGGAGCGGCCGATGCGATCAACATGGATGGCGGCGGCTCCGCCACCCTCTGCTACTGGGACGAGGCGAAACAGACTCCGGTCACCGTCAACCGCCACACCGAAAGCGGGTACCAGCGCCCGGTCGGCTCGAACATCGGCATCTATCTCAAGCAATAGTTTTCACTGCAGCCGTTCTGGTGGTTACGGAATCGAAATCCTCTCCGGCCCGACAAGATAGATCACTCCGGAAGCAGCTCCTGCCACGATGAGTTGCAGCGACAATCCCTCCCGGGAATTGCGAGTCATTCCTGCGGCCTCTTATTCCGTGCGCGCCAGCTTGACGGAGAGACGCCGCAACACTTGCGGAAGCGGGTGGAAAAATAGTAGATGTTTTGCATCCCCACCTTCCGGGCGATATCGGAAATCGAAAGATCGGTGTTTTCCAGCAGTTGCCAGGCGCAATGCATCGCATAATTTTCCCGATACCGGCGCGGCGAAACTCCCACCGCCTCCTTGAACCGGAGATAGAAGACCGCGCGAGACATCCCGCTCTCCTCGGCCAGTCGGTCAATATCCACCGGCTCGGAAAGATTCCGCAGTCGCTCCTGCGCCTGCCACAGCAGCATGGGAACCGTACTTTCTCCGTCCTCCCCTGCCCCTCCCCGGATCAGGACGCCGTCCAGCAAGTTGCGGGCGAGCGGATACCAGTTCCTCCGGCGGGCAAGGTAGAGCCGATGCATCTCAAGGAGCGAACGCAACGCCCGGCGGAACTCCGTCGGGCCCGGAGAAGCGTGGAAGATGCCGGGCAGAACTTCATTCCAGGAAAGGACCTCTTTTTGCTCCTCTTCCATCAGAAAGTGCACCCACAACAGCTCCCATTGCCTGCAGCGGAACAGGTGCGGATGGCCGGGTGAAATCAGCACCAGTTCGCCTCGGTGCAACGGAAGAACGCCCGACGAAAAGATAACCTCCCCCACCCCTCTCGACGCAGCCAGCAGACTCCAGTCGTCCGGACGGTTTCCCCACCAGGAATACTCCCCCTCCGGCAATCCGGTCGTGTGACCGACGATGAGATCGTCGCCGATTGCCGGACTTTCCATCTTGAACGGCATGCGGGACATATGGGGGATCTCTCTGGCTTGCGCCAACTTCTCCACCTGTGAAAACAATGTTGCCATCTGTGCCGTCCTGTGATTTTCCTTCCAACACCTGCCCCATATAAATACACTGCGGGAGATTCTTTGTCAATTCCAGATCGCCGATGCAGGACAAAAATATAAAAAAACAAGATAAAACAATATTTACAAAAAGGTTCTATTCCGGTATAATTAAAAGAAAGTAAAAACAGATTTCACAGTTCAAACGAGGGAATTAACCGGCCGAAACGCAAAAAAAGCATGACGCCGACCTTCCAATTTCAAAAGGATTTTTTATGCAGCACCAAGACGAAATTCGAAAAAAGATACTAGGCTGCTGGCTGGGAAAAACAGTCGGCGGCGTTCTCGGCACTCCGTGGGAGTCGGATCCTCGTACCCACGCCCTCACCTGGTACGACCCGATGCCCGACCAGGCGCTTCCCAATGACGATCTTGAACTGCAGGTGATTTATCTGGATGGTCTCTCCCGGATGAAGGAGCCGGTGGTCAACCGGGAGCTTCTCGCAGATCTCTGGATTCAAAATATGAATTTCCATGTGCAGGAATACGGAGTCGCACTCTGCAATCTCCGCCGGGGAATCCGCCCTCCCTGGTCCGGGTTGCTGGAAAATCATTTCGTCGACGGCATGGGCGCGGCGATCCGCAGTGAACTGTGGGCCTGTCTCGCCCCCGGAGAACCCGACCGCGCCTCCATTTACGCCCGGGAAGACGGCTGCATCGACCACGCCGGAGAGGGGATCCATGCGGAGGTGTTCTTCGCCGCGCTGGAATCTCTCGCCTTTGTCGAGTCGGATCTCGACACCTTGATCCGGGAAGCATTGTCCCGCATTCCTGAGGAATCCGCCGTCGCCGGTTTCATCCGTCAGGTCTGCCGCTGGTGGCGGGAGAGCGGGGATTGGTTGACGGTGAGAAACCGGCTCTGCGACGCCTGCGCAACCGAGTTTGTCTCCTGCGTTCTGCCGAATGTGCCGATCACCGTGCTGGCTCTGCTGGCCGGCGGAGGCGACTTCGGCAAGACCATCTGCACCGCGGTCAACTGCGGCATGGATACCGACTGCACGGCGGCGACGGCAGGGGCGGTCTGCGGCATCATCGCTCCGGAATCGATCTCGGACGCCTGGCTCAAACCGATCGGCAGAACCGTGGTGATCCGGCCGGAATGTTTCCCCGGCATCACACCACCGGACACGCTCGACGAGCTCACGGATGCCGTTCTGCGTCTGCGCAGCCGGCTGAAGGAGGGCCGTCTGCCGGAACCTGCGCCCCGGCCGGAGCCTCAGCTGCTGGAGATTCCGGCGGAAATCGCGGTACGCCATGCGCGGGAGTGGTGGCTGATTCCTCTGCAGGGACACCGCTGGGAGCCGCTGCGGCTGCCGGGGAAATACGGCAGGATCGACATCGAGCGCTTCGGAGAAGCCCGGCAGCTTCTGCTTCGGCTCCGCTTCCGCGTGGAACACGACGGGGAGTATCACATTCTGTTCAACTCCCCCACCACCAATCACGTCTACCTCGACCCGGACTGGAACCGGCAGACACCGCTTCACGACGCCCGGGACATGCTGTTCGGCCGAATGCGTCCCTTCCTCGGACCGGAACCGGAAGGCAATTTCCCGGGCAAGGCGGCGTTGAGCTGCCAGATTTTCAACCCTTACATCGCCGGAGCACCGCTCAATCAGATCAAGCGTTATCAGTTTCTGAAGCGCGGGGAGCATGAATTGCTGATCAGCTTCGTTCCCTGCGCAGGGGATCGTTTCATCCGGTACGGCATGGGAATCGGCACCCCGGAAGAGTCCGCCTTCCTGCCGGATGCATTCAGTTGCCGTTGACCGCAAATGGACGAAACAGGAAACCGGACGGAATTTTTGCTTTAATTGAACTCCTAATCGTGATTGCGATCATCGCGATTCTGGCCGCGCTGCTGCTGCCTGCGTTGGATAAATCACGAGAATCGGCGAAAGAAACACAGTGTGTCAATACGCTGAAACAATATCTTTCCGCCGGACAGTTTTATTCGGTGGATTCCGGATTCCGACGGCTGGTGGGTCCCCGTGCGGGAATTGGGGGATAAGCGACAGTGGTACAGAATTCCCGCGTTCGTCTCAATTACCTTAGATACAATACCATTAAGTATACATATGTTCCAAATAATATTCAAGGCTGTTCTGAAATGAACATGATCCTCTTCTGGAGCACACTGGATAACATCGGATCATCAGCCAATATCTTCTTAATAGCCTCCTCCTTCATCAACCAGCATCTCCCGGTAAGCTCTCCATCAGTTCCAGCTTTGACTTCAACAACAGCAATGCCAATTTTCTTGCATTCATCACAAGGCTGAATGTCACCTTTGAGGAAAACATACATCGGCATTTGCCCATCAGGATGACCATTCCGTTTTGCCCAAACTTCACCCTCATATCCAGTGAGAATGATTTCATTCTTAGGCTTTTTGCAATAATGACAAAGTGGAATAGACGGATTCAAACCATGTTTTTTACTGATTAAACAGTTGTTTTGTTTGTTATGATCCTTATGATGAATGATGTATTTGCGTCCGCATTTTTTTCTGTCGTATTCAGGATGGAAAGCTAACCATACAAGTTGATGTACTTTCCATAAACTTGCTTTGTGTGCAGGTTTTCCGATTCTTACATGAAGATATCCGACATTTATCTTTTGACGGTTTAAGGATTCGTTCTTTGAAGAAGAATTTATATTCTGGAATGCTTTTCCATTTGGCTACTGTTTCTCGTGCAAGAGATTTCACTCTGCCGAGATTTGACACTTGATAGTATTGTTCTAAGCCGGGAATTGGCTTCCATATTTCATTACTCATATCTGCTAACTCCGTTTATGATTTTCATTAGAGGTAATTTCAAAAGTTTTTAATTCGGCGGGATGAAAAAAGAGGCAGAAG
>OLGD01004060.1_pt1 | contig 12644 bp, 10 predicted proteins | sample 1605311 | NCBI WGS metagenome assembly OLGD01 (sample SAMEA3888917, study PRJEB22519) | human gut metagenome | biome: human gut; feature: human-associated habitat; material: faeces | place: Denmark | collected 2010 | reverse complement strand
GGCAGAGCCCCCAACGGGATCCGGGGCAGAGCCCCGACGGCAAGCGCCGTTACCCAGCGGCGGCGCTCGGCTCCCGCACTTCCCAATGGTCGTTGTGCGTTGCCGCCAAAGCGGCTTACTACTTCCCCCCGGGCAACCGGCCTACGGCCGCCGGGGCGCAGCTGGCGTGGGGTAGCGGGTTCCCGCAGGGGCTACGCCGCCGCCCCCCCCCGATCCGCTGCGGTTTTTCCGTCCCTTCGGATGATGCACCCGTTCTTCCGTCCCGCTTTTCGCCCACAAAACCAGCCCGCCGCTCCCGATGAGCGGCGGGCCGGCATATTCCGTTGAAAGGCCGGAAGAGTTTTCCAGCTGGTTTTCCCCCGCTTTTTTCAAAAGCGGGCAGGGGTTTGGGGGCAGAGCCCCCAACGGGGTCCGGGGCAGCGCCCCGGCGGGGTCCGGGGCAGAGCCCCCAACGGGGTCCGGGGCAGAGCCCCCAACGGGATCCGGGGCAGCGCCCCGACGGCAAGCGCCGTTACCCAGCGGCGGCAGCGCCGGGAGCGGGGCCTGCCAGCCTGCCCTTTGTCAGGCGGACGATCTCCTTGCTGAGAGGGTTGGCCTTTTCGCCCTTTTCGTATACGTCGGCAAAGGCTTCGGCGAACATTTCGCCGGCGTCGCTGGCCCCATATCTCGAGGTGAGGCCCATTTTTCTCAGCTGATGCCGGTGCTTATATTGGGTGGTAGAGGTATCCACCTCGTCATCGGCCCTTTTCACATCGTTTGCCAGGTTCAATTTCCGTTTGCCTGCGGGTCCCTCCCCGTGCTTATCGATATATTTGCGCAGCTTGCGGCCGGTCTTGGTGTTTTGGGACGCCACCCCCTGCAAGGCCTCCTGGATCAAGTCCTGAGCGGTAATGTTCCCGCTCCAATCCACGTCTTTTAAGCCTTCGCCTTTGCCCGCCAGCCGCTGCTCGATCAAAAGGGAATTGAGCACATGCCCCAATTCATGCACCCCGTCATAGCGTTTATTGGCGGCGGAAAAGTCCACCAGGCTGTCCATCCAGCCGGTGCCAATGCGGACTAGCTTATTGCCGACGCCGGAACCCATTTCGTCGGGATTCCAGGAAATGCTGGAGGAGCCGCTGCTGAAGGTGCTGCCGGCGGACATCATGGTGCCCTCGGATCTGGTGGTGTTAAAGACGCCGATCCGGCCTGCCAGCTGGGGAAAATCATGGGTGATGCGGGTCATGGCCTTGAGCCGGCGCTTGGCGGAGTTCAGGGATACCCCCTCCGGAATCTGGCCTCGAATATTGTTGCCGCTGGCGCGGCCAAAGGCGTCCTGGGCTTCCTGGAGCGTGGTCGCGTCGCGAATGCCTTTGAGCTTGCCCTCCAAGGCGGTGTCGTTGGTGGGGTTGTACATGTTGGCGCCCAGCTGGGCCTGGCTCACCTCGGTGGGGGATGCGCCCACCGGCGTGCTCCCCTTCCCAAACCAGCCGGAGAATTTCTGGCGCAGCCGGTTGAACAGCCGGTTGCCCAGCATGGGCGCCTGGCCGGCGGCGGGGGCGCTGAGGGGCTGGGGCGCCTCCCCCAAGGAAAGGGTCCCGTCCATGGCCTGCTGGGCCATGGTGTCCGCCGCATGCTCCGCCCCGGCGTCGTAGTAGGGCATATTGGACGCCCCGTCCATGGCCGCGCCCTGGCTCTGCTGGATCACATGGGCCAGCTCGTGGGACAATAGCCGCTCCCCGCTTTCAGTTTGGGAAAAGGCCCCCGGCGCAAACCGGATCAGGTTGCCCTGGGCCACCGCGTCCGCCCCCATCTTCCGGGGCAGGTCGGACTGGATAAATTGGACGCCGGAAAAATCCCGGCCAAATCGGCTTTCCATCTTCTCCCGCATGGCCGCAGGCAAATCCAAGGGCCGCCGCTGCTCGCTTTCCAGGGCAGCCTGCATGTATTGCCCTACCTGGTGCCGGGCCAGGCCCTGGTCCAAGGATTGGGGGTCCAGCGGTTGTGCCAATGGTTCCTTTTTTTGTTTGTAAAGGGTTTCATGCATAATCGTTTCTTCCCTGCTCTGAAGTGTTTCCATTATTATAACATGAATCCCCTGCAAAACAGAAGCGACTTGTCATAAAACCAAAAAACATGTCTTGAATACGGATATTCTGGTGAATTTCTTTCCAAATACAGCAGGTTTTCCCTATGCGCAGACGGGATTTGACATATGCGCCCATTCAGGATAAAATAACTACAATAAGAATCAGACGCAATATAACGGAGTTTACAGCATGGAATACAAACGTCGCTTTGGGGATCGCAGCGAGGGCCGCCGGATCCGTACCGGCAACCCCATCGACCGAATCTCCCCCTATATTATGAAGACCCGAAACACCGCTTCCAACTTCCTGCGGGGCAGCGTGGAAATCACCCCCATGGAACAATATATCCACGAAAAACGGCGGGAAGGCTTGGATGATTTCGGGATCCTGCATGTATTTTTAGCGGCCTATGTGCGGGCGGTGTCCCAAAAGCCGGGAATCAACCGGTTCATCGGCGGGCAAAAGGTATTTGCCCGCAAGAACATCCTGGTGATGATCACCGTGAAAAAGGAAATGTCCGCCGATTCCCCGGATACGGTCATCAAGGTGGAATTTCCGCCTACGGCTACCGCGGCGGAGGTATACGCCATCCTCAACGGGGAGATCCAGAAGAATAAGCAGGCGGATAGCAGCTTTGACGACACAGCCCGGGTTCTCAACTATATTCCGGGATTGCTGCTAAAGTTCGTGGTGTGGTTATTGAACCTGCTGGATTATTTTGGCCTGATACCGCAAAAGCTGTTGGCTGTTAGCCCATTTCACGGCTCTCTATATATTACCAGCATGGGAAGCTTAGGAATTCCGCCCATTTTCCATCACCTCTATGACTTTGGCAATGTGCCCGTATTTTGCAGTTTCGGGGCCAAACGTAAGGCTATGGAATTACAGGCGGACGGCTCCGTGCTCCCCCGCAAGTATATCGACTACACCTTCGTGACGGATGAACGCATTTGCGACGGCTTCTACTACGCCTCCGCCCTTAAGCTGGTCAAGTCCTATTTGCGCTCCCCTTCCGCGCTGGATTCCCCGCCGGCACAGGTTGTGCCGGATATCGATTGATCCGCCGCGTAAAGCCGGCGGAGCAGGGTTTCCACCAAGTTTGGGGATAGCTGGGTGGCGATGCTGGGGTCCTGCAGGGTTTCCCTGGCCTCGCCCCGGACCAGTTCCAAAATAGCTTGGCGCAGCTCCGGCGACAGCTGCCATTCCCAGCGATTTTCCCGCCTGATTCCGCAGCTGCGGCGCAGCAGCATGGGGCTGGGCTCCGACGTTTCCGTTAGGCCCAGCAGCCAGTCTACGGATACTTCATACAGCATCGCCAGGCGGATTAAGGTATATACATCCGGATAGGTCCGGCCGGTCTCCCAGGCCGTAATGGATTGCTGGGTCAGGCCCACCATCTCTCCCAATTCGCTTTGGGTCAGCCTGTGCTGTTTGCGCAGCTGCTTGATCCGCTTTCCAAATACTTTTTCTGCTAGTTCCATGGGTGCTCCGGCTTTCCTCCTTCCCGGCCCTTTCCCTCCTTTGTTCTGCGGCCATTATTCTATATAGGGCATGATAATGTCTTGGTTATTACTGTATCAACACAAATTGAAATTGTAAAACAAACTAGAACCTTTTTTTCTTGACGTACCGTCCTAATTTGTGTATTATACTATTATATTTAGTGTTATATGTACATTTCCATGGCGGGAATCCGACAAGCCAATTATCTTATTTTCAAAAGGAGGCCTTTCTATGCCCGACTATCAAGTTCCTTCCCTCGAATCCGCAATCAGCGGTCCGCTAAACTTTGATCCCATCTGTCCCGATGAGAACATAGGTACGGATCGCCGGATCCGCAAAACCCGCCAACGATTGCAAGCGGCTTTGCTTTTGCTCATGAAGGAGGAGCCTTTAAGTCAGATCACCATGCGTGAGGTCTGCCGCCGGGCAGATGTGGGGCGTTCCACCCCCTATTCCCATTTCCGAGATGTGGAGGACATTTTGGATCAGCTGGAAGCGACCTTTTTCCAGGCCCTCTCCCAGTTATTGGATGCATATCCCGCCCATGCGGATATGGAAGAAAAGGCCCAGTGGTTCGTCCAGCTGTTCATTTTGGCGCGGCGCCACGGCCTATACCTGGATCTGCTGCTGGCCTGCCATGTGCGGCCGGAATTCCTCGGCCGCTGCACCCAGGTGTGCGATGCCTGCATCGCCCGAAGCCTGGATCTGGCCCCTTCCTCCTGGCGGGTCACCTTCATTTCCGGCGCCCTCTTCGCCCTGGTGCGGCAATGGGTGCTATCCGGCTGCAAGGAAACCCCCGGACAGATGGCCCAGCTTACCGTGGAGCTTTTGCAAACGGTGGCATAGGCAAGCCTTATCCCTTTCCACGGCGGAGCCCCGGGACCCTGGGGCTCCTTTGTGTTGTTTATAGGGTGGGGCTGTGGTATAATTATTATAGATAAGTAGCATCGTTTGGCAGGATAGGCTCTGTCCCATCCTGTTTCCACTGTAGGCGGTCCCCTTGGGCCGCCGGAAAGGAGCACTTTTTTACCATGAAAAAATTCTTGGCCTTTTTGCTGGCGGCCCTCCTGCTGTGCCTGCCCGCCGCCGCTTTTGCCCAAGTCTCCCCCACCCTGGAGGAGCTGACCGCCGACTTCGGCTATTCCGTCCAGGTGATCAAGTATGCCCTGGTGACCAAGGAAAAGGGCCTGTATGACTACATCCCCGCCAACAGCGCCCAGGCCGCCAACGGCGTGGACGTTTACTGGGCCGTGCGCCTGGAGGTGCGCCAGCCTTCCCAGGCTGTGCGGGACCATGCGGTGGTGCAAATCCAAACCACTGCCCTAGGCAATGTGCCTACCTCCGTCACCATCCCGGTGGGGGATCTGGATACCGGCGCCTATTACTATTCCTATACCGGCCAGGAGCCCGGCTGCTTCCGGGAGGATGGCTTCTATTCCCATCCCTGGCTGGGTACCCGGCATATTTCCCCTACCCCGGTGCTGTCCGGCCGCTGCCTGGATACGGAAACCGTCCAGGTCTCCGCCCAGGTCGCTGTGGAGATCCCCCTGTCGGATGCTTTCCAGATCGGCCCCTATGACGTTACCATCGCCGATGGCCCCGACGGAGTGGCCCAGCGGATCATCACCTTCCGGGAAACCGCCCAGTCCAACCTGGTGGCCGGTATGTTCCTGCTGGATAACAAGTCCATCGTCACCGATTTTATCGCCTCCAGCGCCGACTATGCCGACGCCTTCCAGGAGGCTGACACCCAGGCCCCTGCCTTTGCTCCCGGCGCAGGAGAATCCCTGCTGGCCTGGTTGGGCGGCGGCGATGCCGCCGGCCTGCAGGATTCCATTGCCAACGGAACTATGTGCATGAGCGATGAAAATATCGCCCAAGCCTTCGGCTTCTCCTTCCAGGACGAGGCTACCATCACCTGGGAGGCCGCCACCAAACCCCTGTTTACCAGCGATTGATCGCTTAATGCACCCATACAAGGGGGAAGCGCTTGCTTTCCCCCCTTTTTTTGTGGATTTTGGCGGTTTTGGTTGGGCTGTGGGTTTTTGCGACGGCGTCCCTGGGCTTGTTCCCTTGCCCCAGTAGACTTGCAGGGGCGCGCCGGCGCCCCTGCACTCCCGGCCAGGGGCGGCTGCCCCTGGTACCCCGCAAAAAAAACAGCCCTTATCTCGTCTCCCGGCTTTTGCGCCCCCTCCTCCGGGCCCCACCGCCCATCCTGACCCGGCTCCCCCGCCGGCTGCGCTCCCGGCGGCCGTGCGGGCCATTTTTCTTTATCGCCGGCCTCGCTTCCTGCGCTTTCTCCCTTCCGCCCCCCTGGCTTCATCCCCTAACGTAAAAAATGGCCCGCAAAGCCGCTCTTTTCCTTTTCTGCCCAGACGGGCCACCCCCCACGGCCCCCCCTGGGACTTGCGCCGCTGGTTTTGGAGGCGGCCTTCCGCCCCGCCCCGGCCTCCCTGCTCCCCCTGGCCTCCCGCGGGGGGGCGGCGGGACGCTTCGCGTCCCCCAAGCCCGGGCCTCCGGCCCGGGCTTCCTGTTTGGCTGGCCGGGGGCCATGCCCCCCGGCCGCCAAACGCCGCCCCCCCCGGCGCTGCTCCCCGCGTTGCCCTTATGATTCCGGGGCATATTACCATGCATTTGTATTGATTTTAGCATATGGGCCATACAGATGTCCATATAGAGCGAATTAAAAACTTGTCTACGACTTTGTGCCTCGTTCCAGAAGTGTTCCGACTTCTTACAAAAGTATTTCATACGCTCTTTGCTTTTTGTAACATTTCGTAATAAACTAAGAGCGTGCTAAAGCGAGTGAGCCAAACTTGCAAAACACAAATACTTTTTGAAAGGGACAATTACAATGAAGAAGATTTTTGCTATCGCTCTCGCGGTGGTCATGGTTCTGAGCATTGCGTCCGTTGCTGGCGCTTTCAATTGGTCCAAGCCCGCTGCTCCCTCTGAGTCCTTCGGCTATTCCGTAGACGTTATCAAGTTCACCCGCTCCACCGGCGAACTGGGCTCTTCCTACTTCAATGCTGACGATGCGGCTACCGCTGTCAACGGCGCGGATGTATACTATGCCATCAAGCTGGTAGTTCCCGATCTGGCTGCTGACAACAAAGTCCGCCAGAACGCTAAGGTTTCCGTTTCCATCACCGCTCTGGATGGTGTTGAGGATATGCCCGCTACCTCCCTTGCTAACTCTTCCGCTGGTATCTACTACTATGGCAAAATCAATGGCCAGTATGCCTTCTATTCCATCGAGCAGTTCAAGCAGAATAAGCTCGGCATGAACCACACCGCTGAGACCCCCGTCTTTGCGGCTCGTTGCCTGGACACCGCTACTGCTAAGGTTTCTGCGAAGGTTACTTCCAAGCCTGACCTCTGGACGACCTATACCTCTCCTACTAATACTCTCTCCGTTGGCGGCTTCAAGGTATTCTTCAATAAGGGTTTAAATGCCATCGGCTTCTTGGCAGATGATGATACCCGCATCGTTGACTTCTATCTCAACGGCGACAGCCTGGTAACCAAGGCTCAGATCTATTCTCGCAACGACAACAAGCTCTTTGAGCTCTATCGTTGGCTGAACAATGGCGATGCTCAGGCTATCGAAACTGCCATCAACAACAAGGAAATGTACATGACCGATGACAACCTGCTGGCTGCTTTCGGCTTCAACTACAAGGTAGAAGATTCCGTAACCTGGAACGCCAACAGCACCCCCATCATCCTTGACCCCACCGTGTCCATCCCCAAGACCGGTGACAACGCCAGCGTGATCGGCTTCGCCATGATCATGGTTGCCGTGGTTGCCGCTGCCGTGGCCGTACGGAAGGTCAACGCGTAATTACACCCACCTGTAAGCCGGGGCGGTTCGCCGCCCTGGCGAAACAAACCACATCGGGCTCACGGTTTTAGCATCCTTTCAGAAAAGCTGTTGCAAGTGCAGTTTTTTTCGCAAGGGAAAGCCCCCGGATTCGGGGGCTTTTTCTTTTGCCGGAAAAAAGGCTGGGCCTGCACAAAATAGAACGTTTGTTTCTATATGTACCAAGGGGCGGGGGCAGGCGTTTGCGGGAGGGGGGGCGGAACCATATTCCTTCTTAAAAAAAGAAAGAAGGGATGGAAGGGGGGGGCGGCTACAGCCCCTCCGAAAGACCCAGGGCAAGCGCAAAGAAAAGCCGCCCGAAGGCGGCAAAGGAACAAGGGATGCTTACACCAGCAGGGACATGGAGATACGGACGTAGATCAGCAGGGAAGCGGCGTCCACAATGGTGGTGATAAAGGGGCTGGCCATGACGGCGGGGTCAAAGCCCAGGCGTTTGGCCAGCATGGGCAGGGAGCAGCCCACGATTTTGGCGAAGAGAACGGTGCAAATCAGGGTACAGCACACCACCGTAGCCACAGGCACGCCCACCCGGTCGAAGAAGAGGAGTTTTGCGAAGTTGCATACAGCCAGGGTAATGCCGCATAAGAGAGCCACGCGGATCTCCTTCCAAAGCACCCGAGGTAAATCGCGAAATTCCACATCCCCCAGGGAGATGCTGCGCACCACGGTGACGGAGCTTTGGCTGCCGGAGTTGCCGCCGGTATCCATGAGCATGGGGATAAAGGCGATGAGGGCGGTGGACAGGGCCTGCTCAAAGCGCATGAGGATCATGCTGGTAAAGGTGGCGGAAACCATGAGCAGGAGCAGCCAGGGGATACGGCTTTTCCAGGTTTCAAAGACCCCGGTACGCAGGTAGGACTTATCGCTGGGGGTGATAGCGGCCATTTTTTCCATATCCTCGGTGGCTTCATCGGCCATAACGTCGATCACGTCATCGATGGTGATGATGCCCACCAAGCGATTTTCGTTATCCACCACGGGCATGGAAAGCATATCATATTTGGAAAACATCAAGGCGACCTCTTCCTGGTCGTCATGGGTATGGACGCAGATGATGTGGGTGCGCATGATATCCCCAACCACGGTATCCGGGTCCGCCAGAATCAGCTCCCTTAGGCCCACCACCCCATCCAGATGGTGCTCGTTGTCTATCACATAGCAGGTATTGATGGTTTCCTTATCGATGCCGGTTTTGCGGATATTTTCAATGGCCTGGCGCACGGTAAGGCTCTGCTTGAAATAGACGTACTCATTGGTCATGATGCTGCCAGCCGAGTCCTCGGGATATTGGAGGTACTGGTTGATCAGCTTACGGTTTTCGCCGCTGGAATTGCGCAGCACGCGCTTGACCACGTTGGCGGGCATCTCCTCCACCAGGTCCACATAGTCGTCCAGATAGAGGTCGTCCAGGATGAAGCGGAGCTCCCGGTCGGTGATGGCGCTAAGGATATGCTCCTGCACATCCGGCTCCATGTAGGCGAAGGTTTCGGCAGCCAGCTCCTTGGGCAGCAGCCGGAAGAAGAGCAGGGCGCTTTCCCGGTCGCCATCATCGTCCAAGCGGGCAAAGACCTCTGCGATATCCGCATAGTGCATGTTCAAGGCAGCGGCCTTTACCTGGGCATATTTGCGTTCCCGCAGGTACTGAAGAACTTGTTCGATCATAAAAAACACGTCTCCTTTACGAACGGCGCGCCAAGATCGGGGTACGCCGTTCCCATATGTAATTCAAAGCTTTGTGGCGACTACTGCCACATGGTCCGGCGTCCATGAAGTTCTCCTTTCTCAAAGAATCGGCAAGTTTCACCTTGCCATACGTATTTATTGTAACCCGTTTTGCAGCGGGAAAGCAAGCCCCTTGGCCAGGCTTTTGCAAGAAAAAAAGTGGCCGGAGCCACTTTTTTCCAAAGGGGAGGGATCGGGTTATTGGGATATGGGGTCCTGTGCTGCCTGGCGTTTTTCCATCCAGCCCTTGCCCTCCACGATGCGGGTGACCAACATGCCGGCAATGGTATCGCCGCTGGAGTTGATCATGGTGGCAGGGGGGTCCACCAGGAAGCCGATCATGGCGATAATGGGGAAGGCTTCGGGGGGGAAGCCGTAGAGGCTGACGATGAGCATTTCGCCGATGAGGCCGCCGCCAGGGATACCGCTCATGGCCACGCCGGAAAGCACAGCCACGCAGATGGCGGTAAGATAGGTGCCGATGCCGGTGAACTCCATGTTGAAGATGCCGAACAGGAAGGAGATCTTCAAAATGGCGGAAAGCACGGAACCGTCCATATGCATGGTGGCGCCGATGGGCACCACGATCTCGCTCACATCCCGTTTGACGCCGATTTTTTCGCAGGCTTCCAGGTTAACGGGGATGGTGGCGATGGAGCTGCCGGTGGCAAAGGCCGTGAGAGCGGGAGCGGCGATGTTGGAGAACATGCGCCTTACGCCCAGCTTGCCGCCGGCAAAATAGGCGTACAAGGGGAACATGATAAATAGGTACAGGAAACAAATGGGATAGTAAATGACCATGGCCCGGGCATAGTCTCCCAGGAGCTGGGGTCCGAACTCGCCCACCAGGCTGGCGAAATAGGCGGCCAGGCCGATGGGGGCATAATACATGATGATCTTCACCAGCTTCATCATGATATCGTTCAGGTTAGCGATGACCTTACCCACGGCGCTATCCTGGCCGCCGCACATACTCAGGCCGATGCCGAAGAGGATGGAGAAAATGATCAGGGGCAGCATATTATTCCGGGAAAGGAGGCCGGAGAAATCGTTAACGGTGATGCCGTTTACAATGGCGTCCGCCAATACCACCTCTTCAAAGCCGCCATCCCCAGACATATCCAAGGAAACATTCTGGGCCGGGGGCCAAATATTCACCACGGCGATGATGATGATGCCGGCGATCAGGCCGGTGACCACGAACACCAGCAGCATGTTCCCCAGGATCTTGCCCAGGCGTTTCAGGTTCACCATGGAGCCCACGGCGGTGACCACGCTGGTGAACACCAGGGGCACCACCACGGTGAACATCAGGTTCAGGAAGATCTGGCCAAAGGGTTTTAGGACGGTGGCCTTCTCCCCCATAGCCCAGCCCAGCAGGCAGCCAACAACAATGGAGCCGATGAGCAACAGCGGGAAGCGATAGCTTTTCCAGAGGGATGCTTTTTTGGTTTCCATTCGTTTTACGCTCCTTTACAGATGATGATGATAATGGCCCATTCCTCTGGCCACAGGCGGCCGGGTGAATGGAATGTTATTATATTTTATCACACCCTTGTAAAAAAAAGTAGTGTAAGAATTGCAAGCCTTATGGCAAACCCTGCTTAAAGGCCGGCCCCAAAAACAAAAAGGAAGCCCCCTGGGGCCTCCCGCCAATCCGCCGGCCACTCGGGCCGGATCGCCCCTTCGGCGCCTATCCCCGGGGCCGTATGGAAACCTCGCCGCTGCAAAGGTCCTCCCGGCTGCCGTCGGGATACCGCACCCGCAGGCTGCCGTCCGCCAGGATGGCCTCCGCCAGGGCAGGCCGCTGGGATCTCCCCCGCAGCACCAACACCTCCTTGCCAACCACCAAACTCCGTTGCCGGTACTCCTCCAGGATATCCGCATCCAGCGGCCGCTCCAGGCAATCCATCAGCTGGTCGATCAGCAGGGCGGCCATGCGGTTCCGGGGCAAGGGCGGGGCGCGGTGGGGGCCATACAGGCTCCCGGCAATATCCTTTAGCGCCGGCGGGAACCCCTCCGGCGGCTCCATATAGTTCACCCCCACCCCTACGATCACATACTCCAGCATCCCGTTTTCCACGCTGGTGGCCGCCTCGGTGAGGATGCCGCAAACCTTTTTCCCCTCCAGATACACGTCGTTGACCCACTTGATCCGGCCTTGCAGCCCGTCCGCCTGCTCTATGGCCCTGCAAACCCCTACGCAGGCCCCCAGGGTTAACCGCACCCCCTCCTGGGCGGGCAGCTGGGGCCGCAGCAGAATGCTTACATATATGCCCCCCTCCGGGCTCTCGAACCGGCGGCCCATCCGGCCCCGGCCGGCGGTCTGCTTATGGCTGAGCACGGCCGTGCCGTGGGGCGCCCCCTGCTGGGCCAGCTGCTTGGCCACGTTGTTGGTGGAATCCACCGCCCCAGGGGTCACCAACGCCACCTGGGCCGTTATATAGGGCAGCACGGTCTCCCGGCACAGGACCCCGCTGTCCGGCGCCAGCATATATCCCCGGTTGGTGGCGCCCTGGATGCGATGCCCATCCTGCCTGAGCTGCTCCATGGCCTTCCATACCGCCGTGCGGGACACCCCCGCAGCCTGGGCCAGCGTCTGGCCGGATACCGCCGTACCCCGGTGTTCCTCCAATATGGCCAGGATCCGCTCCTTGGTGTTCATTTTGCCAACATCTCCTCCACATGGGGCCGCAGCCGCCGGCTTAGCCAGGCCGCAGCCAAAATCTTTAACCCGTCCCCGGGCAGGAAGGGCAACACACAGTAGGTCAGGCTAAGCCACAATTCCATGCCGGTCACCTGCATGAACCAGGCCGTACCAAACAGATAGCAGGCCAACGTGCCCACCACCATGGCCAGGCAGGTTCGCCAATAGCCCTTTCCCTTTCCGGCCAGCAGCCCGGTCAAAAAGGCCGCCAGTACATATCCTATTATATACCCGCCGGTCTTGCCAAACAACGTCCCCGGCCCCGCCCCGAAGGATGCGAATACCGGCACCCCCATCAAGCCCACCAGCACATAGACCCCAATGGCCGCTGCCCCCAGCTTTGGCCCCAACAGCGCCCCGCCTAAAAGCGCCGCCAGCAACGCCAGGTTGATGGGCACCATGGGCAGGGGAATGGACAGCTGGGAGCAAACCGCCATCAGGGCGGCAAACAGGGCGCACAGCAACAGGCTGCGAATGGATAGACGCATATATTGTAAACCTCATTTCGTAATATTGGTTGTTAATCAGTATAACGGATTTCCCGCCCGCTGGCAAGCCCCCTGGTGCTACGCGCACGGCGGCCCTGCGCGGGCGGCGATAGTCGCGCACCAGCGGGCGCGGGCGGCCTGAGGCCGTAGCCCGCGGCGGGGCGGGCTGTTCCGCCCGGGCCCGTAGAGCGTGGGCCCGGGCTTTGCCCAAGGAGTGGAACCGGCGCCGTGCCCCTTTCCGACAGCGTTTCGCGTGCCATGCCCCATAGATC
>OLGD01004046.1_pt1 | contig 12698 bp, 11 predicted proteins | sample 1605311 | NCBI WGS metagenome assembly OLGD01 (sample SAMEA3888917, study PRJEB22519) | human gut metagenome | biome: human gut; feature: human-associated habitat; material: faeces | place: Denmark | collected 2010 | reverse complement strand
TTCCTTGCTTACATACTAATAATAGCATAAATATATACTTTTGTCAAACCAATAAAAATTATATAACCCTAACTACTTTATAATAAATACGGCTGTTATCCTATTTAAAGACAATAAAAAATATTGGCTTTAAATAGCACTTTAAGACCCAAGACTTAAAGTGACAAAAAATAAAAAAATAAATATCTTACCCTTTATAATATCCCTAAAATATGATACAATGAAATAGAGAAAAGTGAGGTAACAAGATGCAAATACAAGAATTAAATAAAGAACAACAAAAAGCCGTTAATCATATAGATGGACCAATGCTTGTTTTAGCAGGAGCAGGTTCAGGAAAAACCAAAGTATTAACAAATAGAATAGCAAATCTAATCGAAAATGGTATAAGTCCATATAACATATTAGCTATAACATTTACTAATAAAGCCGCTAAAGAAATGAAAGATAGAGTAGTAAGATTAATAGGAAAAGAAGCCTATAATATTCAAATATCAACATTCCATTCCTTAGGCCTAAAAATATTAAAAGAAAACTATAGTATGTTAGGCTATGAAAAAAACTTTACTATTATAGATAGTGATGATGTCCTAACAATCATAAAGAAAATACTAAAAGATAAAAATATGTCTAAAGATAGATATAACCCAAGAGAAATAAAAAATAAAATAAGTTCTGCTAAAAATGAAATGATGAGTATAGATTCATTTGCCAAAGTAGAGTTTGATCACAAAGTAGTCGAAGTCTATAAAGAATATCAACAAAAACTAAAAAATGGTAATTCCGTAGATTTTGATGACTTACTAATACTACCAATAAAACTATTCAGAAACTATCCTCGTGTATTAGAAGAATATCAAGATAGATATAAATACATCCTAATAGATGAGTATCAAGATACCAATGAAGCCCAATATACCTTTAGTAAATTACTATCAGCAAAGTATCGAAATATCTTCGTAGTAGGAGACAATGATCAAGCAATATATGCCTTTAGAGGAGCCAACTACAAGAATATCCTAAACTTCGAAAAAGATTATCCTGAGGCCAAAACAATCCTACTTGAAGAAAACTATCGTTCAACCAAAACCATATTAAATGCCGCTAATAGCGTAATCAAAAATAATCATGAAAGAAAAGATAAAAACCTATGGAGTAATAATGCAACTGGTAATAAAATAAAATATAAAGAAGTGGCAAATGAAAAAGAAGAAGCATCATTCGTCGGAACTGAAATAAAAAGACTATTAAGTGAAGGCATAAACGAAGAAGATATAGCGGTATTATATCGTACTAATGCCCAGTCTCGTGTTATTGAAGAAGAAATGTTAAAGAAAAATATTAAATATAGAGTCGTAGGAAGTTTCTACTTCTATAACAGAAAAGAAATAAAAGACCTATTATGTTACTTAAGACTAATAAATAATCATAAAGATGATGTAAGTTTGCTTAGAGTAATAAATACCCCAAGAAGAGGAATCGGAGATAAAACAATTGAGACTTTAACTGAAGAAGCAACAACTAGAGAATTATCTCTATATGAAACAATAAGCAAAGGAAAAGAACTAGAGTTCAAAAACCTAATCGAAGACCTAACCAAAGCTAGTGAATCATTATCACTAACTGAATTAATAGATGAAATTTTAGAAAAAACCGGCATCAAAAAAGAACTATCAACATCCAAATTACTCGAAGATGAAATAAGACTAGAGAACCTAAATGAGTTCAAAGGTGTAACCAAAAGTTATGAAGAAGAATACGGAACTGCCTCACTCGGAGACTTCCTAGACGAAATCTCATTAGTAAGTGACATGTCCGAACACCAAGATAGTTCAAATAGAGTAAGCCTAATGACAGTCCATTCTGTTAAAGGACTAGAATTTGATTATGTCTTCATTGTCGGTATGGAAGAAGGAATATTCCCTCACTATAATGCTATTAATGATGGAAGTAATTCCGCTATTGAAGAAGAAAGAAGATTATGTTATGTCGCTATAACAAGAGCCAAAAAAGAATTATATATAACATCAGCAGATACCAGAATGTTATTTGGTAATCCAATGAGAAATCAACCTAGTAGATTTATTGATGAAATAGATAAAGAATATATCGATAAAGAAAGACCAAAAAAACTAGAAAAAATAATAACTAAAGTAAGAAAGACTGTCGACAAAAATGCCACTTATGAAGTAGGAGAACATATCTCTCATACCGAGTTTGGTGAAGGAATAGTAATAAGTGTTGATAAATCTATCATAACCGTAGCCTTTCCACATCCATTTGGTATAAGAAAACTAATGAAAGGCCATCCAAACATAACCAAATTATAAAAAAGAAAAGAGGAGTAGTTATGAAAAAAACACTACTAGGTTTTACCATAGTATTACTATTAATGATATCAGAAATACTAATACTAAATAACGATATAGCATCACTAAAAGCATCAAATAAGATATTACAAGAGGACCTAAAAGATAAGAAAAATATAAGTACTTTAAAAGAAGAAAAAGAAGACTTAAATACCTCAGTATCCAATTTACTCGCAGTCTCTACCTTCAGTGATGAAGATATAGAAGAAATAATGACTAGTGAAAAAACAATCTCAAAAGATCTTGAAGACAATATAACATCACTAGAAAATACCATCATAGATTTAGAAGATAAACTATCAAGTCTTCAAAAAGAATACTATAAATTAGTCAAAGAAAATGCTGAAAAAAATAGTTTCTATATTTCAAATGTACCCTTTATCAATCAGTATCCTAACTACCCGACCGGTTGTGAATCAGTAGCCATAACCATTCTTCTAAATTACTATGGAGTAGCAGTAACACCAGATGATATCATAAACAAATTACCAAAGGGAAGTGTTCCTATAACCAAAGATGGTAAACTATATGGAGGCAATCCTGAGGTAGAGTTTATAGGTAATCCCTATAGTTTAAATGCTTACGGAGTATATGAAAAACCAATTGCTAATGTTGCTAGCCAATATAAAAGTGGTATCAAAATAGCAACAGGAACCAGTTTTGAAAAAATACTAGAAGTAGTAAAAACCGGCAAACCAGTTATGGTATGGACCTCCATGTCACTAGCAGTCCCATATATATCACAGTCTTGGATATATGAACCAACAGGAGAAACAATTTACTGGAAGGCCAATGAGCATGCTGTAGTAATAATAGGCTATACCGAAGATAAAGTCATAATATCTGATCCAATAGATGGTAAAGCCAAATACCAATCAAAAAGTATCTTCAAAGAAAGATATAACTATTATGGAAAGAAGGCGTTATATTACTAATGAAAAAGAAGAAAGTAAACAAAATATTACCACCTATCATCATAATAATAACCCTAATAATATTTAGCCTTCTAGTATATACCCTATATCAAAAAATAAATTTAAGTAACAAAAATAAAGAACTAAATAACTATCTAAAAGAACATCAAGAATTAACTGAAGAGATAGAAGATTTAAAAAACATTAAAGAAAATTATGAATTAATCAAAGAAAATAATCAAAATTTAGAAAAACAAAAACAAGACTTAGAAGATAAAATAACTACTCTAAATACAAAAATAAATAAAGTAAAGAAAGATATAGATAAATTAAAATAGTATCTATTTCTTTTTTTATAACATATAATACAGTAGGAGGTATCTATGGATTATAGTATTTTAGTAAATAAAGATAATCCCCTGTCAAGAGCATACATACCAAATACATTAGAAAATGCTCATAGTGAATATAAAGAAAACATATTACTAGATAATAAAGCCCTAGAAGCATTTCAAGAACTAAAAAGAGAAGCCTTAAGATATGGATATCATATTGATATAGTAAGTGGCTATCGAGACTATGATTATCAAGAAAAAATATATAATAAATTACTAGAAGAAAAAGGATTTACCTATGCCATAACAAGAATAGCATCTCCTGGTAAGAGTGAACATCAAACAGGATTAGCTTTAGATTTTTGTATATATAAAGATGGAAAATGTTATATAGAACATGATGTTGAAGATAAAATAGAAACTAAATGGATACATCAAAATAGTCATAGATATGGTTTTATCATAAGATATCCCGAAGGAAAAGAAGATATAACCAAATATAGTTATGAACCATGGCATTTAAGATATGTAGGAAATATAGCCAGTAGTATTTATAACAACAACCTAACACTAGAAGAATATAAAGATAAAGAGTCTATTAAATAGATTCTTTTTCAGTATCGTCTCACACTATGTTGTTCGCCGTTTTCTAATGCCTAAGGTCATTAGAAAAAAAGTTTTGAGCTTGTCATCTCAAAACTAAAATTATTTTTTCAGAATAATTCATTAGTTTGCTAAATAATCAAAAGCACATTGACAAAGCAAACAAATTGGTATACAATATCAATTAGTTTGAGAGGAAGAAGATAAAAAATGAAAAATAATTATATTAATGAAACTACAAGAAGAAGACTAATATCATTAATGCTTGCATCTAGTTTAACATTAACTTCATTTGGATTAACAGGATGCGGTAAAAAAAATATAGAAAAAGCCCCTTCTGAGCCAACAAGAAGACAGGAAACAATCGATGATTACACAAAAATAGAGAAATCTTGGTTTTGCGAAGTTTCTGTTACAGACGTTGAAAATGGTATGTTACTAGATGGTGCTAAATTTGAACTTAGAGATGAAAATAATAACTTAATAGAAAGTTGGATTAGTAGTTCAAAAGAAGCACATAGAATAGAAAATATAAAGGATGGATTGTATACATTAACTGAAGTTGCTGCACCAGAAGGTTATGTGGTTGCAGGAAATAAAAATACTTGGACTATCAATCCATCATCTGGATGGAAAAGCGACTGTATGATAATTGATAATATCAGTGCTAGCAAATACGTAGACAAAGGCATCAATAATATACTAAATACAGGTAGAAAAGAAGATATAGATGGACAGTACTTTGTTCTAAAATTGAGAGAAAGTTATGAAAATAGATTAAATAATAAAGATTTTCTTGAGTATGAAGGAGAATTACCCAAATACATATTATTGAAAGGTAGTTATTTAGAAGCAATAGGTGTATTATTTAATAGTAATTCAGTTCAATATGAGTTTTTTGGTACAGAAGAAAACCTTTCTTCACCAATAAATTCTGCTACTGACATATCTTTCTTCTATGACAATGATGGTATCTATTATACAAGAATATGGAGAACTGATACCAATGTAGTAAGAGGGTTTATAACTAACGATAATCTTTACATAGTACCATTAAGTGATTTGACAAAAGAAGAGTTAGAAGAATTATCATTATCTAATGATATTAATACAGTAGAAAAAGCTAAAACAAGAACATTAACCAGATAATAAATATAACCACTTGTACAAAAAAATACAAGTGGTTTTCAACATATAATAGTATATAATAATTAACTTATATATAATAGATATGGTTGATATCTTGTTGTTAGACCTAGGCTAACGACAACACTGAAAGACCATAGGCTTGAAGTGATAAAAAATAATATAAACATATTGACATCTTTTAGTAATAGTGATATTATTTAAATATATGAATATATATTCATATATAATAAGGAGGAATAATATGATAGATAATGTAGATATAAATAAAATACAAAAAGAATTACTTGAAGAAGATACAATTATTGATATAGCAGAACTATTCAAAGTATTCGCAGATTCAACAAGAGTAAAAATAATAAATGTCTTATTAGAAAATAAATTATGTGTTAGCGATATAGCAACACTAGTTGGAGGAACACAGTCCGCTATTTCACATCAACTAAGAATACTAAAATCAGCAAAATTAGTGAAATATACCAAAATAGGAAAAACAGTCTACTACGAACTAAGTGATGATCATGTGAAAAAACTATTTAATATTGGAAAGGAACATATAAATGAAATATAAATATAATATCAAAAATCTAGACTGTGCTAATTGTGCTAAAACCATTGAAAATAAATTAAATGAAGATAAAAATATCAAAAAAGCAATCGTTAATTTTAATTCATCAACAGTAACTGTGGAGACAGACTTAAAAGATGCTTTTACTTATATAAAAAAAATAGTAAGTGAAATAGAACCAGATGCTATTTTAAGTGAAGATAAAATAAAAGAAAATAAAAATACAGATATCTATAGAATAGTACTAGGAGGATTAATAGGATTACTTGGAATAGTACTAAAATTACCAAACTATTTAAGTACTATCTTAATAGTAGTAGCCTATATAATCCTAATATATAAAACACTATTAACCGCTATTAAACAATTAAGAAAGAAAGTAATAAATGAAAACTTCCTAGTAACAATATCTGCCCTCGGTGCTTTTGCGCTAGGAGATTCCCATGAAGGATTAATGGTCCTATTCTTATATGATTTAGGAAAAGTATTAGAAAGCATGGCTGTAAATAAAAGTCGTAACTCTGTAGCCGAACTTATGGATATCAAAGAAGAAACATCAAACCTAAAAGAAAATAATAAAATAATAGTAGTTCCAACAACCGAAATAAAAGTCGGAGATATAATCGTAGTCAAAGAAGGAGAAAGAGTACCACTAGATGGGAGTATAGTAAAAGGTTCTTCCATGTTAGATACAAGCGCCTTAACTGGAGAATCACTTCCAATATCAGTAAAAGTTGGTGATAATATCCTGTCGGGAAGTATAAATAAAGGAGGTTTACTAGAAGTAAAAGTAACATCAATCTATAAAGATTCAACAGTAAATAAAATATTAGAATTAGTAGAAACTGCTACCGAAAGAAAAACCAAAACCGAAAAAGTAGTATCCAAATACTCATCTAAATATACATTAGGAGTAATTATAATCGCCATTCTAACAGCAGTCTTATTACCATTATTTACAAATCTAACATATAGTGAAAGTATCTATAAAGGATTAACAATACTAGTAATATCTTGTCCATGTGCTATAGCCATATCAATACCATTATCATATTTTTCAGGTATTGGAGCATCATCAAGAGAAGGAATACTAGTAAAAGGAAGTAATTACCTAGATAGTATCAAAAATATCAAAGAAATAGCTTTTGATAAAACAGGAACTATCACAACAGGAGAGTTCTATATATCAAAAATAAATATCCATAACAAAGAATATACTGAAGATAAAATAATGGAAATTTTTGCTAAAGGAGAATCACTTTCAAACCATCCAATTGCCAAATCAGTATTAAAAAAATATAATAAAGAAGAATTTCATATAAGGCATGCATTAACTGTAGAAGCAGTTATGAGATATTTTGCTAAACAAAAAGGATATGACGAGGATTTTTGGGGAATAGTTCGGTTTATTGCATGATGTAGATTTTGAATGTTATCCAGAAGAACATTGCAAAAAAGCTCCAGAATTATTAAAGGAAATAGATGCAAGTGATGAATTAATACATGCTGTATGTAGTCATGGATATGGAATATTTTCTGATGTAGAACCAACACACGAAATGGAAAAAATATTATTTGCAACAGATGAACTTACAGGATTAATATGGGCAGCAGCAAAAATGAGACCATCTAATAGCACAAAAGATATGGAAGTTTCAAGTTTAAAGAAAAAGTTTAAAGATAAAAAATTTGCAGCAGGTTGTTCAAGAGATGTAATAAAAGAAGGGTCAGAAAAGCTAGGTTGGGAATTAAATGATTTGTTTGAACAAACAATACTTGCAATGAGAGAAAGTGAAGATTTAGTAAATAAAGAAATGGAAGAAATATAAAACCAAAAGGTATCTCTACAAAGAGATACCTTTTCATTTTTTAATTATATACTATCACCTTTTAACATAGTTCTAATAGTATTATACAGATATGGCTTAAACTCATCAATAGGCATTGGGTCATTATACAAAATAGAATTAAAGCAAGTAGAACTTGCAAGTTCTATAATCATAAACAAAACAACATCTGGATTTTTAATATTAATTTTGTTTTCTTCTATTCCTTTTATAAATAAAGAGCGAAGACCATCTTTGTTATCATCTAATGTATTATAAATTTTAAATACAGTATTACTTTTAATTCCCCAAGACAAATTTTTAGAAATAAACTTAAGCAATGCAGGAAATTTAGTAAGTTCATCTATAACATAATTTATTATATAAATAATTTGATCAGAAAAATTACTTATATAGTTTTTTCTTAAATTTTCTAGTGCATCACAAAATAATTTGTGAGATTTTTTTGCAACAAGAATATCTCTCAACTCATACTTATCTTTAAAATATAAATAAAAAGTACCTTTTGCAACATTTGCATTATCTACAATATCTTGTATAGATGTGTTTTGAATACCTTTTTCGGTGAACAACTTAAAGCCGGTATCTAGCAATCTATTTTTTTTATTTTCCTTAGTTTCTTGAATACTCAATTTAATCACCACATATATTATTATTGCATAAAATGACCAGCAGGTCAATTAAAAATGAAAAAATATTTATAATTTCTACATGCAACACCCGGCTTCTCACATAAATCAAATAAATTTTAATAAAAATATTGACTAACGGTCATAATGGTGTTACAATATAAAAATGACCGGTAGTCATAAAACGAAAGGAGAGATAATATGCTAAAATTTGGAGAGTTTATATGTAAGCATAAAAAAATAATTTTAGTAATTTCAATACTTTTACTAATTCCTTCAATATTAGGAATAAAGGCAACAAAAATAAACTATGATATTTTGGTATATTTACCAAGCGACATTGAAACTGTTCAAGGAGAAAATATTCTTTCAGAAGACTTTGATATGGGGGCATTTTCAATAGTAGTTTTGGAAAATATGAAATCAAAAGAGATAGCAAAACTAGAAACAGAAGTTAAAAAAATACAAGGAGTAGAAAATGTAGTAAGTATTGTAGATGCTACAGGAACAAGTATTCCAGTAGAAAGTTTACCACAAGAGGTAAAAGACAAAATATATAAGGATAATACAACATTAATGCTTGTAACATTTAAAGATGCAATTTCATCAGATGAAACAACAAATGCAGTAGAACAATTAAGAAACATGACAGATGAAAGATGCAAAGTAAGTGGAATGACATCAGCATTAATAGACACAAGAGACTTATCAGATAAAGAAGTTGCAATATATGTATTAATTGCAGTAGCTCTATGTATTATAATCCTAGAATTAGCATTGGATTCATATTTGGTTCCAATATTTTTATTGTTAAATATAGGAATAGCAATACTTTATAATATGGGTTCAAATATAATGCTTGGAGAAATATCATATATAACAAAAGCAATAAGTGCAGTATTACAATTAGGTGTAACAACAGACTTTTCTATATTCCTTTACCACAGTTATAAAGCAGAAAAAGAAAAATATTCAAACAATGACGAAGCAATGGCAAATGCAATTGCAAAAACATTAGTATCAGTTTTAGGAAGTTCACTTACAACAATAGCAGGCTTCTTAGCACTATGTAGTATGAACTTAACACTTGGAAAAGATATTGGTATAGTAATGGCAAAAGGTGTTCTATTTGGAGTAATAACAGTAGTAACAGTTTTACCAGCAATGATATTGCAATTTAACAAAGCAATAGAAAAAACATCACATAAAGAAATTTTACCTAAATTCACAGCACTAAAGAACTTTAATATAAAACATTACAAATTAATATTAATAGCTTTCTTAGTTATATTACCATTTGCAGTATATGGATATACACACACACAAGTTTATTACAATCTAGATAGTTCACTTCCAGAAGAGCTAGAAAGTGTAAGTGGAAACAAAGAATTAAAAGATAAATTTGGAATAGTAGCAACAGAAATGATATTAGTAAATAATGATGTTCCAGATTATAAAGTAAATCAAATGTTAGATGAGATAGAGCAAATTGATGGCATTGATTGGACATTAAGCTATTCAAGAATATCAAAAGCAGTGCCAGAACAAGTGCTTTCAGAAGATTTAACAAAAATATTCCAAAGTGATAAATACAAAATGGTAATAATTAATTCTAAATACGAAGTTGCAACAAATGAGTTAAATTCACAAATGGAAGAAATACAAAAAGTAATAGATAAATATGATCCTAATGCAATACTTGCAGGAGAAGGTCCTCTTATGAAAGACTTAATTCAAGTAAGTGATCATGATTTTAATAGCGTAAATACAGTATCAATAGCAATAATTTTCTTATTAATGTTTGTAATATTCAAATCAATATCAATACCAGTTATATTAATAACAGTAATAGAATTTGCAATATTTATAAACATGGGAATACCAGCATATACAGGAACTGTGCTTCCATTCGTTGCATCAATTGTAATAGGAACAATACAATTAGGAGCAACAATAGATTATGCAATATTAATAACAAACAAATATATAACATTTAGAAAAGACGGAAAAGACAAGAAACGAGCAATAGACGAAGCTTTAGGAACATCAATTTCTTCAATAATAGTAAGTGGTCTATGCTTCTTTGGAGCAACATTTGGAGTTGGTGTTTACTCACAAATAGAAATGATTGGTTCACTATGTTCACTAATGGCAAGAGGTGCAATAGTAAGTACATGTGTAGTAATAACATTATTACCAGCATTCCTAATGCTATTAGATAAAGTAATATGCAAAACAACATTAAAAATGTCAAAAATAAAATAAATGAAAGGATGATATAAAATGAAAAACAAAAAAATGATTTCAGGACTTTTGTTATTTACAATAACTTCATATATGACAATACCAGTATTTGCAGCATCAAAATCAGAAACAGTTTATTCAAACCTAGACTCAAATGGTAAAGCATACAAAACAATAGTAAGTACTCAATTAACAAATGAAGATAAATCAGATGAAATAACTGATATATCTAATCTATTAAATATAGAAAACACAAATGGAGATGAAACTTTCAAGAAAGAAGGAAACCAAATAGTTTGGGACAGCAATGGAAATAACATTTACTATAAAGGTGAAAGTGACAAACAATTACCAGTAGAATGTAAAATAACTTATGAACTAAATGGAGAAGAAATATCAGCAGAAGAATTAAAAGGAAAAAGCGGAAATGTAAAAATTAAAATAAATTACACAAACAACGAAAAACACATTGTTTCAATAAATGGAAAACAAGTTACAATGTATACTCCATTTATAATAGTTGCAGGAACAAAAATAGATAATGCAAAAAATAAAAATATTCAAATTACAAATGGAAAAATAGTAGATAACGGAGAAAGCACATTGGCAGTTGGAATTGCAATGCCAGGAATGCAAGAAAATATCGGAATTTCAAAAAGCAAAATAGATATTCCAGAAGAAATAGAGATTTCAATGGAAACAGAAGATTTTGAAATGGGAAATATTATAGCAGTTGTAGCAGTAAAGGGTATAGATGAAGATTTAACAAGTGATTTAAACAGTATGTATAGCCAAATTAATGAATTAGCAAATGCAAGTAACGAAATATTAGCAGGTGCAAATCAACTAAAAGAAGGAACATCAGAATTAGTAAGTGGAGTTGACCAATTAAAAGATGGAACAGGAGCAGCGTATGCAGGTTCTAAACAAATAAAAGATGAAGTTGAAGAAAGTACAAAAAATTTAAAAAATGATAATACTCCTGCAATAGATAGCAAAACTTTGGAAGCAATAAAAGCACAAGCAATGCAAAGCGCAACACTTTCAGATGAGCAAAAAGCAGGAATAGCAGCCCAAGCAAAAGCAGCAGCAAAGCTTACAGATGCACAAAAAGCAGAAATAGCGGCCCAAGCAAAACTTACAGATGAACAAAAAGCAAAAATAACAGCCCAAGCAAAAGCCGGTGCAGAATTTACAAAAACACAAAAAACAGCAATAATAGAACAAGCACAAAAAAAATATACAGAAACATTAACAGAGGCAGAAAAACAATTAATATTAACAGTTGCACAAAATACAGCATATCAAACAGCAACAACAACTGCACTAGCAGTAGCAGAAAGCACAGCAGAAGCAACAGCTTTAAAAGTGGCACAATCAGTAGCAGAAAGTACAGCAGAAGCAACAGCTTTAAAAGTAGCACAATCAGTGGCAGAAAGCACAGCAGAAGCAACAGCTCAAACAGTAGCACAAAGCACAGCAACACAAACAGCAGAAACAACAGCATTAACAGTAGCACAAAGTACAGCAACACAAACAGCTGGAGCAACAGCAACACAAACAGCAACACAAGTTGGAAATCAAGCTAAACAAAAATTCACAAATCAAGTAGTATCACAAATGAGTACATTAGGAACAGCTTTAGACGAATTAACAAATGGATTAGCAAATATAGATAACGGAGTAAGTGCATTATCAGTAGGAACAAACAAACTAGATAGTGGAGCACTACAATTAGCAAATGGAGTAAAAACATTTAATGAACAAGGAATATCAAAAATAAATAATTTAGTAAATGGAGATTTAAGAAATATTGCAAGTAGAGTAGAAAAAATGAATGAGCTTGCAAATGAATATAATAACTATGCAGGAATTCAAAATGGAATGGCAGGAGAAGTTAAATTCATAATGATAACTGATTCAACAACAGGAAATGGAGAAGTAAAAAAAGAAGAAGCTGTAATAACAACAGAAGCAAAAGACTCTAAAGAGATAAAAGAAAATAAAGAAGAATAGGCTAAAAATACTTTAAAGAGGCGCAAA
>OLGD01004042.1_pt1 | contig 12719 bp, 3 predicted proteins | sample 1605311 | NCBI WGS metagenome assembly OLGD01 (sample SAMEA3888917, study PRJEB22519) | human gut metagenome | biome: human gut; feature: human-associated habitat; material: faeces | place: Denmark | collected 2010 | reverse complement strand
AGTCAACATACTGTGTGGCAACCTGTCCGTTTTCAAATAGCTTATCAAGCCACTCCTTCGGTGCTACGAAACGTCCCTCGCCATGTGATGCCGGATTGCAGTAGGTCTGACCAAGCTTAGCCTGTGCAAGCCATGGGCTCTTGTTTGAAACAACCTTTGTATACACCATCTTTGAGATGTGGCGGTTGATTGTATTGTATGTGAGTGTAGGTGACTGTGCATCCTGCTGTCTGATCTCTCCATATGGTACAAGTCCAAGCTTGATAAGTGCCTGGAAACCGTTACAGATACCAAGTGCAAGTCCGTCCCTCTCATTGATGAGCTTTTCAACAGCCTCTGTCATCTTTGCATTTCTAAATGCTGTTGCAAAGAATTTAGCTGATCCCTCAGGCTCATCTCCTGCTGAGAATCCACCAGGGAACATGATAATCTGTGATTTGTCGATTGCCTTTACAAACTCATCAACCGAATCACGGATATCCTCTGCTGTGAGGTTCTTGAATACCTTTACGATTGTGTCAGCGCCTGCTCTTTCAAATGCCTTAGCACTATCATACTCACAGTTTGTTCCAGGGAATACCGGAATAAATACTGTAGGCTTAGCCACTTTATTCTTGCATACATAGATATTCTTTGCATCGTAAAGACCGCTATTTACCTTGCTTGTATCGTCTGTTGCCTTTGTATGGAAAACGCCCTCAAGCTTTGCTGTCCATACCTTGACAGCTTCCTCAACAGGAAGCACCATATCGTCACACTCGATAGTCTGCTTATCGTTTACATAGCCGACTACAGAGGCTGCATCTGAAATACCTGCTGCATCAATTACCTCTCTGACCTTTGAAAGTGCATCAACAGGAACCTCAGCTACGATATTACCAAAGCCAGGTGCAAAGAGTGTATCGCTTGTCACCTCATCCTCGATGGTTACACCAAGCTTGTTACCAAATGCCATCTTTGATACTGCTGCTGCGAGGCCTTTTCCGTCAAGTGCATATGCTGAAACGATTGCGCCATCCTGGATAAGATTTCTGATTGCTGTATAAAGTGTCATAACCTGATCATATTTTGGAAGATCAAACTCATCCTTATCTATTGTAAATAGAACAAGCTGATTGCCCTCTTTCTTGAGCTCAGGTGTGATGATATCCTTTTCCTTTGCCACATCAACTGCAAATGATACGAGTGTAGGCGGTACATCAATATCATTGAAGGTACCTGACATGGAATCCTTTCCACCGATTGAAGGAAGTCCGAAGCCAATCTGAGCATCATATGCTCCGAGGAGTGCTGCAAACGGCTGGCTCCAGCGCTTTGGATCCTCGTTCATTCTGCGGAAGTACTCCTGATATGTCATACGGATTTTGCTGTAATCTCCGCCTGCTGCAACGATTCTTGAGATAGACTCAAGCACTGCATATATAGATCCGTGGTATGGGCTCCATGATGAAAGATATGGGTCGAAGCCGTAAGCCATCATTGTTACTGTATCACATTTGCCCTTTAATACAGGAAGCTTTGCAACCATTGACTGTGTCTCTGTGAGCTGGTAACGTCCACCATATGGCATATATACACTGCCTGCTCCGATAGAGCCGTCGAACATCTCAACAAGTCCCTTCTGTGAGCATACGTTAAGGTCTTCAAGCTCTGCCTCCCAGGCACCCTTCATATCTCCTGCCTCAACCATCCTGGCTACAGCAGGTGTGCTGATTTTGTCCAGATAATTGTCACTCTCGCAAGGCATCTCAACCTCAACATCTGTCTCCTGATGAGCTCCGTTTGTATCAAGGAATGCACGAGAGATATTTACTACCTCTTTGCCTCTCCACTCAAGCACAAGTCTTGGATCCTCTGTAACTACCGCAACCTCTGTCGCCTCGAGATTTTCCTCCTTTGCGTATGCAAGGAACTGTTCAACATCAGAAGGCGCAACTACAACTGCCATACGCTCCTGTGACTCTGAGATAGCAATCTCTGTTCCGTCAAGACCTGCGTATTTCTTTGGTACCTTGTCAAGCTCTATGCGAAGTCCGTCAGCAAGCTCTCCGATAGCAACAGAAACTCCGCCGGCACCGAAATCGTTACATTTCTTGATGATATGGCTGACCTCTTCTCTTCTGAAAAGTCTCTGAAGCTTTCTCTCTGTAGGTGCATTACCCTTTTGTACCTCAGCTCCGCATACTGATGTAGACTTTGTATTGTGTGCCTTTGATGAACCTGTAGCACCACCGATTCCGTCACGTCCTGTGCGTCCTCCGAGGAGAATGATTTTATCTCCCGGATCTGAGTTAAGTCTCTGGACAGCACGTCTTGGAGCCGCACCCATAACTGCACCGATCTCCATACGCTTTGCAACATAATTTGGATGGTAAACCTCCTTGACATAGCCTGTTGCAAGTCCGATCTGGTTTCCATATGAGCTGTATCCGTGAGCTGCCTCTCTGACAAGCTTCTTCTGTGGAAGTTTTCCTTCAATTGTCTGTGAAACCGGTACTGTAGGATCTGCTGCACCTGTTACACGCATTGCCTGATATACATATGTACGTCCTGAGAGAGGATCTCGGATTGCTCCACCAAGACATGTAGCAGCGCCACCAAAAGGCTCAATCTCTGTAGGATGGTTGTGTGTCTCGTTCTTGAAGTTTACAAGCCACTCTTCTGTCTTTCCATCCACCTCAACAGGTACCACGATAGAGCATGCGTTGATCTCATCAGACTCTTCCTGATCATCAAGCTTGCCCTCTGCCTTTAATCTCTTCATGGCAAGAAGTGCAAGATCCATCAGGCAGACAAATTTGTCATTTCTGTCCTTGTAGATATTTGAAAATGTATTGAGATAATCCTTGTAGGTATTTTCAATCGGTGTGCGGTAGAAGCCATCGTCAAACTTGACATTCTTAAGCTCTGTAGAGAATGTTGTATGACGGCAGTGATCTGACCAGTATGTATCGAGCACACGGATTTCTGTCATTGAAGGATCACGCTTTTCCTCATTCTTAAAATAATTCTGGATATGAAGGAAATCCTTGAAGGTCATGGCAAGGTTCAATGATAAATAAAGCTCCTTCAGCTTGTCCTCTGCCATATCCTTGAAGCCGTCAAATATGATGACATCAGCAGGATCATCAAACTCCTGCACAAGTGTCTTAGGCTTTTCCATGCCGATAGCACGCGAATCAACAGGGTTGATGCAGTGCTTCTTAATAGCAGCAAACTGCTCATCTGTGATATTTCCCTCAATCACATATGTGATAGCACTTCTGATAATCGGCTCCTCATTCTCATTGAGAAGCTTCACACACTGCTCAGCTGAATCTGCTCTCTGGTCAAACTGTCCCGGTAAAAACTCTACAGTAAATACTTTTGCATCACCATAGTCAAATGTTTCCTCATAGATATCATCAACAGGCGGCTCTGAGAAAACTGTATACAAGGCTTTCTTGTATGTCTCCTCTGATATATTTTCCACATCATATCTGATTAATACACGTACTGCCTCCACAGTTGTGATTCCCAGATAATGCTTAATCTCATGCTTTAATTCCTTTGCCTTTACCGCAAAGTCAGGTTTTTTCTCTACATATACACGACGTACGTTACTCATATGTTCTCCTTTCAATTCGAGAGTATGTAACCAATTATTCGTTACCGTCCGGCTTTTTGCACAATCGGACTTTAAAACTATGGTTGTAGTATAACACTTTAGTTATGATAAGTATAATTAATATATTTAATTTGTTTTATAAGTTGCGTTAATTATAGTTTTCTTATATAATGATATAAGGGTCAAAAGGTATTTTGCCCCTCATTGATAAAAACAGCTGCAAATAACCATATTTATACGGAGGATAACAAAATGGATATAAATTATGAGCTTTACAAGGTCTTTTACTACGTGGCAACGTCCCTAAGCTTCTCTGAAGCCAGCAAGAAGCTGTTTATTTCACAGTCCGCGGTAAGCCAGTCTATTAAGACTCTCGAAAAGAAGCTGGGACAGACTCTTTTCATCAGAAGCACAAAGAAGGTACAGCTCACCGCAGCCGGTGCCCTGCTTTTAAAACACATTGAGCCTGCCATGAATCTTATTGCCCGCGGTGAAAGCCAACTTTTAGACTCAGGCACACTTGGACTTGGCCAGCTTCACATCGGCGCAAGCGATACCATATGCCGTTATCTGCTGGTTCCTTACTTAAAGCAGTTCCATCAGAGGTTTCCGAATGTGCCTATCAAGGTCACAAATGCCACATCTATCCAGTGTGTGGAGCTTTTGGAGCAAAGGAAGGTTGACCTGATTGTCACGAATTTTCCAAACTCGCACCTCAATCACTCATACAGACAGAAAACCATATGCAACTTTTCCGATGTTTTTGTGGCAAATCCCAATTATTTCAAGCTTCGCAAGCATGAGATAGCTTTTTCCGAGCTCAATAAATATCCTATCATGATGCTCGACCGAAACAGCACCACCAGTGAATTCCTGCATAATCTGTTTTTACAGCACCAGCTTGACCTGATTCCGGAAATTGAGCTAAGCAGTAACGATCTGCTCATAGACCTGGCCAAAATCGGACTGGGTATAGCATTCGTGCCTGACTACTGCATCAACCATGAGAATAAGGAGCTTTTCGTGCTGAAGACAAAAGAAAAGATGCCTCCACGCCAGATTGTTGTGTCCGTAAACACTACAATGCCCGTGTCAGCATCCACTGAGGAATTTTTAAATCTGCTCCCAGAAGTCGGCAACTAGTTTTCCGACATTTGCTATATTGCATGGCTTTCTGTCACTCCACTCGCGTGGATAGAGCAAATCATATTCTCTCTGCCAGAATCTCTCATCTAATAGCAAAATGACACCTGTGTCCTCCGTCGTCCTGATTACTCTTCCGGCCGCCTGGAGGACTTTATTTATTCCCGGATACCTGAAAGCATAGTCAAAGCCACAGCCGTTTTCGGCATCGTAATAATCCTTTAATATAGTTCTCTCATTGCTGATCTGCGGAAGCCCCGTTCCGACAACAATAGCACCTATCAGTCTGTCGTTTTTCAAATCAATGCCCTCACCGAATATGCCTCCCATGATCCCAAAAGCCACAAGTGTTCTGTCCGATTCCTCACTAAACCTGTCCAGAAACTCCTCCCTCTCAGCCTCTGACATATTATTTTTCTGCAGCATAAGCTCTGTTTCGTCTGCATATTTTTCACAGTAAATATCTGCCACATCATTCATCATCTTATATGACGGAAAGAAAACCATATAGTTTCCGGTCTTTTGTGTGACAACAGCATTAATATATCCTGCAATCCGCTCATACTCACTCCTTGAGCGCCTTGTGTACCTCGTACTCACATCGGTTGCCATCGCAAGCAGCCTCTTTTTGCTGTCAAACGTGCTGTCAGCATATATGGCATAGTTGTCTTTTTTTGTGCTTAGCAGGCTCTTGTAATAGTTTACAGGCAAAAATGTCGCCGAAAAAAACACAGCTGACTTGCCCTTATCCAGCCTCTTTTGTATATTAAGCGACGGGTCCACACAAAAAAGCTTTAGCATGAACCTGCCATCAGCCTCAAGCTCGGAATACATCACGTAGTGCTCATCCACCAGATCATAGATGTTCAGGAAATTCCGAAGCTCAAAATAAAAATCCATAACATCCCTTTTCCCCGGAAACTCATTAGCCTTCTGCAAAAACTCATCCAGAAGTGTCATAAGCCTCATAAAGGAAAATACCATATTGCCAAATGTATCATATACCGTATAATTCTCACACTCACGCTTCATCCCAAGCAGTATCTTATTACACTTTTCAAGCGCTTTCTCAATAGAACGGCTGTGCTCCTTCATAATGCGCTTCACAGTAAGGAAATCCTCCTTATAAATCTGAGCGCTATACATCTGCCTGCTTCTTTCGACCATATTGTGAGCCTCATCAATGAGAAAAATATAATCTCCCTTTATCCCCTCCTGAAAAAATCTCTTAAGATAAACATTTGGGTCAAACACATAGTTGTAATCGCAGACGACGACGTCCGCCTCCTGCGCCAGCGACAGCGCCAGTTCAAACGGGCAGAGCGTGTGCTTCTGCGCCAGCGCGTCGAGCTGCCCGCGTCCCCAGTCCCCGCCGGTCAGCGCCTCGGCCAGCGCGTCCGGCAGGCGGTCGTAAAATCCCTTCGCATACGGGCAGACCTCCGGGCGGCAGTCCCGCTTTTCCATCGGGCAGACCTTGTCCTTCGCGGCGATTTCCACGGCCAGCAGCCTTGCGCCGTGCGCGCGCAGGATGGCCAGCGCATCCATCGCGCTCTTTCTGCCCGTCGTTCGCGCCGTCAGCATCAGCACGCGGGCGCATTTGCCCTCGCCCAGCGCCAGCGCGGCGGGATACAGCGCGGCCATCGTCTTGCCGATGCCCGTCGGCGCCTGCGCGAAGAGCCGCTTTCTCTCCCGGATGGCGACGTACACGTTCGCGGCGAACGTTCGCTGTCCCGCGCGATACGCGCCGTAGGGAAACGCGAGGCCGAAAAGCGATGCGTCCCGCGCCCGCCGCCGCGCCAGCAGCCGCTCCGCCCACGCGCAGTAGGCCGCGCACAGCGCCTCAAATTCGCCCTTCAGCCGCGCGCTGTCCGCCTCCTCTTCATAGAGACGAACGGGCGCGCCGTTTTCATCCACATATAAAATGCGCAGACGAACGCCGTTCAAGCCCTCCTTTTGGCAGAGCATGTGCCCGTACATCGCCGCCTGCGCCCGATGCGCCGGGACGAGCGGGTTTTCCGCCGTGCCCAGCTTGATTTCCTCCACGATGCGCGCGCCGTCCGCGGCGAGCAGCAGCCCGTCCGCCCGCCCGGTGACGCGCAGGGTGATTTCGCGGGCGGCGTAATCCGCGCTCAGCGATTTTTCCGCCTGATAGGCCGTCTCCTCCCGCGCGCCCGCGCTTTGCCGCGCCTTGTGCGCCGCCGCGCCCTCCCGCATGCGCTTGGCGGCAAAGGCCGCCGGGGAAAGGTCGCGCTCATGCAGGCTGAATTCCACCACCTGACGAACGCTCGCGCGCAGCTCCGTCATGCGCGCCTCCGCATCCGCCGAAGCGACGCGGCCAGCAGCAGCGCGCCCAGCGCGCTCGCGCCCTGCGCGATCAGCCACGCCGTCGGCGGCTGATACCAGACGTGAACCGTGCCGCTCTCGCCCGACGACAGGCCGTAGACGCGCACCATGTTGTTCGTTCCGCGCGCCACCGTCTGCGCCTGACCGTCGATCTCGGCGCGATAGCCGGGGTAATACAGCAGCGGCAGCTCGATATACGCCGCCTCGCCTTCGAGCTGCACCGTCGCGGTCAGCTCTGTGCCGCGCTTTTCGTAAGAAAGCACGCTGCAGACGCCCGGCTGGCTCGTTCTGACGTCGCCGACCTTGAGCGCCGTTTTCTCCGTGCACGGATAGGTGTATTCAAACTGGCCGATGCGCGTGTCGGTGTAGGTCTCCTTTTCCAGCTCGGGCAGCCGCTGCACCATCGTCTGCATCGTATAGCCCGAAAAGACCACGCACAGCGCGATGAGCGCGGCCATGCCCGTTTTCGCGTCCTTTTCCTCGCGCAGATAGCCCCACGCCGCCGCCGCGCTGAGCATCGGCACGGCCATGCCGACAAAGCGCCACGGGAACTGAATCTGCATGAAGAAGGTGGAAAACGGCTTCCGGATCGAACAGAGGGTGCGCCACGGGAAGAAATCCGTGCTCAGCCCCAGCGCCAGCGCGCCCAGCGCCAGCAGCCCCAGCGCCAGCTTGTCGTTTTCCGTCTTCATTTCGGCGCGCCCCGCCGCATAGCGCCGCGCCAGCAGCAGCGCGCAGCCGATGAGCAGCGCCAGCCCCGGCACCACGCCGATGGTATAGGCAAAATCCTCCGGCGCGTCCGCCTTCACGTCGCCCGCAAAGCCGACGAGGAAGCTGCCCGGCCGATGCACGTATTCCGACGAATTGAGTACGACGCTCGTGCTGATCCCGTCCGCCGTATACTGCATCATCGGCACGAAGAACCACAGCGCGCAGAGCGCCGTAACGCCCGCCGCCGCCAACACCGCGAGGATGCGCCGCTTCCGGGCGAGCAGCTTTCCGGCGCTCGCCAGCGCCGCAATCGCGCAGAAGAGCACGCAGAACATCGTGCTGAGCAGGTGGCTCATGCACACGCCCGTCATGCCCAGCGCCAGCAGCGGCCACTTCTTTTCATCCCGGCGGAGCACCTCGTACAGCCCCAGCATCACCACCGGGAAGAAGACCATCGCCAGGCTTTCGCCCAGCGTCGCGCGCGTGTACACGTTCACCAGCCGATAGATGCACAGCGTATAGAGCACGCTCGCGCCGACGGCGACGCGGCGGCTGTTCATCATGCCGCGCACGCACAGGTAGCACGAAACCGCCGTCGCCAGATGGATGCAGACCTCGAACACCCGCACGCACGCGCACAGGGACACGCCCAGATTGCGCAGCAGCGCCGGGAAATAGAGGAACAGCTCGGGGTAAAATTCCGGCGCGGCATAGCCGTAGCCCAGCAGCGTCGAGCTGTGGATGCGCACGGGAAACTGCCCGTTTCTCAGCCCGTTTGCGATACCCTCGATGCGGTTGAGGTGGAAGAACAGGTCGTGCCCATCGTAAACACCGCGCCAGAGCAGCGGCATGCAGGCAAACGCCGCCGCGCAGAGCACCACCGCCATATCCCGGCGGTTTTTGCGGCCGCGCTCGGTCTGATCCCACGAGAGCACGAGCAGCGCCGTCAGTACCGCGCCGACGAGCGCCGCGTAAGCGCACAAATCGGCGGAAAGCACGCCCGCGCCGACCTTATGCACCGTAACGGCGCGGATCGCCTCCGGGTTTTCGCTCGCCAGATAGAGATTCGGCGTGGAATCCGTCAGCCGGAAGACGAAGCTCAGCCGATGCAGAAGGACGTTCTCCGCCTCCGCCTCGTCGTGCGCGTCGCCGTTTTCGATGAACGCCTGATACCCGGCGGAAACGACGTGCGCATCCATGCGCGCCGCGTCTTCGTATTCAATCGTCGCCTGATAGTCGCCCCACATCAGGTTCAGGCCGCCGTTTTCGCCCTGCGCGGGCAGGAAATCGTCTTCCCATTCGTTTTCGCTGCCCCAAAGCCCCGCGTCGGTGCGCGCCTGCGCGGCCTGCTGCATCAGTGCCATCGCCTCGTCAGCCTGCTTCTGCCGCGCGTCGGCCTCCTCGCGGGTGATGACGATCTGCGCCAGCTCGCCGCCCTCGTAGCGCCACGTATACTCGTCCCTGTCCGTATAGATCAACGCCAGCGCGAGCAGCGCCGCCCACAGCAGAATCAGGCTCAGAACCTTTTTTCTCATATCGTCAAACCTCCGAATCGGCCATTCTCGCATAAGCCCCCATGATGATGTTTATGATACCATGAACAGGCGCATAATGCAACAAAGCGCCGCCCGCTTTCTCAATGCCGCGGGCGGCGCTCTGATTGGGTTTTTTATGCGTTCGGGTCAACCGGCGGACGGCGGCGGCGGCGCGGCGCGCTGCTTTCGCTCTCCGCATGATCTGCGGTTTCTTCCGATGCGCTCGGTGCAGTCGGCTTTGTCGGCATGGTCGGCTCGGTCGGCTTATACGGGTTGACCGTGCTGCGGACGTTCGGCTGCGGAGCCGCCGTGTTCTTCATGTAGCTCGGCACCTGTCCCGACGGGCCTTGCGGCGCGCGCGGGGTCTGCGGCTGGGCGTAGCGGCTGCGCTGGCGCTCCAGCTGCTCGGCGCGCATTTCGTCCTCCTCGTCCTCATCCGCGTCGGCTTCTTCCTCCTCGGCTTCCTCGGTCTTGCGGCGATAGACATACACGCCGTAGACCGCCGCCGCGACGACGACCAGCAGGCCGCCGATGATGAACGGCAGGATGCCCAGACCGCCCTCTTCCTTGACGGGCTCGGCGGTCGGCATGGGCTGCGCGGTCGGTTCGGGCGTCGCGCCGTTGTCATAGGTCACGCCGTAGTTGGCGTAAGACGGGCCGGAGGCGAACTCCACGATGTACTCGCCCGGCTTGGGCAGGGTCACATCCATGGTGTAGCGTCCCGCGCTGTCCGCAACGGCCTGACCAACCGTCTTGCGGGTGGTCTGCGCCGCGTTTTCCGCAATCGCGGAGGCGATGAAGCCCAGCTGCTGCGGCGTGGCCGTCGGCTCGACCTTCACTTCGACGGTCGCCGTGACGATGGCATACGCATCGGTCGTGCCGTAAACGGTGAACGTGCCGTTTTCGCTGACGGCGGGCACGTTGCTGACCGTCAGGTTGCCGCTGCTGCTGAGCAGTGCCGCCGGGTTGGCGACGGGCTGCGGGGTCGGCGTGGCGTTCGGGTCAGGCGTGGTGCTCGGCGCGGTCGTCGCGTAGTTCGGCATGCCCGTGCCCGTGCCGCTCGACCAGCTGTTGTCGGTCGGCAGCAGATCCTGAAGCGGCGTTCCGTTAATGGTCACGGTTGTGTTGTTGTTCTTGTTCGGGGTGACGGTCGCGCCGTTCGGGGCAGGCGTGGCCCGCGCGGCCTCGGCGAGATACTTCTGGAGCTCCGCGATGGTCAGCATCTGGCACATGTCGCTGCGGACATAGCCGTCCATGCCGCTGTAATTGACCTGATACCAGGTGTACGTGCCGTCGTATTCCGTGCCGGTGACCAGCAGCAGCGTGTTCACCGGGATGCGGCCCATCGACGTGCCGGAGGCGGACGGCGTGCGGCGCAGGTTCACCGCGTCCTTAATCAGCTTGGCATAGGCGCTGGTCGCGTCCGGGCCGAGCGGTTCCGGCGTGGCCTGCGGCAGCGGGGTCGGGGTGGCCTGCGCGGCCTCCAGCGCGGCGAGATATTCCGCCGTCTCCTGCTCGCCCATCACGCGGACGAGGTCGGCGCGCACGAAGCCCCACTGGCCGCTGTACTGCACCAGATACCACGTCATGCCATCCTCGGCGAACTGGCTCTGGAAGATGTAGACGACCTCTTCCTTGTTCAGGATGTTTTGCAGATACGCCTGATTGCTCGGGTTGCCGCGCAGCGGCGTGCCGTCGTTGAGGATGCGCGCGTACAGGCTGAGCTGCACCGGCGCAGGCGTGGCGGTCGCCTCAGCCGTGGCCGTCGGGGTCGGCGTGGGTTCCTCGGTCGGTTCCGGGGTCGGCGTCGCCTCCGGCGTGGCCGTCGGAGTCGGGGTCGGCTCTTCGGTCGGTTCCGGGGTCGGCGTCGGGGAAGGCGTCGGCTCGGGGCGCGTCTCCGGGTCGCCGAGGGTGGCGATATAGGCCGCCTCTTCCTCCACGCCCATCAGCTTGACGAATTTCGCCATCATGTAGCCGGTGTCTCGATCCGTGCGCACATAGCACCAGTCGCCTTCGCGCTGCATGACCCAGAGGATCGTGCCCGCCGACAGCTTGGTAATCACCTTGTCGCTGTTCGGCGCTTCACGCAGGCGAACCTGCGTTTCGATGTTGTAGCCGTAGTGATACACATCGCCCTCGGTCAGCTCCTGCGGAATGGGTTCCGGGGTCGGGTCGGGCGTGGGCTTCTCGGTCGGTTCCGGGGTCGGGGTTTCAATCGGCGGAACGGTCGGGGCGGGCGTTTCCACCGCGTCCCTGGCCTCCTGCTCGGTGACGACGCGCACGTTATACGCCTCGACATAGCCCGTGTCGCCGTTGTTCAGGTTCTCGATCTGATACCAGACCTGCTCGCCTTCGCCGGTCTTCTGGCCGTCGATGCGCACCGGGGTCGGCTTGTTGATCGTCTTGAGCGCGCCGGTCGTCGGAATCTTGCCGTTCGGCTCGTCGCGCAGCAGGATCGTCGTCTCCTGCTGAACGGTGATGCCGTAGGCCGGGAAGGTCATCTGCTCCGGCGCGGGCTTCGGGGTTTCCTCGCCCGCCGGGGTCTGCGTCTCCTCGCCCGCCGGGGTCTGCGTCTCCTTGCCCGCCGGGGTCTGCGTCTCTTCGCCCGCCGGGGTCTGTGTCTCCTCGCTCGGCGGGGTTGTCTGGCCGGCGTTGATCTCACCAATGCGCTTGAGCGCGTCCGCTTCGGAAATCTGCGTCAGCAGATAATCGCGCATATAGCCGCGGTTGCCGTCGCGAACGACGGTCACATCATACCAGAGGCCGTCATCCGACACGCTGTTGACAATCACCAGCTCGTCGTTTTGATAGGTCTGGATGAGGTTCGCCTTTGTGCTCTGCGCGTCGCGCAGGTTGTTGGTCTTGTTGCCCTTCTGGTTGTTCGTGACGGCATAAACCACCGTCGGCTGCTCGGGCTGCTCCGGTTGCTCGGGCTGCTCCGGCTGTTCGGGTTGTTCCGGCTGCTCCGGCTGTTCCGGCTGTTCCGGCTGTTCCGGCTGCTCCGGCTGCTCCGGCTCGGTCGGCTGATTCGCGTCGATCTGCGCCATCAGCGCCCGCGCCGTTTCCTCGTCCACCGCCGTCATCTGGTTTGCGATGACGTAGAACTCGGCCTTTGTCCGGTAATCCGTTCCAAAATACCAGAGCACGCCTGCGTCATCCGTCGTGTAACCCGTGACCGTCAGCACGTCGGCGGCGTTCGGGGTGTCCGCCACGTCCCACGTGTTGGCGCTGTTGAACCACGTCGCGCCTTCGCCCGCCGCGATCACATACGCCGGGATTTCCGGCTCGCTCGGCTGCTCGGGTTGTTCCGGCTGCTCGGGTTGTTCCGGCTGCTCGGGCTGCTCCGGCTGTTCCGGCTGCTCCGGCTGCTCCGGCTGCTC
>OLGD01004032.1_pt1 | contig 12758 bp, 9 predicted proteins | sample 1605311 | NCBI WGS metagenome assembly OLGD01 (sample SAMEA3888917, study PRJEB22519) | human gut metagenome | biome: human gut; feature: human-associated habitat; material: faeces | place: Denmark | collected 2010 | reverse complement strand
ATTTAGATTCCGTACATAACCTGAGCGGTTTTGACCGCAGGCTGGTGTGCGTACCAAAATTCTGCCCTAGGGAGTGTCCGGGAAAAGTAGAATGCCGTTATCAGAAGCATCTGGATAGTTCCAGGAAAGAGGACATTTTTTTACAGATTTGCAATCACAATTATCTTCTGGCAGATGCCATGCACCGGGCAAATGGGTACCGGCCGCTTCTGGCAGATTACAGGGCTCTGGTTGTGGATGAGGCCCATAAACTCCCGGAAGCCGCCAGCCAGATGTATGGAAGAAGCATTGGAAGGGAAGATGTGCAGGAGATTGCTTACTTTTTAGGCAGAGAGCATAAAGGCACGGATGGAAAACGGCTGATGGAAGGGTTTTCTGCACTTCAGGCGGAGATCCGAAAGCATCGGAAAGATGGCACAGAGGACATGGCTGGAAAAGAAAGTTTTTATTTTCCGCCGGGAGCTGGCACAGCCTTAGCCCAGATGCAGGAAAGGCTTCAGCTTATGATCAAAAGGCTTGCCGGGAATATTCCTTACTGGATCTTTCGGCGGATGGAAGAGATGGAAGAGCTGTTCGGATGGTTTTTAAAGAACGACAAGCGATATATTTTGTTTTTACAGCAGGACAGCCGGGGACATTTAACCTTTATGGCAGTCAACCGGGAGATCCCGAAGTATCTGGATGCGACTTTATGGAGCCGGGGATTTCCGGCGATCTTAACCAGCGGCACCTTAAAAGCCGGGAACGGGTTTGCAAGAACCAGACAGATGACCGGGCTGGAAAAAGAAACGGGCGTCCGGGAGTGTGTGGCAGAATCCCCATTCTGTTACAAAGAGAACTGTCTGCTTTACATCCCGGAGCATTTAAGACCTATGAAAAAGGGAAGCAGGGAAGAGGCCGAGCAGCTTGCCGGGCAGATCCGTGATCTGGTGTGTTCCACTTACGGGCATACGCTGGTACTGTTCACATCTTATACCCTGATGGGAAATGTGCATCAGCTTTTGCGGGATCAGATCCCGTTCCCGATGGTGCAGGTATGGAGAAACTCCCAGGAAGAGATTGCACGGTTTAAGAAGATGGAGAATGCAGTGCTGTTCGCAGCCGGCTCCTGCTGGGAAGGTGTGGACTTTCCGGGGGACATGGTATCGTCTCTCATCATCGTAAAACTGCCATTTTCTGTTCCGGACCCCATCCATGAAGCACAAAAGGAGCAGTACCGATCCCTGGAATCCTACATCCAGACCATCGTAGTCCCGGATATGCAGAAGAAGCTGCGGCAGGGATTCGGCCGGGCAATCCGCACGGAGCAGGACACCTGCGTTGTGTCCATTTTGGATCACCGGACAGCAAAGAAAGGCAGGTATCGGAGTGATGTTCTGGAAGCACTGCCAAAGTGCCAGATGGCAGAACGGATCGAAGAAGTAGAAAATTTTATCCGAAGCCGGAAAGTGGAGCGGTACTATAGCTGAGAACATCCGTGGCGTTATTGGTTCTGCCCAGATCCGGGTAGCAGACAGGACAAAAAGTTTAGTGGTATTTCAGGGGCGGTTTGGAGCGAATTGGTGGTATTGGTGATAGCTTTATTGGCATGAGTTGGGTATACTGTGTATAGCGTTAGAGGAAAGGAGGCAGACAACATGAAGCGATATAAAGTGGAAATGCAGCGAGAAGGTTCCGTAAAATATTTCTTTATACGGGATATGGAAACACTGGAAATTGTGTTGCTGCCAAGCAAGTATCTAATGCATCAGGTGCGGGCAAACCGTTCCCCGAATACTATACGGAGAAATGCATTTGCCCTTGCCTACTACTGGGAATATCTGCTGGAAGAAGAACATGAAGCAGAAGATGTCTATGGAATGGATTACGAAACGCAATATGATTTTTTCGCAGAATATCTGAAATGGCTGAAAGCTGGGAAACATACCGACAATTTGGATAAAGAACCGCAGAATAAAACCTGTAACGCTTACTTAAAAGAAGTGTTCAGGTTTTATTCTTTTTTAGAAGTAGTCAGAAATAACGGTTCCTGCCTGTCGGTATTATCCTATAATCAGCCGATCACAAAGGCAAATGCCATCGGGGTCAGAAGAACCATCCGCTCCCGGTCATTTAAAGGATACTTAAAAGAAGAGGAACGAAACGTCCGGGCAGCCGAACGGAACGAAATCGTAACGATTTTAGAAGCCTGTACAAACTGCAGGGATCAGGTGTTGATCTTACTGACATCGGAACTGGGATTCCGCATCGGTGAAATTTTGGGAATTGATTATACCAAAGACATCGATTACGAAAACCATGAGATCCGGGTAGACTTCCGGGATGATAATGAAAACGATGCAAGAGCAAAAAATGCCGAAGAGCGAAGAGGACGGGTGAGCGATGATACCTTTGAATTCCTGCTTTATTATATCGGGGAATACTGGGACATCCTGCAAAAACAGGAATACCTGTTTATTAACATCAAAGGGGATACCATAGGGAAGCCGTTAAGAGTAGACAGCGTCTACGATATGTTTGAACGCATGGAGAAAAAGACTGGGATCAAGATCACACCGCACATGCTTCGAAGATATTATGCAAATACGAGGTGGGAAGCAGACTGGCCGCTGGAAATGATCAGCCAGGCACTGGGACACAAGCATCTCGATACAACCATACGATATCTGAATGTTTTAGATGACAAGCTGAAAACAGCAAGTCAGGAATTTTACCGCCGATATTCCAAACTTTACGGAGTAGAACAGTTTTTGGAAAGCAGGAGGTGAAGATAGATGCCGGCAAGAAGGGTGTTTGCTTGGGAGCCGGAAGAACAATGGACATCAAGTGAAGAACGGGAAAAGAAGATAGAAGAACTGAGCCGGGAATTAGATGAAAGCATGGACAGCAACTCTGGAAAAGGCTGTCTGAAAGCATACTTGGTAAAAAATGAAGTGTGGCATATAGCAGACATCGATTATGAGCTTAGAGTGGATTATAAGAAATATCTGAAAAGCACTTATTCTGATTCAGTAGTACGCAGCTATTTACGTGGAATGGATAAGGCAAAATTATATGCAATCAGAAAGCATGCCAATACGTTAAAAGGAAAACAGGAGATAGCAAAGAATACAGATTTAATCCAAGAACTGCTCTTTTTACCATATCACCCAAATCCGGCAATCGCAGAAAGATATGACTGCAAAGTTGCTATTGATAAATTAGTTTGGGATTTTCGTGTAAACGGCTCAGAACTATGCAAGCGTCAGCTTTTAGAAATTATCGAAGATGTCGTACTGCGTGACATAATGCTGAGAGAATGCACAATGCGGTTAAACGGTTTGAAGGTGGTATATCAATTTTGTATGCAGGAACATATTGAGGATTTAAGATATATTACACAGGTACAGGCCGATAAACTTGAAAAATATGCAGATACGGCATATGCAAAAGAGCTTGCAGAAAGAGAACTCCGAGAATGTCAGAAATATCTTTTCTGCCATGCCAAGAATATTTTATGGGATTCAACAGTCTGGTATTTGGAAAGACTGCATCTGGAACAATATAGAGTCAACCCATCCAATCCTGTGAAAAAATTTTCCTTTATGGGCATAGAAAAAAGAGAGAACCGGGAAATTTTGCAGGAATACATGAAATACTGTCTGGGTGTTACACATTTGGCAATGAGTGGCATACAAGCCGAATTCTACAGGATTCTGGCATTTGTCATGTGGATGGAAAAAGAAACCGCGATGGAGCTGAAACTTGCATCAGAAACCGAAATAAAAAAATATTTCCAGATAATTGAGTTAAAAGAAGCTTCTTATTTTAATGATATTGTTATAGCAATCTATCAGCTATATGAATATCTGCAGACGAAAGAAATCATAGACAGGATACCATTTCGTTATGAGTATTATTTGAAAAAAGAAATACATTGTCATAATAACCGAAGCGTAGAGATGGAAATATATGAGAGGATTCTGAGAGAATTAAAAAATTTCCCTGAAATTCCAAGATTGATCCTTTTACATTCTATGCTGATTGGACTAAGGATCAGTGAAGTATGCACCCTGAAAGGGGATGCTTATTCCTGGCAGGGAAGAGATGCGTGGATACAGGTTTATCAGATGAAAATGCGAACATACAAAAGAGTACCGATTCCAGATGTTCTTTATAAGATTATGAAAAGATATTTGGAAAAATATCATATTGGAAGTGAGGATTATGTTTTTCAAAACAAACGGGGAGGGGCATATCAGTATGGTTCGTTTAAGTGGCAAATGAAAGAACTGTTTAATAAGAGGCAGGATATTTTCAAAGGGTATGATTTTAAATCACATGATTTCCGCCATACGATAGCGACTCTGTTATATGATGACGAAGTCCCTCTTCAGAGTATCCGGGACTATCTGGGACATGATTATGAAGAGATGACACAGCAGTATGTGGATTTTATGCCAAAGAAAATTTCAGCAGCGAATCAGGAGTTTTTCAAGAAAGGAGAAAACAGCCTGGCATCAGGAATCAAGAAGTGCAAACGTGGAAAATAAATTTTACATAAAAAAATTGGACTCTTATGAGAAAGCAAGTGAAATTTCAAAAATACGAATGGGAACAGAACCTTCGTATGACCTTGATTTACTGCCGTCTGTACAGATGCAGAAAGAAATGAGGGAGTTCCTGAAATACAGAGGACAACAGCTTGGGGCGGAAAAATTTTATACTGAGAGAAGATTTTACCATCATTTATGTAAAATGCTGCAAACCAGAAGAGACAGACCGGAAAGTTTTTTGGACTGGGACAAAGAAAAATGGAAGCAGCAGATGAAAATATGGCTTTTACAGCAGAGATTGCCCCTGACAGAAATTGCAAAATCCCATTGTGGGAATGAAACGGTATCACAGGCAAAGACATTGCACTATATTGACCGATTAATAGATTATTTCCTTGATTTAAGAGATGCTGATGTAGATGAGATGACAAAGGATGTCTGGCAACTTGAAAAACTTGATATACAAGTGAAACAGGATCTGACGCGCACGACCAGAATTATAAATTTTAAGGAAATCTCCCAACAGGATCTCAGAGAGGAAGTAAAAAAGGCAATTTATTTTCAACTGAAAACAGAAAGCATCGGTACTGTAAAAAAAGAAATGACTGCCATTCGAAGGTTTTCAAGATATCTGAAGGAAAACAATAAAGAAGTAGATTCCTGCTCAAAGCTGGACAGGAAAATCATGGAAGAGTATTTGATATACATGAAAACAGAAGATACCGGGACAAAAAGATATCGGGCGGAGCTGACGAGACTGCGGGCATTACTGAATATGGTAGCTGACGTCTATCAATATCCGCAGGTAAAGGATTTAATTTTGAATCGGGATATTCCACCAGATATAAGGGGAGAAATCAAAATTTATTCCGATCAGGAATTAAAGCGATTTAATGCTTTCCTTACGAAAGTGGATGTGCAGACGGCGAGACTTATGCTTATTCATCAAATGCTTGGAACAAGAATGTCAGATACACTGACACTCAGGACAGACTGCCTGATTGAAAAAGACGGTGAAACCATAATACAGATCCACCAAATGAAAACACATTTTTATGAAAAACCGATTAGTCAGGAACTGGCTGCCTTAATAAAGGAAGCGATTCGATACAGAGAAAAGGAGCACGGAAAAGGTAAATACATTTTTACAAGTTTAAGTGATCCTTCAAAACCAATGAAATATGCTACAGTCCAGCAAAAAATTACAGATAAAATATATCAGGAAAATCTCCGAGATGATAAGGGAGAATATTTTGGATTCGGTTCTCACATGTATCGGCATATTTATGGCATGAAGCTTGCCGAGATGCATGTGGATGACTGGACAATCGCAAGACTACTGGGGCATAGAAGCCTGAGAAATGTAAAGTATTACAGAAAGATGAGCAACAAAATACTGGCAGATGATACACGAAAAACAAGAAACCGATTATCTAAGATGGTACTGGAATGTCTGGAAGGATGGGAGGAAGAATATGAACAAATACGATTCGATGATAGCCTGCAATAAAAAAGCCAGTGAAGAAAAAGTAAACAGGGCAGTGACAGAAATCAGGCAGATGCTGACAGAACGGGAAAAAGTGACGGTCCCAAAACTGACAAAGAGGACAGGATTGTCCAGAGGATTCTTTTATAAGAATGAAACGGTCAGAAAAGAAATGGATCGTGCTCTGGAGCAGCAGGCAGGAATGATAGACCCCAAAAGATACATAGGTGACATTGTACTGAAGAATCGGATCAATGTATTAGAAGAACAGATCCGGGAGCTGAAACGTGAAAAAGAGCAAATGGAAAAAGAAAATGTAAGATTGAGAAAAGCCTTAAACAAGAAAGACCTGAACGTATTAAAAACTTTATAATCTGAATTAGAAAATAATCTGCAACGACCGGGAAGAATTTCCCGGTTGTTGTGGTTGGAATATAAAAGTGTAGATAACAAAAGGTGTGCATAAATTGTATTTATGATATACTTATCGATAAGTTAAATTCGAAGAAAGAGGATGATAGAAGATGGAAAATCCGTTTGAATTTCATGAAGAAGATACAATTATTGCATGCGTAGGTGACAATGGGGGAACTACCGATGAGGATATAAGAAATGGGTTCAAGCGTACCGTTGAACTTCTGACGGAATCATTGAAAACAGGTTCCGAAGTTGAAGATCTGTTAGTATATCCTATCGTTTATAACGCCAGACACAGTATTGAGCTATCTTTGAAGATTGTCATAAAAATGTTATGGCGAATAGAGGAAAAGAAAGGGATATGTTATTCTGAGGAAGTCTTAAAGGAAAGAAAAAAAGAATTACACACGCATAGTATTGAAAGCCTATATAAATTAGCATGTGATAAGAAGAATATTGACAGAAGAATTCCTGCATATTTTGAGAATATAGAAGATATGATTTACTTTTATTATTTCGATGAAGAGGGGGATGCCTTCAAATATGAACTAAATAAAGAAGATGAACCACATATGATAAAAAACAAAATTTCTCATGTAAGTATTGAATTGTTAGAAACAGAATTTAAGGAAGTAATGAAAAAATTTGATGATTTGATATATTTTCTGGATAATTGTATCTTTGAATATTCGCTAGGAACATTTACCAAGAGCTTGTCGAGAGCAGATATATGGGATATTTCGAAGCGGCTTCCTGTATATGAAGAATGGAGAACAGAGAAATTCAAAGAAGTCAAAGATGAGATTAAGCAAGAATATCATCTCGGAAGTAAAGAATTTTCAGATGCTGTAAATCTAATTAAGGAAAATAGAGAGTTTTCGGTAAATATTGGATGCGAGAAAGTATTCGGGTCAATTACAGAAAATGAATTAAAAGAATACGCTTCATTGGTTAGATACTATTCTGAGAAAAGTAAATCTGACAACAAGGGTAAAGAGATAGGGTTCGATTTACGCAAAATACAAAAGAATGGGGAGATTTTGAAAAAATATTTATCCAGCATTTCTATGAATACATTAAATACACTATTATGTTTTAGTGAGATGAGTAATAGTTTCTTAGCGGTTGAACATTTGGAAGAGGTTCATGATGACATAGTCTCTAAGGCGTTTGACGGAACATATCTCATAAGAAAACTAAAACAAAGAAATATATGTTTAAGAATCTTATATGGAATGAAAAAGTGTGGACAGGTGACTTATGCAAAACAGTTGAGTGCTGCACTGGAACAAGAAGGAGTAGAGCTAACGCTTTGAGAACAATAGTGAACACGATACACTCGTGTCTCTGACGTTAAAGCCAGTGTTTTAGAGGGCTGGGAGAGGGATGCCCAATTTTATAGATGAGCCGACAGCAGGGCTTGATGTCGGAGCGAGGGAAGGGATGCTGGATATTTTAAGAGCGTATATGGAAGAGAAGCCGGAGAGAAGTATCCTGATCAGCTCACATATTTCTTCGGATCTGGAGCATCTCTGTGATGATATTTATGTGATCCACAAAGGAAAGATTGTGCTCCACGAAGAGATGGATACGATTCTGGAAAAATATGCAGTGTTGAAAGTCAGTGAGGAACAGTATCGGGCAATGGATAAAAGGTATCTTTTAAAAGAGAGAAAAGAGTTTTTTGGAATCGCCTGTCTTACGAACGAGAAGCAGTATTATATAGAAAATTATCCGGAAATCGTAGTGGAGAGCGGATCACTCGATCAGGTGATTCTTATGTTAACAGGAGGCGAGAGGTGATGAAAGGAATCAGAGGACTTTTGGAAAAGGATTTTCGGTTGTTTCTTCGGCAAGGTGGCAATCTTTTTCTGGTATTAGCAGTTGTAGCAATATTTTTTATACTCACGGGGAAAATGGGAGCTGACTTCATTGCAGTGTATATTCCATCTGTTATGGCAGTATATTCAGGTAATACGATTAGCTACGATGAAAATGATCATGGATACACATATTTGTTTTCTTTACCCGTAAATAAAAAAATATATGTCAGAGAAAAATATATTTTATCTTTTATTATGACAGTATGTGGATGGTGCATTGGGGCAATCTGTGCAGGAATAGCCACGCTTATAAATCCTGAAGAAGTGTTAAATTTGGAAATGCTGGCAATGGAGCTGATCACATTCTTTGTGGTTCAGGCAGTTGCGGGAATTATGATTGCGATCCGACTAAGGTTTGAAGGAGAGAAGGGACGAATCGTGCTGCCGATCGCAATTTTAATTATTTTTGCAATTTGTTATACAATTGGTTCTTTTCTGAAGGCTAACCTGGAATTAAAAGAAAGCATTCTGAATGTGATAGGAGGAACAGGAGATCTTGAAATTGCGATTGCACTTATTGTGTTAAGTCTGCTTGTATGGTATGCTTCGTATAAGTATAGTATGAGAGTGATGAGAAAGAAAGAGTTTTAAGATAGAAATTGGCAAAGACGAAAAAAACATTGACCATAAATATACTTTTGTAACAGATGGAATCTTTGGAAATGAGTATCCGGAGCAGTTTTGCTAAATGACATGGCAAGTTATATAAAATCGTGTTACAATGGCTTTTGTCAAGCTACCTAGGACTATGGAAAATAATGAGAAAATGAGAGAAAAACAGGTAGCATAGAATCTGCGGACATTAAATAAAAAACAAAGGAAAGTGGGGGGATTTTTTGAATGCAGAGAGCAAAACACGAATGACGGAAGGAAGCATCTCCAGGAAAATTATATTTTTTGCGATTCCGCTGTTTATCGGAAATCTGTTTCAACAGTTGTATAATACGGCAGACTCTCTGATCGTTGGCAATTTTCTTGGCAGTAATGCCCTGGCGGCGGTCAGTTCCTCGGGAAATCTGATATTTCTGATGGTCGGGTTCATCAACGGAATCGCACTTGGTGCAGGAGTTGTTATCGCGAGGTATTATGGGGCAAAAAATAAGGAATATTTACAGAAAGCGATCCACACGACAGTAGCGTTTGGGCTGGCGGCAGGTCTGGCATTGACGGCAATCGGGATGTTTCTGGCGCCAAAGATTCTGGTGCTGATGGGAACACCGTCGGAGGTGCTTCCACAGTCGATCGAATATTTCCGTACTTATTTTGCGGGTTCCCTTGGATTTGTCATGTACAATATTTTTGTCGGCATCTTACAGTCGGTCGGTGACAGCCGGCATCCGCTGATTTATCTGATCGTGTCCTCGTGTATCAATGTGGTGCTGGATATTTTCTTTATCGCAGGCCTTGGCATGGGAGTCGGGGCAGCGGCGCTGGCAACGGCGATTTCCCAGTTTGCCAGTGCGATTTTCTGTATGATTCACCTGATGCGGACAAAAGAAGAATATCGGTTACAGATCAGTAAGATCGGTTTTGACGGGCTCATGATGAAACAGATCATTCAGAATGGTGTGCCGTCCGGTTTTCAGAACTCCGTGATTTCTATCGCCAATGTTTTCGTACAGACCAATATCAATGCTTTTGGAAAAATGGCGATGGCAGGCTGCGGTTCTTATTCAAAGATTGAGGGATTTGCGTTTCTGCCGGTTACATGCTTTACGATGGCGCTGACAACCTTTGTCAGCCAGAATCTTGGTGCGAAACAGTACGACCGTGCGAAAAAAGGTGCGCGGTTTGGCATCCTGTGCTCCATAGTGATCGCGGAACTGATCGGTGTTCTGATCTATGTGGCGGCTCCGACGCTGATCGCGGCATTTAATGGAGATCCGGAGGTGGTACATTATGGTGTGATGCAGGCGCGGACGATTGCGCTGTTCTATTTTTTGCTGGCGTTTTCTCACTGTATCGCAGCAGTCCTTCGCGGCTCCGGTCATGCAGCAGTTCCGATGATCGTCATGCTCTGTGTCTGGTGTCTGTTCCGTGTCAGCTATATTACCGTTGCTGTGCACTACATTCCGGATATTCGTGTGATCTTCTGGGCATACCCGCTGACCTGGAGCATCAGCTCGGTGATTTTCCTGTATCTGTTTTTACGTGGAAAATGGGTATATGGATTCGAGAAAAAAAGATAAAACAGATAGTTTTACCACAGGTACTATAATTTTCAGAATTGAGGAAGAATGTTCGTATGCTAAATAAAAAAGAATTCTTAAAATACGTATCAAGATTAGCCTTTCCGATTATGATCCAGAATCTGATCGGAACACTGGTAAATATGGCAGATACAGTGATGCTTGGATATGTGAGTCAGACGGCTATGTCGGCATCCTCCCTTGCCAATCAGTTTACATTTATTCTTTTCTGTTTATACTACGGTATGGCAGCGGGAACATCGGTTTTATGTGCCCAGTACTGGGGAAAAGGTGATAAAAAGACAGTAGAAAAGATACTTGGTCTGGCGGAACGAATCTCGCTGATTGTTTCTGCTGTATTCTTTGCTGTCTCCTTTGCTATGCCAACTACTATTATGAAGATTTTTACCAATAGTCCGGAGACGATTGCTTCCGGTGGTGAATATCTGAGAGTGATTTCCTTCTCGTTTGTATTTATGGGATTCTCTCAGGTTTTTATGAGTGCCCTTCGAAGTATCGGGAAGATCATGCTGCCTTCTGTTACGTATGTAGTTTCTCTTTGCGTCAATGTAATCTGTAATGCCACTTTTATCTTCGGTTTGTTTGGACTTCCGAAGCTTGGTGTTACCGGAGTTGCTCTTGGTACGGTGATTGCCAGAATCGTAGAGGTAGTGATCTGTCTCGTTTACTCGTTACATAGTTCCGATGTCAGATTCCGGATAAAATACTTCTTTGCCAAAGCAGGTGTTCTGTTCCAGGATTTTATGAAGATCGCAACGCCGGCTGTGATTAATGATGTTGTCTGGAGCCTGGCCACTTCAGCATTTGCAGCGATCCTTGGTCATATCGGCGATGATATGGTTGCGGCAAATGCAGTGGCTGTTATGGTGGTAAATATTGGTGCCATCGCCTGTCGTGGCTTCTCCAATGCAACTACGATCATTGTCAGTCAGGAGCTGGGCAAAAACGGTGTTGACACAGCCAGAGAATACGGAAAACGCATGCTCAGGACCACAATTGTTGTCAGCCTGATCGGATGTGGTGTTATTCTGGCGATTCGACCAGTGATACTGAATTTCTATCGTGACAAACTGACAGAGACCGCCATCTATTATCTTGGTGTCTTTATCATTATGACAACCTGGCGTCTTATGGGGGAAAGCATCAATACCTGCCTGATATGCGGCTGCTTCAGAGGTGGAGGTGATACCAGATTTGGGATGATCACGGATACGATATTTATGTGGCTTGTTGCAGTTCCCCTTACCTACCTGGCAGCATATGTATTCAAGCTGCCGCCGATCTGGGTATACTTTGTAATGACCCTGGATGAGTTCGAGAAAATGCCGGTGGTATTCGTTCATTATATCAGAGGAAAATGGCTTACGAATATTACCAGAGATTTTGAGTAATCAGGGAACGGAATCATTATATAAAAGGAACAGTACAATGAAAACGGGCTGAATGGCATCTTCTGCTATTCAGCTCGTTGGCTTCTTAAAGTGGCCGACAATTATTTGTACAAGAACCCTGCCTCCGATAAATGTAAGAAGAAGGCCTGCCGGAATTCCTATACAGGCCAGAAGGAACGTTAAAGGGTCGTCGTCGCCTTTCATTTTGTATTTGCCTCTTGGTGTCAGATAAACTTCGATATTTTTTTCTTCGCCTATGCTGACTTCCCGGTAGTAGGTACGTTTCCCTGTATATTTTATTCCATCCACTTCATACGAAAGCTTCGTCACATACTCGTCGTAATCGTCATATTCGTCGTCCGAATTCTTTATGTCATAATCGATAACACGGGCTGTGACCGTTCGAACATCCGCTGATTTCTTATATTCTATGCTGGATACAATTCTGTTAACACTCCATAAAAACACCCCTACAACTGCAAACAGGAATAAAAGACCTATTAGTACCTCACCTATAAAGTGTCCTGTTTTCCTCGATTTATTTTCCATACACAATCCCCCTCTCAGCTTACATGATCCTGCTTTGATTTTTATAGTACACCGTTATATATGATTATATTATCGGAAAAACAGAAAAGCTGCACTATCACTTGTGTCAGGATAATTTTTCCGCGCCATGGGTCAGTTATCTGAAGAAGGAATCGCAAAAAAGATCGCCGAACAGATCAGCGTGATCGCCTTTAAGGCGCCTCGCCTGCTTCGCATGGAAAAAGAATTCACACTGCTCCGGGAAGCCGCCCTCCGGGCATATCGGCAGGAGTATCCGAACAGGGAGC